>Ga0116204_1000622_pt1 | contig 20191 bp, 25 predicted proteins | sample LakKivwa52mmetaG_FD_94481 | JGI IMG/M metagenome (GOLD analysis project Ga0116204, IMG submission 94481) | Anoxic lake water microbial communities from Lake Kivu, Rwanda to study Microbial Dark Matter (Phase II) - Lake Kivu water 52m metaG | ecosystem: Environmental > Aquatic > Freshwater > Lake...
AGTTTGCGTTCGCTTTCCGCGAGCTTTTTGAACGCCTTTGTCTTTTCGGTCACATCGGTCACGATTACGGCGAATTGACCGTACATCGGAGAGTAGGCGGTGACATCAAAAAACTTGTCAAGTGTTTTTTGATAGTTCTCGTATTGAAGCGGTTTTCCGGTCACGGCGACTTTTCCGAAGGCATCAATCCAATACGGTTCCACATCGGGAAGAATTTCAAGAACACGTTTACCGATGATTTGATCAATCTTGAGTCCCGTGATTTCTTCATAAGCTTGGTTGGCATCAAGAAATCGATAATCGCATACCCGTTTGTTCTCATCAAACAAAACTTCATGAACGGCAAGTCCTTGTTTCATTCTTGAAACCAACAAGCGGTTTTTAAGTTCGCTGTCTTTGATTGTCTCAATCAAACGAAAATTCTCACTCACATCTTGTGCGACCGCAGTTACACCAATGATGTTGTTTTTTTTGTCGAAAATTGGGGAGTAAACTGCTTCGAATACGGTCTTCTCGCCCGAAGGTCCGAATTCTTGGGTGAATGAGAAGGACTCCCCCTTCAAGGAACGGTCGTAATTCGCTTTCGCGAAAGACATGTCGGGTTCGATTTTGATGCAAGAAAGAACATCCATCCCTACAACAATATCCGCACCGTATGCATATTTCATGTATTTACGATGCTCTTCGTTGAAGAATAAGTAATGATAGTTGGAGTCGACTGCGAGAATGATGACGCCTTTTGGGCTGTCGATTCCAGATTGGAGAAGAATTTTTGTTCCCTCGACCGAGGTCACGGTATCTAGTCTCGAAATTTGGTTTCGTATCGAAATGGCGAGCAACATCGTCGCCGGCGGATAGATCAACAAAACCGGCAACGCGATGTCCAAAATGCGATCCCATCCCGTCCAAAGCGGAATGATGAACATTTGACAAGCAAGCATGAGGATATGATTTAAAAACCCGAACACCCAAAATTCAATCCAGTAATTTTTTACTCGTTTGAAGCGAAAATGGTGCCATAAAAGACCGAAAACGGCTGAGGTGAAGAGCGTCAGGATCCCTGCATACATGCCGGTTTGGCCAGTTTGAGGACCGATTTGCCAACGATACCATATGGCGATGAAGGTGGCGATGATGGGAGTAACTCCACCAAAAAAAGCACCGGAGATGGAAATTAACACGCTTCGTAAATCGTAGAAAACACCTTGTTGGAGTGTCCACCCGTTGGACATGATCATGATTGCGAAAAAACCGATGATGCCGCCAAACAGCACTTTCATCAAAAAGCGTTGTCTAAATGGCTTGGTGTTGGATGCGCCGTAGAGGAAAGAAAGACCAAACAACAACACGGTATTGCTGAGGAGTTTTGTAATCATGTCCATGCTTGTGCCTCCCATCATTCCTTTTGTCTTTATTGTATCATAAAATTGGAAACATGAAAAGTTTTTAAGGTTTTTTTTGAAGAATAGAGACAATCATCGATTTGATCGATGAAACAAAGCGACTCAAACGGGGTAATGTTTGCAAAACAACGACGAGTGTAGTATAATAAAGGCACTAGGAGGGATTGCATGGAACTAAGAGAAGCGATATTGAAACGGAGAACCGTCAAAGTTTATCTTCCAAAACCGGTGGACAAGCAGTTGGTCATGCGTTTGTTGAACGATGCAGTGTTCGCACCGACCCATAAATTAAGGCAATCATGGCGTTTTGTTTGGATTGGCTTTGATGAAAAAGAAGAACTTGCGAATCGGTTGGATGCGATTTTCGCAGGGGTGGATCCCGCAAACGCTCAACTGGACTACAAAAAAAGAATCATCAAAGGAGCAGCAGCCATTTTGGTCGTGATCAATCGAAAAGACCCAGAGGACGAGATTACGACGATGGAAGAATTCGCAGCGACCCATGCAATGATTCAAAATTTCCAATTATTGGCATTTGAAGAAGGGTTGGGCACCTGCATCAAAACGAGATTGTTCCTTGGAAAACTCACGGATGTGATTGATCTTCAAGACGATGAGATGATCACTTGTGCGATTACGCTAGGATACTATGACGTTTTGCCGAAGGCGGGCTCGCGGATCACGGCGGAAGAAAAAATCACCGATTGGCGATGAAACAAAAAAAGTCGGGTTTCATCGGGATTTTAATCACGATTTCACGTTGGAGATGGACATCACGAATCAGACATAGAAAGGAATGGATTCCATGGAAAAAACGGTTTATAAAAAATTGAACAATGAGGAACTGAAAGATGCCCTTGGATTGCATCATGAGTGCCTCTACGAAGAATTCGACCAATACAACATTTCGGTGAAAAGGGACTTTGAATACGAGCTTCAAAAACTGGTTGATTGGGTAAATGAAGATACTCCAAACGATGTGCGAATTGTTTATGGGGCCTTTGATGACAATTTGTTGATTGGATTTGGAGGGGCAAGTTATGCCGAGGAGAAAGATTTCGTCGATGCGATCGAGATCAACTATCTTTTCGTAAACAAGAACTTTCGAGGACGCAAGATTGGATTGACGTTGATGCACCACCTTGTGCACGAACTTGAAAGTGAAAGCAGAAAACATGTCGTTTTGTACAACTGGCATGTGTGGAAATCCAACAATTTCTACTTCAATCTAGGTGGAGCGTTGCTGAGACAGGAATTCCAACGGATTTCCGGTGAAGACCAACTCGTCGATGTATTCTACTGGAAAATCCCTGATTTGATGGAACGTTTGGAAGAAAAACTAAAGTAAGATGAGCGTTTTGGATGTGGAACAATTACGGTTCGACTATGGAGAAGGCGAATTGTTTTTGGATGCGGGATTCCGTTTGTTCAAAGACGATCACATGGTTTTAGTCGGATCGAATGGTACGGGAAAAACGACGCTTCTCAATATTTTAAGCGGTCGATTTCAGCCTGACCAAGGTAGAATCGAATGGTTGCCGAAGACCAAAGTGGGATATTTGGATCAATATGCGAAAATCGACAAAAACTTGACGATTTTTGATTATTTGTCGAACGTGTATCGAACCTTGCTCGACAAAGAAATCCAAATGGAAGATTTGTACGAAAGCATCAATCATCTTCCGGATTCGGAACATGATGCAGTCCTACGAAGGGCATCTGCAATCGGTGAATATTTGATCGAGCAAGATTTTTACGCTTTCAAGTCCCGTATCAACGGGATTCTTTCCGGTTTGGGATTGGGTCATGTCGGTAGCGACACCTCAATTCACAAGTTGTCGGGGGGCATGCGAGCAAAAGTCATTCTCGCAAAACTTCTTCTTGAGGAGTCGGATGTATTGCTTTTGGATGAACCGACAAATTTTCTCGATATCGAACACATCGAATGGTTGACGAAGTTTCTTAGTGAGTATTCGAAGGCATTCATCGTTGTAAGCCATCATGAAGAGTTCATTCGAAGCATAGCCAATGTCGTGTTGCTTCTTGAAAACAAGACGTTGACGCGGTTTAAGGGATCCTACGACAGTTATCTCAAAGAAAAAACATTGAGAACCCAACAACACGAACGTAATTTTGAGTCTCAACAAAAGCAGATCAAGGAACTGGAAACGTTCATCGAGAAAAATATCACGCGGGCATCCACGACGAAACGCGCTCAAAGCCGCGAAAAGGTATTGGAAAAAATGGTTCGTGTTGAGAAACCGATTAAACTTAAAAAATTGAAAATCCTTTTTCCCTACTCCGGACGAACCGGAGATGTCGCACTTGTTGTTAAGAATTTGGTGATTGGATACGATCGACCTCTTCTTAAACCGATCAATCTCAAAATCTTGAAAAATCAAAAAGTGTTGATCACGGGGAAAAACGGTATTGGGAAATCAACGTTGTTAAAGACAATCATTGGGGAAATCCCTTCGATGGGCGGGTCTTTTCGTTTCGTGGAGGGGACAAAAATCAATTACTTTCCTCAAGAAAATGATTTGAACGACGACTGGACCCCGTATCAAGTCATCAATCATCACCACCCCTTGATGGAACAAAAGCAGATTTTTCCGGTACTTGCGAACATCGGAATTCCCCACGATCTTGCCTTGAAACCAATCCGCCAATTATCGGGAGGAGAAAAGACCAAAGTTCGACTCGCCGTCATGACGCTTGTCAAATCAAACCTACTGATTTTTGACGAACCGACCAATCATTTGGACGTCCATACGAAACGTTTTTTGTTGGATGCAATTGCCACGTTTCCAGGAACGGTCCTATTGGTCACGCACGAAGAAGAGTTTAGCAACCACATTGCCGATCAAGTGCTTTCGATGACGGATTGAAAACCTTTCGTTGGGACTATATCAAACGGAGATTATGTCTCCGTTTTTGTTTATCATGGAACTCCTTCGTTAAAACGATTGTTGTTCATTGACAAGGGGGGATTTGTGGTTTATAATGGGAAAGAATTAATCATACAAGGAGAATCATATGCACATTTTGTTGTTTGTCATTTTTGTTTTGGGGTTTGGCGGGGCCTTGATTTGGGCGAAGAAATTGACGCATCTTCGAAGAACGCATGGAGTCGCTTTTACCACAAGTTTGATTTTAATGGGAATTTCATTCGTCGGTGCCATTTTTATTCCGGCGGGCATCAAAACGATCAACACCGGAGAAGTCGCCGTCGTCAAAGTATGGGGCGAAGTCCGCGAAATCAAGACGGCCGGTTTGCATTTTTCGAACATCATCAGCGAAAAGTATGAAATCTATGACATCAAAACGCAACAGGTCGACACCGAATTCATGGCATATTCACTTGATGCCCAAGTGTTGACCGTCCAGATGACAATCCAGTTTTCACTCAATGTTGAAGATGTCAAAGACATCGCTCGCATCTATGGAAATCTTGAGATGCTGAAAAGTCGAATTCAACGCATCACCGAAGAGCGCGCAAAAGTGCTTCTTGCGAGTAAATCGGCAATGACGTTGATTGAAACACGAGGCGCGCTGTCTCCAGATTTGCTTGTGAGCGTCCAAGCGATACAAGATCAATACTTCATTACCACAAATGCCGTAATCATAGTCGATTTGTCGTTCAACGATGCCTTTGAAGCGGCGGTCGAAAGCAAAATGATTGCCGAGCAGGAAAAGTTAAAAGCGCTTTATGACAAGGAAAAGGCAATCATCAAAGCCGAAGAAGAACTTGAGGTCGCGACATTAGCTGCGGAAGCGCGGTTGGAATCTGCGAAAGGGGAAGCTTTGTCCGTAAAGGAACTCGCGGATGCGCAAGCCTATGCCCTACAAATCGTTCAAGACGTTTGGGTTTCAATCGATGCCGATACGAGAACGACGATGTTGAAAGAGATATTTTACACCAAATGGGATGGTGTGTTGCCGAGTGTTGTCGGATCGGACATATCCGTATTGTTCCCGATGCCTTAAGAACCAAAAAAAGGGAGAAATCCCTTTTTTTGGTGATTTGCCGGATGAAATGTGATACAATGGAGTCGAGGTGAACGAAATGGACATGTACGAGAAAATTCAACAAGCCAAGAACCACATTGAATCCAAAATCGATGTCGCGCCACGAATTGGGATGATTTTGGGTTCCGGGTTGGGCGATCTTGCAGACACGCTTGAACGAAAACAAACAATTCCATATAAGGAGATCCCTCATTTCCCCATGTCAAAGGCATCCGGTCACGCGGGCGAACTTGTAATTGGGTCGATTGAGGGGCGATGTGTCGTGGCGATGAAAGGACGGATTCATTTTTACGAAGGGGTATCGCTTGAAGAACTTACCTTTCCCGTCCGAGTTATGCATGCGCTTGGTGTTCGGACGTTGATCATCACAAATGCATGTGGTGCAGTGAATGAACGGTTTCAACCGGGCGAACTGATGATCATCACCGATCATTTGAATTTAGTTGGAATCAATCCGTTGATTGGTGATAATGATGAGCGACTTGGACCTCGTTTTCCCGATTTGACGGATGTATATAGTAAAAAAATGCGCACTCTTGCGAAATCGGTCGCATCTAGACTCGGAATTTCGATTTACGAAGGAGTGTATGCGTGGTGGAGCGGACCGGCTTATGAGACAAAGGCGGAAATCCGGATGATTCGGATGCTTGGAGCGGATGCTGTTGGCATGTCGACGGTACCAGAAGCGATCGTTGCCGCTCACGCAGGAATTGAGACGCTCGGAATTTCATGTTTGACGAACATGGCGGCAGGAATACTGGATCAAAAGTTGTCCCATGAAGAAGTGCTTGAAACGGCAGCCCGTGTGAAGGAAAAATTCAGTCGGTTGATCGTCTCCATTTTGAAATCAATTTAAAAAACCCACCATCGTTTTACGATGAATGAATGTCAAGAAGACGTTCGATGGTTTGAAAATTGATAAAGCGAGACTCTCTCAATATCTCTTTTGAACGAGTGAAACAAAGAACTGTTGGAACCGAGAATACAAGATGCTGTCCGGCAAACTCCGGTAAGTCGTCTATGTAAACTTCATATGAGGAAACATGTGGGAATCGTTGAACCAACTGGTCGAGTCGGGGGGATACGGCGGTGCAAACCGAACAACGATGGGTCTTTACGATCAAGACGACCAATTCGCCTGATATTGCCTCATATAGTTCCGACATCGAATGGATTTTTCGCATCCAAATCACTTCCTTTGGGTGTATTATACCATGAAGGTGAGAAGAAACGAAATAGGAATGAATCAAGTGCAAAAATGATTTTTTTTCATAACTCATTGTAATACATCATATTTCATAGTATAATGATAACGGATGTAAAAATTTTTCAACAAAGGTGGAATTTATGGATATTTTAATCCCGTTTCTAATCGGATTCTTGGCACAGTTTGTGATGATTTGCTCTGCGGTCCGTTTGGACAAATATGTGAGGCCAACCGGATTTTGGAAATTCATATCGCTTGGTGAAAAACAAAAACGGTTTTTCATCTTCTCTCAAAGAAAGGCGAGAACGGATTTCTTGAAGGCATCGATTCTAATGCAAGTCATATCGTATTCGTTCTTGGTTGTGACGACGTTGTTGTTTGTTGTCGCCACCTTTGTCAAGACGGATCTGATGGACTGGATTTCCATCATTTTTTCATTCGTGATTGGCGGCATCGCCTTGATTAGCAACCTTGTCGAGGTTGTTGTATTATTCAAATATAAAGAGTAGTGTCTTTGGGAGGGCGCTTATGAACAAACAAAAAACTATCTTGATTTCAATTTTGTCCGTATTGGGAATTTTGATTGTCGCGATGACCGGTGGGGTCATCGGCGGGTATAACAACCTTGTTGATCTTGATGAAGACATCGGTGGAAAATTTAGCCAAATCGAAGTTCGATTGCAGGAACGTCATGACAAAATCGGTCAAATATTAGGCGCGGTTAGCGGTCTTCAACAACACGCGGAAACCATTTACAACATGATCACCTCCGCAAGAGAAGCCTATGCGACTGCCAAGGCATCCGGAGATATGGATGCGATGATTGAAGCCGACGCGGCGGAAGCCATTGCCCTGACAGAAGTATTGCTTGTTGTCGAACAAAATCCTCTGATCACGGCGAACGTAGGATATTACGCGTTGATTGATGAAATTTCATCGATGGAAGCAGCACTCGCTGTCGCAAGACGCGATTATAACCAAGCCGTTCAGGCATATAATGCATCGGTACGAAAATTTCCAAGAGTTCTTTATGCAAGCATGCTTGGATTTGAACGCGATTTGCCATATTGGAAAATGAACGACGGAGCAGATGAAGTGCCAGTCGTTGATTTCAATGACTAAAATCCGTCCACTCCATGGTTTTCTTTTGTTCTTCCTCGTCTCATTGTTGATCGTCATTACGGGTTGCTCGAGCGACCCATATCCAAGACCGACGAAAGAATACTACATCAACGATTATGCACATACGTTGATGAATGCAACCCGATCAACAATCGTTCGCGAAGGAGAACGACTTTTCGATTGGACCAAAGAGGAGGAAAACGGAGGAGCACAAATCGTTTTCGCCACTTTCGAAGTTCAAACATTATCGGAAATCGCCGATTACGATAAAACCGATTTGTTCCGCCAATGGCGGATTGGGAAAAACGACATGGGAATTCTCGTCGTGATGTTTTTTATGGAAACAATCGTCGAGGACGTTGAGTATTTGGAACTGGTTGAAACACAAATCGAGATCGGTTATCGGATGGAACAATATTTGACACCATCCGAGGCTGGTTTGATTGTCGATACGACATTGTATAACGAAGAGTGGGACGGTTTTTTGGACATGGGGGTAGCCCACTTGTTGTATGAACTCCTCACGGTCGTTTACATCGAAGCCTATGGGTATGAATCCTTCAATTACGATATGGATCTTTACTTGGATTATCTAATCAACTATTCGGAAACGCCATTGGATGATTCCATCCCCATGAGTTTGATTTTTTACCTTCTATCTCCTTATTCCACTCTCTGGGAAAAAATCAGTGCAGTACTACCGTTTGTGATTGTGTTTTTTCTCACGGGAAGCATCGGTTTCGCTCGAAACAAAGGGGGGGGCGGATCGAGTGGAGGTATGGGAATATTCCGTCGAAGACGATGAACAAAAAGCAGTCTTGAATGCTCAAGGCTGTTTTTTTTTCGGACAAACCAGTCAAATACTGTGATTTTGATCGCGTTCGTGGTATAATACCGTTGTGTGAGGAGGTTCCCGATGATTGTTGAACTGAAAAAAGAAGCATACGATGCATATCCTCTTTTGTATCGATACATCACCAACGAATACTACGACATAACGATGGAGAATCATTTTGGTTGGAAACAAACTCTTACTCGTCGGAAATTCGATGCCCCGGTTGAAAAGACCTTCGAGGGCAAATTGTTTGAACCGTATTTTGATCATCCTTCCGCCTACGGTTTTTTTATCGAAAACATGTTGGTAGGAGTCATCGGATTGGATCATGAAACGTGGAACAACCGGATTCGCATCAGCGATTTACTCGTCCTTGATGAACACCGGGGGAAAGGAATCGGACACCAATTGATGGAACGGGCCAAAACCTATGCGAAAGAGCGAAAAGCACGTGCGATTGTTCTCGAAACGCAATCGTGCAACACACCGGCGATTGATTTTTATATCCGAGAAGGATTCACACTCGTGGGATTTGATTCGATGTGCTATTCCAACGAAGATGTTGCAAAAAAAGAAATCCGACTGGAGTTCGGATATGCGATTAAAGAGGAGGAAAATCGGTGAGATACGGATTTTTGGAAGAATATTGCCTTTTAAAGAAAGGAACATCCCGCGATTACAAAGTGGAATGGGATGCCGTCCGATTCATGATTGCGGGTAAAATGTTTGCGATGATCGGATCAGATGCCAAAAAACGGGCGATCGTCTCGCTCAAGGGAGACCCCACCTTAAACCGGATGCTTCGTGAGAAGTACATTGACATCATTCCGGGATACTATTTGAACAAAGAACATTGGAACTCGGTTTATCTCGATGGAGAAGTACCGGAAGATGTGCTGAAGAAAATGATTGATGATTCCCATCATTTGGTTTTCCAATCGCTTTCAAGAAAAACCCAAACGGATTTGGAAGGAAAAGAAGAGTGACTTCGATCGAATCCTTAAAGGAAATTCGAAAAATTTGTATCATCGGATCCGCAGGAAGTGGAAAATCAACCTTGGCCATTCGACTTGCTGCATGGAGCGGATTGCCGGTGATTCACTTGGACAAGCATTATTGGAAACCGGGATGGGTTGCAACGCCTAGCGATGAGTGGGACCAAAAGATTGAATCCTTCATAAAAGAGGAACGTTGGATCCTTGATGGAAATTATTCAAGGACATTGAGTAATCGGGTCGAAAAAGCCGATTTGGTCGTTTTCCTTGACGTTCCACGTTGGGTTTGTTTGTTTCGTGTTTTGAAGCGTCGGGTAAGGTATCATAAAAAGAACCGAGACGATATGGCTTTTGGATGCATTGAGAAAATTGATTTTGAGTTTTTGCGTTGGATATGGAACTTTCCACGAAAAAACAAACCGCGTTTGCTTGCAACCATGGCACGGTTTCCCAACAAAATGTTTGTGCGATTGAGAACTTCGAAAGAAATGCGATTGTTCCAAAAAAGGTTCGAGCGTTTGTATAATAATAAGGAAGGAGCGTTTTTATATGATTGAAATAAAAAACATGTTGAATTGCACCAAAGAAGAACGAATGCAAGCTGCAACCCTTCTTCATGAGAGCCTTCCAATCGGATGGCCGACATGGCAGGATGCGAACGAGGAAATCAACGAACGTGTGATTCCACAGAACATCATGTTGGCAGCGATGGAGGATGGACATGTGATTGGATTTGGTGGCCTTCTTCCTCAATACGACGGAAAAGTCTATGAACTGCATCCGCTTGTGGTTAGAGCGGATCAACGAAAAAACGGCATCGGTAAACGCTTGATCGAGGCGTTGGAAGAAAAAGCTTTGGAACACGGGGCAAACACAATTTACTTGGGATCAGACGATGAATCCCCAAATGGAGAAACCTCGTTTGCTAATGTCGATTTGTATGACAATCTTCCTCAAAAAATCGAAACCTTCAACCCAGGAACGCATCCTTCCGCCTTTTATATGAAAATGGGTTACAAAGTGGTCGGTGTGATCCCCGATGCAAATGGAATCGGAAAACCCGACATTGTTCTTGCCAAGCGGATTGAAAGAAAGAGGGATTGAACAATGGGGTTTTACGATACGCTTTCGCAGTTTTATGATCGAATTTTCCCGGTGAAACAAGCACAACTTGATTTCTTGCGTCAAAATCACGAAAACTTAAAAGTTCTCGACATCGCTTGTGGCGATGGTGGGTATTTGAACAAACTGTCAGAACATGGGTTTTATGGATATGGAATCGATTTGGACCAACGAATGATTGATACTGCGAACAAGAAAAAAACAAGCGAAAAAATTGATTTTTATAAGATGGATATGATGCAAATCGGGTCCTTTCCGGAGGACAACTTTGATCTTCTTTATTGCATTGGAAATTCGTTGGTTCATTTGGACTCGCTTGAGAACGTGGATCGTTTGTTAAGAAAAACATTTCACTTGTTGAAAACCGGAGGATATTTGGTTTTGCAGATAATTAATTATGATCGGGTCCTTGATCAGGACATCCAATCCCTACCAACCATTGTTAGCGAAAATCTCATTATGAAACGAACCTACAAACATGAACCAATGAAAATTCGTTTCATCACGACGCTCCATGTGGATGGTCATCGTTACAAGCAGGAAGTGAGTTTGCTTCCTGTACGTTTTTCATGGTTGAAAACGACATTACACGACATTGGTTACCAAATTATTGAAGATTTTGGCGATTTTGAAGGAAACTCCTTTTCGCAACAAGATTCGATGAGTTTGATCATACGAGCAAAAAAATAGGAAAAGGGGCATCATAATGTTGAAATTGATCCAAATCACAAAAAGATATCAAGTGGGGGATATGGTCCAAACGGCATTGGACGGACTGTCGTTGGAATTTCGAAAAAAAGAGTTTGTTGCAATCCTTGGACCAAGCGGATGCGGCAAAACGACGACGCTCAATATAATTGGCGGATTGGACCGCTATGATTCTGGAGACCTTATCATCAACGGAAAATCAACAAAACAATTCAAGGACGCGGATTGGGATGCTTACCGGAACAATTCGATTGGTTTCGTGTTTCAAAGCTACAACTTGATCGGTCACATCAGTGTTTTGGACAATGTGGAGATGGGGATGACGCTTAGTGGTTTTTCCAGTGAAGTCCGAAGAAAACGAGCTCTTGAAGTGCTCGAACGGGTCGGATTAACGGATCATGTGACAAAACGACCCAATCAACTCTCTGGTGGTCAACAACAACGCGTAGCGATTGCGCGAGCGCTTGCGAACAATCCCGACATCGTTTTGGCGGATGAGCCGACAGGAGCGATCGACTCGCAAACAAGCGAACAAATCATGAACTTGATCCAAGAAATTGCCAAGGACAAGTTGGTGATCATGGTCACCCACAATAGTGAGATTGCCGAAAAATATGCCGATCGAATCGTTCGGATGAAAGACGGTCTCGCTGTCGATGATACGCATCCGCTTGAAACTCAAACCGACGAACGCGTGGAATACCAGTTTAAAAAAACATCGATGAGTTTTTGGCAGGCGATGAAACTATCCTTTAACAATTTGAAGACAAAATTGGTCCGAACGATGATAACGGCTTTCGCAGGAAGCATTGGCATCATTGGAATCGCCTTGATTTTGGCCCTTTCAAACGGACTTGAACAGGAAATTTCCATCATCGAGCGAAGCACGCTTGCTGAAATGCCGATTATGATCAATCAAATCCCGAGAACATTTGGTCCAAGCGGAAGACCGAACTTCGCAACAGGCGATGAGGATTCAGACGAGTTTCCTAGCGACGACTTGATTCGTGTTGTCGATCCAGAAACGGAATCGACAACACATACGAATGTGATTACCCCCGAGTACCTCGCTTATTTGGAGGCAATGAGTCCAACGTGGGTCAATGACGTGTCCTTGACTCGAAGTGTAAGAATGAATCTTCTTTTGGAAACGTCCGGTGGGTCCATTATCAACGTCAATAATTCAAGAATCGGTTGGAGCGAACTACCCGGAAATGATGCCTTTTTCACATCTCAATATGATTTATTGGATGGAATATTTCCAACAAACGCCAATGAGTTGCTTTTAACCGTAGATACGTTCAATCAATTGAATTTGAGCATGGTCAACGCTTTGGGAATGGATCCGTCGATTAGGGAATTTCGATTCGATGATTTTTTGGGAATGGAACTAAAATTGGTTTTCAATGACGATTTCTATTTCCGTGAACCGGATCAAACGTTGTTTTCCATCAGCGGAAATCTAACGACGTTGTACGAAAACCCAAACACACGGTCTCTTCGCATTGTGGGAATCGCTCGTCAAACAAAAGACTCCTCCTCCAATTTGGTGGGTTCGGGAATTTCGTATTTACCCACTTTGACGAATGAAGTGTTGGATAATGCCCGAACATCTGAAATAGGGGAATACCAACTCGAGAGAGATTTTAATGTATTAAACGGACAACCACTAACCGCTTCTGAAAAAACAAATCTTCTCAAAGTGATTGGGTATGATCCGACACCCGTAGCCATTCGAATTTACGCGAAGGGATTCGAAGAGAAAAAGGCGATCAAAGCGTATCTTGACGAATACAATGCCGACTTTTCTGAAACCGATGCCGATCGCCAAATCATCTATACGGATCTTGCCGAATCCATCACAAATGTTGTGGGAGATTTCGTGGATGGAATCAGTTATGTTCTGATTGCGTTTTCATCGATCAGCTTGGTCGTTTCATCGATCATGATTGGAATCATCACCTATGTTTCGGTATTGGAACGAACCAAGGAAATCGGAATATTGCGAAGTTTGGGAGCGAGAAAGAAAGATATTTCGCGCGTGTTCAATGCGGAGGCAATCATCATTGGATTGGTTGCTGGAGTGATGGGCGTCATTCTTGCCTATGTCTTGACAATTCCAATCAACAAAATCATTGCCAATTTCGTGGATGGGATGGATCAACTCGCTCAGTTGCCGATTGTTTATGCATTGTTGCTTGTGGTTATCAGCATCGCTCTCACGTTTGTTTCAGGTTTGATTCCTTCCAACATCGCTTCTCGAAAAAATCCGGTTGAGGCGTTGCGAACGGAATGAAATATCCACACAAAACCAAAGGAGAAGAAAATGAAATTTCAATTTGAAGAAGACCGTATGTTTTTTGAAAGACTACTTTGCACCGATGGAGAGTCCTTGGAAAACTTTTCATCCATGTTTGATTTTCGTCCGCTCGCTGTGAAAAAAGAAGAATACAATGATCGAAAGGACGATTTGTTGAAGCAAATGATCGAACAGGGGAAGAAAGAATGTTTTCTATCGTTTCATCATGTGTGTAATCCAAACTCAGGAATTACGTTGGATCATTTCATTCCGCTTTCCACCCAAGAATTAAACAAAGAATTGCGGAAAATGAAGCCCAGCGGATACAAGCTTGTTCCCAGTCAAAGTTTTGGATCCAATCATGTGGACAATTTGATTCTTGTCTGCAACGAGTGTTTTCATCATCGGAAACACCGTTTCGTTCGGGTTGCACATCATGACCACTGAAAGAATGACGATTATCGAGGATGCGTTGTTTGAAGTGATTTCAAATTTCAACCAAACGGGGATCCGATATGCGTTGGGTGGATCTGCTCTTTTGTACTACCATGGAATCACCGATACGGTCCATGACTTGGATTTCATCATTCACCCAAGCGATATTGAAAAAGCGAATGTGTGCATGAAGAAAGTCGGGATTGCTATCGCAGCATCCAAGAAATTTCAATATGGGACGCGACACTATAAAAAATACCTCGTGGATGGGGTCGAAGTGGATTTGATGGCCGATTTGATCATCTTCCATGGCGTCTATTCCTTCGAACATCACTTTGATTCGTCGGATTTGATTCAAACATTCACCGTGCGAGGTGAGTCGGTCAAACTTGGAAATTTGGAAGATTGGTATTTGATTTACTTGTTCATTGGGTCTAGGGAAGATAAAGTCAAAGCATTGGAAAAACACTTCATCGAACAAGGAGACTTGAACAAAACAAAAATGGATCAAATTCTAAACGGTGATTTACCGGAGGACATTCGAAAAAGAATCACGAATCTTCTTTATGAAGTCAAGGTATGATACAACAAACGAACCCCCTGTGAGGAGGGTTCGTTTTCATTTTTGTTTTGATTGGAAAAAAAACAAAGAAATGATATAATAAGGGAGTCGAAGTCGGAGGATTATATGAAAATCAAGCAAATCATTCAACAAAAACCCAGATTATCCGGCATCGCGATCGGAGGAATCGTTGTATTCCCGATGGTGTTCTTGTTTTATTCGGGAGAGATGATGATGAGCACGTTGTTTGTGCTGCTTTTGTTTTTGGACTGGTTTTTACAAAAGGAAAACGTATATACCTCCAAGACGATTCGTTTTATCGTCAGCATCGCATCCGGATATGGTATGGTATCCATTTTGGTGATGCAAACGATCTTCATGATACAATGGTTTACAAGATAAGGAGGATTGAATGAAAAAAGAACTAATCAACCGCATTGTTGCTTTTCGAAACGAACGAGGATGGAAACCCGATCAAACCGCAGAAGCACTTGCGAAATCATTGTCGATCAAAGCGGCTCATTTGTTGGAACAATATCAATGGACCAACCAAGAAAAAAACATCGATGAAGTCAAGGATGATTTTGCCGATCTTCTCATTTACGCAGTATTGTTTGCCGAAAAGTACGGATTCGACATTGAAAAAATCATCGAAGAACAAATTGCAAAAAACGAGGAGAAATTTCCTCTTCGAAAAAAATGAAAAAAGAAGGTTCCTCATGAGGAACCCTTTTTTATAGACGTTTCGCAAGCAAACATGCTGCCAATGCGGGATCGATCAAAGGTGAAATCGGTTGAATCGAAGGATCCAAAAGGCGTATTTTCTCAAGCAACATGGTTCGAAAGGTGCCGTGAGCATTTCCAAGTCCTCCGATGATGACAAGACGTTTTTCATGCAAATTCAAACGAGACACAACGGCTCGAACCATGGAAGTAAGTTCATTGGTTGCGTGTTCAACGATATCAAGGGCATGTGGGTTTCCCAAATCGGCGTGTTTTGTCACAATCGGTGCGATGGCAGCCACTTTCGTCCGGTTCTCCCATAGATCATCGAGCACCCCAATAACATCCTCTGTTTTATTCATTCCGAGGTGTTTGAAAATTTCATTTGCGAAAGAATTCATGTCCGCTCGGCCATCATAGGAGCGAATCATTGCTCGAACGGCTTGAATCCCAAGATCGTATGCGCTTCCGGCATCGCCTTCTTTGTATCCCCATCCTCCACTTTTGTGAGATTTCCCAAAGGAATCGATTCCAAATGCCACAGAACCCGTTCCAACAATCAAAGCAACTCCCTCGCTAAAACAAAGGCCGCTCGCAAGAGCGTTTCTTGTATCGTTGCTGGCTTTCACTTTGGTTTGTTCATCGACTCCCGGTAGCGTTCGCAGGATCGATTCTACCTTGAATGAATCCTCTTCCGTCACAATGCCACCGATTCCTGCGAAAACCGCTTTGAAACGAAAGGGAACGCTCAACGATTCGATCCATCGCATCGTCGGAATTCGGATATTGCGATCCGTCACATCGAGTTTCACGGTGTCAATGCTTGATGGTCCATCCTCAAAAAAAACCAAAATTTCTTCGTTTTCGGTCATAATGCACACCTTCGTCTTGGTGCCCCCGCCGTCGATTCCCAAATAATAGTTCATACGATCACTTCCTTATTCATCATTGTATCACATACACAATGCTCAATCAAGAACAACCAAACGCAAGGTTCACCCTTTTTCTAACGATTTCATTGAAAAAGCAAACGGATGGAGATCGGACCCTATCCAAAAATTGAATTAATGTTTTTATTTCAAACCATTCTAATCAATTAAGAGTCTTGAAACACCGAATTAGAGAAGTCTATTTAGAAAAATATCTAAATAACTATTGACAAACGATAAAAAAATAGTTATAATCTAATTAGAAAAAAATCTAAATAGATTGGTGGTGATTACCATCGGTTATCATGAAATGTTCAAAGCCTTATCGGATCCCGTTAGACGTCAAATTTTGGTCCTGTTGAAAAATGGAAAAATGACGGCTGGAGATATTGCATCAAAGTTCGACATGACTGGGGCAACCGTTTCTTATCATTTGTCACAACTCAAGAAGTCTGGTTTGATTTTCGAATCAAAGCTTAAAAATTTCATCTTTTATGAGTTGAATACATCAGTTTTTGAAGAAATCATTCTTTGGCTAATTCACTTCAAAGGAGAAGAAAATGAAAAATAAAACACTCTTGCTTTGGTTTCTTGCATTTCTACCATTACTTGTTACAATCGTTGTTTTGCCGATGCTTCCGGATCAAATTCCAGCCCATTATGACTCGAATGGTATCGTGGATAGATGGGGCAGCAAATACGAGAGTTTGATTGTACCGATAATCACAATTGTGATTATCAGTGTGCTTTTATTCATTGGGGAATTCATCAAAAGACAAAAAGACATATCCGAATCAAACGAAAAGGTGCTAGATGTTGTAAAACTTGTCGTTGTTATTGTTTTCAACGGGCTGACCTATTGGTTTTTATACACCGCTTTCACACAGGTGGAGGATTTGAATCAATCGAAACTGGATGCATTGGGAATCTTTTCTGTCCTTCTAAGTATTTCTTTTGTGTTTTTGGGGAATATCTTGCCAAAGTGCAAACAAAACATGTTGATTGGGATTCGAACAAAATGGACTCTTCAAAATGAAGAGGTGTGGTATAAAACCCATAGAGTTGGAGGGTTTGTCTTGTTCACACTTGGTATTTTGTTAACGGGTTTGTCCTTGACAGTTGTTAAAGGATGGTCATCGATGTTTGTTGTCTTGGGCAGTTTTCTTCTTGTTGCCATTGTAATAACGGTTTATTCCTTTGTCATTTTCCAAAAGTACCAAGGAATCGAAGGTGCGAAACGACGTTGATGAAGTCCCTTGGTAGTTTTGATGGGGATAAAATGCAAACAATCTTTGGGAAGGCATATCCGTTGGGAAAACGATTTTCGTGAAACTCAACGAATATGTCTTTTTCTTTGTGTTTCTTCAAATAAAAATGTATCCTTTCTTCGTTTCCGATTGTCTAAACACATCCGATAAGGTATAATAGGGATGACAATGAAAATGTTGGAAAGAAGGTGTCTCGCATGGATTTTTTAACAAAATGGTGGATGTATCTCCTTGGCGTCTTTGTCATGGTTTTTGTCATCAGCCAATCTGTCTTTTTCCTCGTGAAATCCTCAAAAAGGGCAAAGGAAATTGGCATCAGCACACAACAAATCAAGAAAACAATCACCTCTAGCATGGTTTTCAGCGTAGCTCCCGCCATTGCGATTTTGTTCGGCGTCGTATCCCTTAAAACATCGCTTGGTGTCGTCATTCCATGGATTCGATTGAGCGTTCTTGGTGCGCTCACATATGAGGTTCCCGCTGCGGAAGTGACGCTCAACACATTCGGTGAAAGTCTTGGGACGATGGTGTCAAATCCTCAAATCCTCATCACCGCCTTGTGGGTCATGACGCTTGGGTGCATTCCGCCTCTCATCATCATTCCGCTTTTTTTGAAAAAGATCCAATCCGGAGTGGTCAAGATACAAAAGAAAGACACGAAATGGGGAGAAATCTTCATGAGCGCGATGTTTCTCGGGATGATTTCCGCCTTTATCGGTGTTGTCGTCGCCCCCAAAAAAGATGTCGTGAGCGGTGAAATGTTTGTCTCAGCCGTACCGATTTTAACGATGCTTTCTTCAGCGGTGTTGATGATTGTCTGTGGTCTCATCATCAACAAATACAAGCAAGAATGGTTGAAAAACTATGCAATCCCAATCAGCATGGCCGGGTCGATGGCCCTTGCGATATTGTTCACAACGATAGGGGTGAGATGACATGGAAAAGACATACAACGAGAAAGTTCATGGTTGGGGACGGATTTGGATGGTCAGCGCACTGGCGATGATGGTCCTCGTCCCGCTCGTCATCAGCGTCGTGATCGGCGTATGGCCAGATCCTGGTAAATTTCTACAAGCTTTTTTCGGTATCGCCGTCATTTACTGGACGGTGACGACGATCGAAGTCTTTACATATGCCCCGATGCTTGGAAGCGGGGGAACCTACCTTGGTTTTGTCACCGGCAATTTGACCAGTTTGAAAGTTCCTTCCGCGCTCAACGCGATGAACGCACTCGACATCAAATCGGGCAGCGAACAAGGGGATGTCGTTTCTACGATAGCGATAGCCGCATCGAGCATCATCACAACAATCATCATTTTCATCGGCGCGATGCTTTTGATTCCGTTTGAAACGATTTTGGATTCACCCGCCCTCACGCCCGCATTCGGAAACATCATACCCGCCTTGTTCGGAGCCCTTGGTGTTGTTTATATTTCAAGAAACTGGAAAATTGCGATTGTTCCGGTTTTGTTCATGATCATCCTCTTTTCGGTCGTTCCAAGTTTGGCAAGCAGCGTTGGAATTTTGGTTCCGGTCGGATGCCTGATCGCAATCTTCGCTGCTCGGATTTTGTACAAGAAAGGAGCATTGTAATATGGCAATGTTTAGTATTTTTGGGATCCTTGGTGCGATCCTCGCCGGATTGACAACGGGTGCAGCAGTTTTGCTTGTCCTCGCGTTGAAACGAAAAAAAAGATAGGAGGCGAAATCCATGTGGATTTTTTGGATAACCCTTGGTCTTTTGGCGATCTTGATCGCCTTGCTTGTCGTTCGCGCGATTCAGTTTGTTCCAAAACCCTCGTTGGTGGTGGATTCCGAGAAAATCACCATTGACGAAACCCATGCGATTGATTCGCTCAAAGCGATGATAAAGTTTAAAACAGTGTCCCATGTCGATCGTTCCTTGAACGATGAATCTGAATTTATCGGATTTCGCGGGTATTTGAGACAACGATATCCGCGCATCAATAAAACGGCCCATGTGTTCGAACTTCCGGATTCCGCGATTGTCTTTCACTTCAAAGGAAAGTCCGCAGAATGTCCGAGTGTTTTGATGGCCCATTACGATGTTGTCCCCGAAAACGGAGTTTGGAAATACAATCCGTTTCTCGGAGAAGAAATCGACGGAGCGATTTACGGAAGAGGAACTCTCGATACGAAGGGTTCGCTTTGTGGGGTCATGGAATCGGTTGAGCACTTGCTTGAACAAAATCATGTTTTTGATAACGATTTGTATCTTGCATTTTGTGGAGATGAGGAAGTTTCAGGTCGCAGTGCGGAAAAAGTCGTTGATTATCTAAAGAAAAACAATGTCTCCCCTAAACTCGTATTGGACGAAGGAGGGGCGATTGTGTCCAAGGTCTTTCCCGGTGTGAAGAAGAAGGCGGCTGTGATCGGACTTGCGGAAAAGGGGTTTATCGCATTGGAACTTTCCTCGACTTCCGCTGGCGGACATGCATCGACGCCTCCGAAAAAAACACCCATCACCCACCTCGCAAAAGCGGTGACGGCGATGAACGAAGGTCGTTTGTTCAAGATGAAGTTGACCGGTGCG
>Ga0116204_1000623_pt1 | contig 20178 bp, 20 predicted proteins | sample LakKivwa52mmetaG_FD_94481 | JGI IMG/M metagenome (GOLD analysis project Ga0116204, IMG submission 94481) | Anoxic lake water microbial communities from Lake Kivu, Rwanda to study Microbial Dark Matter (Phase II) - Lake Kivu water 52m metaG | ecosystem: Environmental > Aquatic > Freshwater > Lake...
CGGGTACGCGGCGGTTATCTCCAGATCCCCGCCTTCAAGATACTTAAAGAAGACCTTTGCGTGCTCTTTCTCGTTCTCCGCGGTCTCGGCGAATATCCCGGATATCTGCTCGTATCCTTCCTTCTTGGCGACGCTCGCGAAATATGTATAACGGTTCCTGGCCTGCGATTCACCGGCAAAGGATTTCAGCAAATTCTGCTCCGTCTTCGTACCTCTTATCGATTTGGCCATCTTCCTTCTCCTTTCTTTAGCATGCGGCGGGGGCGGTGATATCGGCCACGCAGCCGATGTTTTTAACTTCCAGTTTCGGATCTATCTTCTTCAATAGCCCTTTTAACACCTGCCCGGGCCCTATCTCATAAAAGGTCGTTATACCGGACGCCGCGACGAGCCTTATCGACCCTTCCCACATGGTCTTCGAGTTCACCTGGGCTATCAGATTCTCTTTTATCATCACCGGGTCGGTCTGAACTTTTGAGTCTACGTTGCTCACAAACGCCAGCTTCGGCTCTTGTATCCGTACCTTCTCTATGTATTCTTTCAGCCTGTCGCGCGCCGGTGTCATGAGGCTTGAGTGGAACGGTCCGCTCACATCCAGCATGAGCACGCGCTTGGCTCCTTTTTCTTTTGCCAGACTGGCGAATAACTCCACATTATTGGCCTTGCCGGATATGACGACCTGACCGGGACAATTTAGGTTCGCTATCTCGCATCCTATGCCCTTGCAAAGCGACTCTACGTCAGGGATATCCATACCTATGACGCAGGCCATCTTACCGGGATTTTTGCGCGAAGCGTCCTCCATGAGCTCTCCGCGTTTACGGACGAGGACGAGCGCATCCTCGAACGATATCGATCCGGCCGCGACGAGCGCCGTGTACTCTCCCAGGCTGAGGCCTAGGCTGAATTTCGGCGCCGCTGCGCCCCAAAGGGGCGACGCTTCGAGGGCCCGCAAACTCGCTATGCTGGCCGTGAGTATGGCCGGCAGGCTGTTTTGAGTCGTCGATAGCTGATCCTGGGGCCCCTCAAAACATAATTTTTTCAGGTCGAACTTAAGTATCTCGTTCGCTCTGTCGAATACGGTCCTTGCCGCGGCAAAATTTTCATAAAGATCCTTGCCCATACCTATGTTCTGTGCGCCCTGTCCGGGAAATATTAAAGCCGAATCTACCATTCTACTACCATCGCCCCCCATGTCAACCCCCCGCCGAAAGCGTCCAGGAGGACCTTATCGCCCTTCTTGATCCTGCCTTCTTTGACGGCTTCGACCAGCGCCACCGCGCTCGATGCCGCGGACATATTTCCGTATTTGGATATATTAAGGTATATCTTGTCCTCGCTCAAACCCATACGCTTGGCGACCGCGTTCAATATCCTTATATTGGCCTGGTGCGGTATCACGAGGCTTATATCCTTAGCTGTCAGACCGAGCGGCTGCGTAGCCTGAAGCGCGGCGTCAGCCATTATCTTTACGGCATGCCTGAATAGCTCAGTTCCGTTCATCCTTATAAAATGCTGCCTTTCATCGACCGACTTGTGAGTGGCCGGCATCCTAGATCCGCCCGCCGGCATCTTTATCAGCTCTCCCTGTCTGCCGTCAGCGCCAAGATATACGGAAAGTATACCGCCCTTGTCTACAGGCCCCAACACGGCCGCGCCTGCGCCGTCCCCGAACAGGACGCATGTCGAGCGGTCCTGCCAATCGGTCACCGCCGACAGCTTTTCGGCCGCAACGACCAGCGCATGCTTATACGTACCTGATTTTATGAATTGGTTAGCTATCGCCATGCCGTATATGAAGCCCGAGCATGCTACGCTTACGTCAAACGCCGGCACCTGGCGGGCTCCAATCCTCTGCTGCACCAGGCATGCCGTCGCGGGAAAGAACATATCCGGCGTTATGGTGGCCACTATTATAAGATCCAGCTCCTCGGGCTTAAGTTTCGCGTCCAGAAGCGCCCTCTTGGCGGCTTCGGTAGCCATGTCGCTTGTCGCCTCATCGGCGCGCGCTATCCTGCGCTCCTTTATCCCGGTCCTTTCCGTTATCCACTGGTCTGTGGTGTCGACCATCTTCTCAAGTTCTTTATTCGCAAGTATCCTCTCGGGAAGGTACGACCCCAATCCCAGTATCCCTACCTTCTTAGTCTCGTACATTTAATAGCTCTCCAGTTCCTCTACGATATGCTTATTGACATCCTGCTCCTTGGCTTCCGCCGCCACGCGTATGGCGTTCTTTATCGCTTTGGGCGAAGAGGACCCATGGCTTATTATGCAGCGGCCATCGACACCTAAAAGCGGAGCGCCGCCGTATTCGGAATAATCCATCTTCTTCTTCAGCGCGATAAATGCGTTTGCCGCCAAAGCCGCGCCCAGCGTGGCGATGATACTCGACTTTATTTCATTCTTGAGAAGCTTCACTATCGTATCGACCACGCTTTCGGATACTTTCAGGATCACGTTGCCGACGAAGCCGTCGCAAAGCACTATATCGGCGGTACCGGCATAAATATCCCGCCCTTCTATATTACCTATGAAGTTAAGCTTGGACTCGGTTAATAACGTATGCGTCTCTTTTATAAAGTCGGTGCCTTTAGTATCCTCCTCTCCGACATTGAGAAGGCCCACGGTGGGGTTAGGTTTATGCAGTATATACCGGCAGTAAGCGTCCGCCATTATTCCATACTGAAGGAGATGCATCGGCTTAGGATCTATATTGGCTCCGACATCCACTATCATCGATGCCCCTATCAGAGTAGGTATGACTATCGCTATGCCGGGCCTTTCTATGCCGGGAAGAAGCCTTAATGAGAGCGTAGCGGCGCAAACTACCGCGCCCGTATTGCCGGCGCTGATGAACGCGTCGGCTTCGTTCTTCTTTAAAAGGTCCAGCCCCACGACTATGGAGGAGCGGCGCTTCCGCCTTACCGACAACGCCGCCGGCTCATGCATCTCGATCCTTTCCGGCGCATGTATGACCGTTATCTTAGCCGGATCGTAATCGCATTTCGACAGCTCGGACTTTACTATCTGCTCGTCGCCTACAAGAACGACATCATACCCGTATTCCTGGATAGCCTGTATCGCGCCCTCGATCTCAACCTTAGGGGCGCTATCGGAACCCATCGCATCGAGAACTATTCTCACCCCGCACCTTCTTTCTCTAATTTCATATGCCTCTATCCCGTAAACCTCTCACCAGGGAAGGTGCGGGGTCCACGGCCCGGCCCATTTCGAATTTACTTCTTTTCGGCCTTCGTCTGGATCACCATCACCGGTTTACCGTTATAGTACCCGCAATATAAACAAACCCTGTGCGGCAGTTTAAGTTTTTTGCAATTGGGACATGCGCTGAGGCTCGACGCGGTGAGCCTGGAGTTCGCGCTCCTGCGCTTGTCTCTTCTGGCTTTAGAATGTTTACGCTTAGGTAGTGCCATTATCTTCCTCTCTTTCGTTTTATGATACCGAACGTGTCCCGCGCTATCAAAAGCTCCTCGTTAGTCGGGACCACGATGAACCTGACCCCGGCAGGAAGGCAGGCGGCGAGGTCCTTCTTTATCCTATTAACGAGCCACGGATTATTTTCCGATATTCCCGCGGTAAATACCACCGCATCGAGGCCGCCCATCGCGGCCATATACGCGCCCACATATTTCTTTATTCGATACACGAACATCTCTATCGCCAGCCTGCATCTCCGGGCTTTTGGACCGCTGCCCTTAGCCGCTCTCAGTATATCCCGCATATCATTACTCACGCCGTATATGCCTAAAAGTCCGCTTTTTTTATTCAAAAGATCGTTTACGGTGCTGGTGCTCGAGCCTTCTTTTTCAAGAAGTACTAAAACGGCCGCCGGGTCGAGGTCTCCTGAGCGGGTCCCCATTATAAGCCCCTCCAGCGGAGTGAATCCCATCGACGTATCCACAGAGCGCCCACCGTCCACGGCCGTCATGCTGCAGCCGTTCCCCAGATGGCAGGTTATAAGCTTTAGCCGGCTCTTGGGCTTGCCGAGCTGTCTCGTAGCCTCCTCGGCTACGAACCTGTGGCTCGTGCCGTGAAAACCGTACTTCCTGAGAGCGTACTTCCTGTAATATTCAAGCGGCAATCCATAAAGAAAGACAGCCTCGGCCATAGTCTGATGAAATGATGTGTCGAATACCGCTACCTGCGGCACGCCTTTCAGGATCTCCCCGCATGCCTCTATTCCCGCAAGGCTCGGAGGGTTATGGAGAGGAGCAAGCGCGCTGTATTTTTTTATTGAAGCTATTACTTTTTTGGTGATGAGGGTGGATTCCTTAAACTCCTCGCCCCCGTGCACCACCCTATGCCCGACTCCGCCTATCTCATCCGCGGAGGAGATGACTCCGGTCTCTTTATCGATTAGCCTGCCGACGATTATTTTTATTGCCGCATGATGGTCGCGGCATGCGGATCCGTATTGCCCAATACGCTCGATGACACCCTTTGCCAGCGATACCCTGCGGTCCGCGTCGAAGAGCTGATATTTGGCAGACGAACTGCCGCAATTTATCACGAGAACGAGCATTATGCCCTTATCGCGGTTATCGCCACGGCGTCCACTATATCATCGGCGTTGCAGCCCCTGGACAGATCGCTGGCAGGTTTGGCAAATCCCATCAGAAGCGGCCCGACGGCCCTGGCATTGGCCAGCCTCTGGGTAAGTTTATACGATATATTTCCCGAATTAAGATCCGGGAATATCAGGACGTTGGCTCTTCCGGCGACCGGGCTCGAACCGCACTTTATCCTGGCGATCTCCGGAACTATAGCGCTGTCGACCTGGAATTCCCCGTCTATGAGTATCTCCGGCGACATCTCGCGCGCCTTGTCCACCGCTTCCTTGACTTTCGTCACAAGCGGCCCCTCGGCGCTGCCCTTCGATGAGTAGCTTAGGAAGGCCACCCGCGGCGTAGCACCGACGAGCTGTTTGAAGAGATTGGCCGAGAGTACGGCTATGCCGGCCATCTGCCTTGCGTTCGGTTCCGGATTCACGCCGCAATCCGCAAACAGGAATACCCCGTTCTCACCATACGGAGAATTCGGTACTTCCATTATAAAAGCCCCGGCTATTACGCCTATCGTCTTATCGATCTGCACACATCTCAAGGCCGCCCTTATCACATCCGGCGTGGTGTGGCTTGCCCCTGCAACGAAGCCGTCGGCAAGGCCGCGCCTGACCAGCATCGCCCCGAAGGTTACATAATCCTTCCTTATCGTTTCACGGGCTTCTTCCGCGGTAATACCCTTAAGTTTGCGCAGCTCGTAGTATTCGCTCGTTATCGAATCGGTATCCCTGTAATTGTCCGGGTCTATTATCTGCAGCTTATCGAGACCGGAGGCCTTTATTTCCGACCTTATACTTTCGCTGCCTACCAGTATGACCCTGGCTATATCCTCGTTCAATATAGTCGGAATGGCTTCTATGGTTCTCGGATCGTCGCTTTCCGGCAATACAACTATCTTCTCCTTCTTTGAAGCCCGCTGACGTATATCATGAAGAAAGCTCACCCAAAACCCTCCTATTCTAAATTCTTAGCTTGTTCTTTAAAGCGGCCTCTACTTCTTTCGGGATAAAATTTCCGAGGTCGGCTCCGAGCGCCGCCGCTTCCTTTATAAGCGTGCTCGATATATACGAATAATCCTCGTGCGGCATCATGAATATCGTTTCGATATCGCCTGCAAATTTTCTGTTCGTTAAGGCCATCTGGAACTCGTATTCGAAATCGGATATCATTCTAAGTCCCCTCAACATCACATTGGCCCCGGATATCTTGACATAATCCACTACGAGGCCGCTGAAATCCTCGACTTCGACCCTCTTTATGCCCTTCACCGCCGACTTAAGGAGCCGGACCCTCTCGTCCACGCCAAGGAGCGTGCCCTTGGATCTGCTATGGGCGACCGCCACGATCACGCGGTCGAATATCCTGGCGGCGCGTTTTATTAGATCTATGTGGCCGTATGTTACAGGGTCAAATGTTCCGGGATAGATGGCGATCTTCCCTTTTGGCGAGGCTCCGCTTCGTTTCGCGCCTGATCTATGGCTAGCTATCGGCATTTTCGGCATGTCTTTTGAGGAATGTTACTAAGGTATCCCCGTATTTCCTCTCTTTATCGGAAACGAGCGTTTCCAGGTCAGAACTAAGTTCGTCCATCCTATAATGTTCAACTACCACGGTGGCGAATTGCGATAATATATCACAGGAGTCGAGATTTATCAAGCAATTTTTGGCCAGATCCCTGTGGTAAGGGGGGTCCATGAATACTACGTCGAATTTTTCGCCTGCCTCATCGAGCCCGTAAACGGCTCTCAGCGCGTTTCCCTTTATTATGCTATAGCGGTCGGGCGGTATCTGCAAATTGTCCAGATTATTTTCTATGGTTTGCACGCATCTTATATTATTCTCGACAAAAGTGGATTTGGAGGCGCCCCTCGATAGCGCCTCTATGCCGAAGGCGCCGCTGCCTGAAAACAGGTCAAGCACAACCTTCCCTGAAATATCACCCAGTATATTAAATATCGCTTCCCTTACCTTGTCCTGCGTAGGCCTTATCTCGACACCTTTCGGCATATCTATCAGCCGTGAACGGTAAATGCCTCCTATTACCCTCATGATCAAGCCGCCTTTATGAGTTCTATATTACCTTTAAATCTGGAGAAGAGGGTTTTTCTCAGGGCCGCATGCCTATCCTCTTCCAGTTTCGGATCGCGCGCGATCAGGTCGAACGCCTCTCTCCGCGCGGCCTCCATTATAGCAAAATCTTTCAATATATTCCCGAATCTGATCTCCGGCAACCCATGCTGCCTTGTGCCGAAGAATTCTCCGGGGCCCCTTATCTCGAGATCCGTTTCGGCTATTTGAAACCCGTCCAGGTTTTCCTCTATGGATTTTAAGCGCTTTGCCGCCTCGGCGGTCTTGGGATTTGCCAGGAGTATGCAATAGGACTCGTGGGTCCCCCGTCCGATCCTCCCCCGCAGCTGGTGGAGTTGGGCCAGGCCGAACCTCTCGGCGTTCTCGACGAACATTATCGTTGCGTTCGGCACATCTATTCCGACCTCGATCACGACCGTAGAGACCAGGACGTCTATTGCGCCTTTTTTAAATTGCACCATGATCCTATCCTTCGTTTTCGGGTCCATCCGCCCGTGTAATAGCCCTACGCGGAATTGCGGGAAGATACCGTTCTTTAATATCCGATAAAGGTCCTCGGCGTTTTTAATTTCCAGCCCCGTACTCTTGGTTGAGGCGTCGATAAGCGGACATACCACATATGCCTGTCTCCCTTTTGCAAGCTCCTCCTTAACGAAATCATATGCTTCGGCCCTTTTTGCCTCATCCAGCCAATAAGTTGCTATCGGTTTACGCCCTTTCGGCATATCCCTGATAACCGACATATCCAGATCGCCATAGACGGTCAGCGCCAAGGTTCTCGGTATCGGAGTGGCCGTCATGGCCAGGATGTGAGGGTTATCTCCTTTCGCTTTAAGCAGGGATCTTTGAGCGACGCCGAACTTATGCTGCTCATCTATCACGGCCAGCCCCAGAGCCTTAAACCTAACGCCCTCTTCGATGATTGCGTGCGTGCCGACCACAACATCTATTTCGCCGGAACCTATACCCGAATGGATCCGGGCCCTTGATCTCTGGTCCATTCCTCCGGCTAAAAGGGCCACCGATATGCCGAGCGGCAAAAGAAATTCGCTCAGTACTATGAAGTGCTGGCGCGCCAGGACCTCGGTGGGCGCCATCACTGCGCCCTGGAACGAATTTTCCACAGTAAGAGCCAGCGCATATGCCGCTACGACAGTCTTGCCGCTGCCGACGTCCCCCTCCAAAAGCCTGCTCATCACCCGGCCGGATGACATATCTCGTTCGATATCGGCTATTGCCTTCTTTTGCCCTGTGGTGAGCGCGAAGGCAAGCGACTTTACAAGCCCACCGGTCAGTTCGCCGGACAACCTATGGCTCAATCCCCCTCCCGGGATGGAGATCATCTCCTTCTTCTTCAGGGCCAGGGCAAGCTGCAGAATAAAGAATTCGTCGAAGACGACGCGCCGGTATGCTTTTTCTAGATTACCGGAGCTGGAAGGAAAGTGTATATTCGACATCGCGAATTTTATATCTACCAGCTTATTGTGCGCGATCATATAAGCCGGCAACGTTTCAGATAAAGACCTCGAATATTCCGTTACGGCTTCATGGGCAAGCGTCCGCAGGTATTTCTGGGTAATATCCCTGGTAAGCCTGTAGACCGGGACGATCCTGCCCATATTGAGGGACCCGGTCTCGTCTCCCTTTACTATCTCATATTCAGGCTGCACTATCTGCAACCGGTCATAGCGTTCCACTTTGCCGTAAAGCAATACCGTCGACCCCGGATTTAGGTAATCCGCCAGATACGGCTGATTGAACCATGTAGCCTGTATATGGCCTGTATCGTCCGCGATGGCCAAGTGGAAGAGCCTGCCGCCGCTCTTGGCGACGCGGGAGCCGGTGGTAACTATCCTGCCGCGGACCGTCTGGTACTCACCGACCTTAAGGTCCTCTATTTTGGTTAACGCAGATCTGTCCTCGTATCTTGCGGGAAGGTAATATAGAATGTCGAGCGCGGTATGTATGCCGATATTAGCCAGAAGGGCCGAGCGCTTAGGCCCGACGCCTTTAAAATAACGGACGGGAGTTCCGAGAGCCTTGTTTTTTTCTTGCATCATTTGCCTTCTTGTGATAACATAACACAAAAATGGAGCTATGATAATGTCAAAAATATGCGAAATATGCGGCAAGGGGCCTGCAGCCGGCAGAACCATAAAGCGCCGCGGGTTGGCAAAAAAGAAAGGCGGCGTCGGTCAGAAAATAACCGGTATAAATATCCGCCGTTTTCTGCCAAACCTTAAGAATGTACGCGCCATCGTTAACGGCACTCCTAAGCGGATCAGAGTCTGTGTGAAATGCTTGAAGGCCGGCAAGGTCAAAAAAGCGCTTTAATCTTAGCACATCCGATTTAGTTTTTCAACCCATCGATAAGACCGGGGGCGCCGTTCGATAAAGCCGACCGGGAACAAGGCTACGGATGCCTGAAGAGAACGCTGGCGACAGAAAATTTTCTCAGGAAGAGGCGAAGCTGATAAGCCTCGCGAAAAGGTTCCTGCGCCAGATATCTGTCTCCACTAAAAACTTCAGGATGTTCAGCGACTCCCACCCTTTCCTTAAAGGCAACGTAAGTAACGCCTGCGAACTGCTGCGGTCGATACTCCTGATGAAGGATAATGTCACCTTCACCTTTGCGGAGGGATCATCTCTGATCGAGGACATGCCTCTTAAAAATCTCGATCTCAAGACCTATTCCTTCCTCGGGACCGCCAAGGAGTGCGGCATAACAAGCCTTACCTTTATATCCGGACTTACCGACGAAGAACTTCATGCCATATTAAGGATAATCTCGGAAGGGCCTAACGCCATACGCAAAGCCGGCGGCCTTTCCGGTTTTGTCCAGCGTTCAGGCCTTCCCCATATTAAGGCCGATGAGGTCTTCTTTAAAAAGGTAAGCAAAAAGGAGGAGGAATCCCGAGAAGCAAAAAAACACCTGGAGGACTTCCTCATAATCAATTACCTCATGGGAAAGACGGCGATGTCAAAGAATGATATCGCGTCGATGGTCGGGGAGGTTACCGTAGATCCTAAGCGTATGGGAAAGATACTTTCTGATGTCGCGCTGTCAGGAAAGAGCGGCGGCGGGGCCGGCCCGGGCAAAGGCTCAGGATCAGGCGGCGGCTCCGGCCCGGAGTCTGATGATGGCGGTGAAGACGATGCCGCAGGCATAAGTTTTGCTAAAGCTGGCATAGAAAAGATCGCGATAAATATAAAAAATGTCCAGGGCAAGCCGTACGAGGACGTGAAGCAGCATATCGGAAGCTTGATAATGGCCCTGGAGCCTTCCGTCCGAAGCAATGTATTAAAGTCGAGGATACCGATCTCGGGCGCTTCGGACGATCTGGTCGGCGACATACTGCGCGAAGTTTCGGATGATATCATCATCGAGCTGGTAACCTCCGATATCATAGGGAAGAAGCTTTCTGTCGTACGGATGAAGAAGCTGATCGAGCGCTTGCTGCCCGATAAGGCAAAGCGCGACCGCATCCTTCCTGTTCTTGAGGAGCGGTTCGTCAAAGGCGGCGTGCCGCAGGATATATGCTCCAGGGTCCTGGAAGGAAAATTTTGGACCGAAATGACTATCGATGAAAAAGCCAGCCAGGTCCTATCCGAAAAACCGCAATTTTGTATAGAGACCGGCATATCGGATGAGATATACAGTCTTGCCGAAAGTCTGCTTGCCGCAAAGAAACTCGAATCGCTCAAACCGGTCATAGACAGGGTTATGGAGAACCTTAAGTCAAAAGACGCGGGGCTGAAGACGCGCTTCCTCCGGGATTTCAGAAAAATATATATGATGCTTCTTCAGTCCAGAGATTATCCCGACAAGGAAGCGCTGGTAAATTCTATCAGGGCCGAATGCAGCACCGAAAAGGACCCGGCGCTTCGCGAGCGCTGCCTTAATATACTCTCCGACTCCGTAAGTGCCTGCATGAAAAATAGATGGTATACTCACCTCCCCCCGCTTCTGGCCGCCGTAGGATACGATAATGTCAAGGAAGGAATAATAAAGGACACTTCAATCGAAGACCTATTCAGGGATATGCTCAATGATACGACCTTAAACAGGCGCTACGTTGAGGATATCGCCAGGGAGATAGGGCCTGATGCGACGACAGCGCTTCGCAATATGCTGATGTCGAAAGTAACCGATGATTTCGAATCGTACAAAGAAAGGTTTAATATTACGCTCATACTTAAGGGCCTCGGCGAGGATACGGAGGACATTTTTATAAAGGAACTAAAATCGGATAGTACCGGCACATTGAAAAACGCCCTCGAAGCCCTGTCTGAGATCGGGACAAAAAGATGCGTTGAAGCCGTAGAGAAATTACGGGAACACAGCAGTTCTGAGATCAAGAACCGCTCCGAGACCGTACTTAAGCGCATAATGAGGCGCGCCTAAATACGCTTTCTTATGGTGCGATCTATAAATTTGACAAAAGACAAAATTCAATGTATACTTTAATCAACCCTGCGACGGAGCTCAGGGCTGATGCCGCGGTTTATCGAAGTATCAAAAGGAAGGGGTCCCGATGCATGTCGGTGAGATAGTCCATAAATTACGCAAGTCCAGGAAGATGACCCTTCTGGAACTATCTAATGAGTCGGGCGTAGCCCTTGCCACTCTGAGCCGGATGGAGAATGGCAAGATGACCGGTACCCTCGAAAGCCATATGAGGATATGTAAGGCTCTTGAAATCAACCTTCCCGATCTCTACAGGGATCTAGCTGCCTCTAAGAAGGCCGTAGAACTCCGCCCCGGGACCCCTAGGGCCGATATCTTCGCGCGTGATAACAAAGCGGTTTCCGAGATATTAGCGTCAAATTTCATGAATAAGAAGATGATGCCGGTCCTAATAAAGATCGGTAAGTCAGGCAGAACTCACGGCGAGGAGACCAGGAGCGGCGTCGAAAGATTCGTTTACGTCCTGGAAGGAAAGGTCGAGGCCGTCATCGGAGAAAATAAATACTCTATGGTAAAAGGCGACACCCTATATTTTGAATCTTCCCTGCCCCATCACTTCCGGAATACCGGGCCCGGCGAAGCGCGTCTTCTATCCGTCACAACCCCTCCGGTCGTATAAATTACCCGTTAGTAACCGGTATTATTGGCGCCATTGGTCAGTATGCGGCCTTTTTCATATGCCAGCAAAAACGCGCTGACTATGACCGGATCGAACTGGGCCCCTGAACAACGCTTTAATTCAAATAAAGCCTCCTCAGCCGTCTTCCTTTTGCGATAGGGCCTGTTGCTGGTCATGGCGTCAAAAGCATCGGCTACGGATATTATCCTGGCGATCAAAGGTATATTATTACCCTTGATGCCATCGGGATATCCGGAACCGTCGTAATATTCCTGATGGTGACGGACCTCTTTAGCCACATCGCTCAATTCCTTAATAGGATGAAGGATCGTCGCGCCTATTACCGAGTGTTTCTTTATCTCCTCAAACTCCTCCGGAGATAGCCTGCCGTGTTTATTCAATACATGATCGGGCACGCCTATCTTGCCTATATCGTGCAGTAGAGCGGATATCTGCAGGGTTTCACGGAAATTCTTATAATTGTTCATTTCCGGTATACCGTAGAGCTCCTTAGATATGGCCAGGCAGTAGTTCGTGACCCGTTCCGTATGGCCATGGGTGTACTGATCTCTGGCGTCAATGGCCGCCGCAAGCGCTATGGATGTATGTATAAATATCCGGTGCTCACGTACATACAGATCCTTAACTTCCTCAACCTTTTGCTGCAGGTTTTCGATTAGCTGGGCGTTGGCTATGGCCATTGCGGCGTCGTTTGCCAATGTTACGAAGAACCCCATCTCTTCGCGGCTAAAAGCCTCACCCGAGATCTTCTCGCCCAATACAAGTATCCCCAGGAGGTCCCTCTTGAAATAGCATGGTACGCAGATATTGGCCTTCGTCAGGTCCATCTGCTTCTTAATGAGGAGGAGTTTGTCATAAAGGTTTGCCTGATGCTCCAAAATATTGCGGTTACGTAAACCCGTGATGACATCCTCATAGCGCAATATCCCGGTCTCGGAAACAAGATAACTCTGTTTCTCGCTGAATACGCTTATGAGGGGATTGTCTGCAGCCAGCCGTATAAAACCTATCGGAATTTTAATTCCTTCGGAGCCCTTGGAGTCAATCAGGATATAGGCGTTTTTATCTTCCTTATATAACAGCACCGCGGTGTGCGTTACCTTAAGCTGCTCATCGATATTACGGACTATCATCTTGATAAGATGCTCGGGTTTTTTAAACCTTATCATGGTCCTTGAGGCTTTTTCGAGGAACGCCTGATAATCGTACTTCTCGGATGGCGCCTGCCTCGGGGACGGATTAATCAATGAGTTTCCTTTTTCGGAAGGTATGGGCGATATGCCGCCGTCTTTTGTAACGAGCTTCTCCACGAACCAGCTCTGAAATTTTGCCCAGCTCGGATCTTTCTTATTATCCATGGTTATACCGTGATCCCCCTTAGATTTTTTTCTACGGTCCGCTCCAAATGGTCAAGGACAAGGGGTTTTGTAATATATTCGCATGCGCCTAGCCTGCATGCCTCATCCATCTTATCCTGGTCAGCCAGCGCTGTCACCATTATGATCCTGAGATCTCTGTCTATACCCTTCAGATGCCTTAATGTAGCTATGCCGTCCATCCCCTTCATCTTTATGTCGAGCAGGACCAGTTCCGGGCGGTCAGCCTTAACTATAGCCAAGGCTTCCTCTCCGCCCAAAGCCGTAAAAACATCATAACCTCTTTCCTGGAAAAAATTTTTAACGAAGTCGCATATATCCTGCTCATCGTCTACGACAAGGATCTTCCTGTTAGGCATGGATTCCGCTCCGTTCTATTTTGATACTGCCTTGTTGACGGTCGCCTCGAGATCCCTTAAGGAGGGTATCGGCTTGTCAAGGCATGCATACGAGCCCATTTTTAAAAGGCGCGCCCTGGTCTTCCCGCCGTCGTCATACGCGGTTATGAATATAACCTTAGGCGACGGATTCATAGATTTGATCAGCTTCAGAACCTCATCTCCGTCTATACCCGGCATCTTGAGGTCGATAAGAACAACGTCCGGACTTTTCTCTTTAATGACTTCGATGCCCTTAGCGCCGCGCACGGCTACGTTTATCTCATATCCGCGCAGGCCGAAATAACCCTCTATCATATCTATAAATTCCGGTTCGTCATCTATGGCGACTATTCTTGGTTTGGCCATCAATTTACCTTCAACCCTTCTCTGGCTGGCACTGGAAACTCTAATCTGAACGTGGTCCCCTCGCCTACCTTTGTATCCTTAAGGTGTATCCTTCCGCCGTTCTTTTCCACCACCTGGCGGACTATGAATAGCCCCAACCCCGTCCCTTTCCCCGGGTCTTTGGTAGTAAAGAAAGGGTTAAACAGCTGCTTGACTTTGTCCTCAGGGATGCCGGACCCGGTATCCTGGACGTCTATATAAACTTTCCTGCCTTCCTCTCTCGCGGTTATCGTGATCCGGCCTTTTTCGCCTATCGCCTGGCCGGCATTCCGTATGAGGTTAAAGAGGATCTCCTGAAACTGCTTCTTATCCACAAAAAGATCCGATATATCCTTTTGGATATTCTTCAGGAATTCTATTTTCTCGAGCCTCAGCTCATACCCGACCAGGCCGAATACCTCATCCAGTTCTTTGTCTATACGGATGATCTCGGCTTCGCCTTTCGACGGCTTCGCAAACCCGGAGAGCTTCTTCGTGATGGCAGTAGCCCTGTCGGTCTCCTTTATAACCTTGACCATTATGCTCTTGGCCTTTTCTATCAGCTCTTCGCTGGTCTTATTTTTATAAAGGCCGTCCTTTAGGTTCAAAAGGAATGCTTCGCATTGCCCGCGGGCGATACCCAGAGGATTGCATATCTCGTGATTTATCCCGGCCGAAAGGGTGCCTATGACAGCCATCTTCTCCCTCTGCGCGGCCTCAGCCTGCGTCTTACCAAGCTTGACAAAGAGTTCGGCGTTCGATATCGCTATAGCCAGAGTCTTGGCCAGCGGCAGCAGTATGTCCAGGTCATCCTGAGTATAATTCTCATCGGACTTCTTCTTCCCGAGCGACAGGACTCCAATGACCTCCTCATGAAGCACCATCGGTATGACGATCTCTGCGTTCAGCTTGTCAATTATCTCCTGGATCGAATCGGGTATCGATATGTTCTTTTCCCGGAGTTCGCTCATAAGAACATACCCGTGCGTTTCATCCATAAAGGTCACGATGCCGTCGGGACGTATCAGGGTCACGGATGAATCCTTAATATTCTGGGCCGCCACCACATTGAAATGCTGCTTTTCCTCATTAAAAAGTAAAACGGCCGCCGAGCCCAGTTTTATGATATCGGTCAATTTATTCACAGTAAGGTTGACCAATTTGTCCAGTTCCAGTACGGTCAAGACCTCCGCCGTAAAAGTCTTCAGGAGCTCTTTATAATCGTACTTTTTCTGAAAGAGATACTTATCGGTTATATTGATAAGGAAGTTTTCTATCCGCCGGACACTCATTATTATGATGATCCCGCTGATCGCAAGGCCTGCCATCCTGCTGCCGGTATCTGCGCCCCTTAGAATATACTCTTGGATCAATAGTGTTGGCAGTATAAGTATCGCGAATACCGAGGCCAGGAGACCCGCAAAGACTAGGGTCTTCTTTATTATGACCTCAATATTCATGAGTTGATGGCGTATTATCGCATAGGCTATCAAGAAGGTATAGAGGGGCACTGTGATATTCGCTATGGGATATATGTTTATCCCGAAGCACGGCAGATAAGAACTTCCGCCTCCATAGAACCCGAGAACCATAGCGATGGTAAAGTACTTTATCTGGGTCCGTTTCAGCGGATCCGCATTCTTATACGCGAGCACCAGCCGTAAGAAGAGGTATGTAAGCAGGATGAAATAAAGAAATACTGTATGAAATATGTGGAGAGGTCCCGGCGGATATACAAACCAGGCGGGCGCGAACCATTTTGAATCGGTAAAGATAAGCGTAACATGCCCGATAAAGAGCGTCTTGCTGAAGATATTGGCGAGCCATACAATGGCCGTCACAAGATAGATCGTGTTTAAAAAAAAGGTGCGCTTTGTTTCCAGGAAGGTATAAACAAAACTGGCGAAAATCGCCGGTAACAGGATAACGCCTACATACGATAGTCTCCACCAAAAAAACGCCGAATCGTAATCCTTTGCGCCTGACGCCATGAATCCGCCAAATCCATATATCGCGACGCAAAGCGTGAAGAGCGTCCATATCCTGGCGAGTTTACTGTTGTGGCCTTTCGTATACACGAGGAATGCTATGCCCAGATTCGTTACGGTGGCAAAAAGATTTGAGAGGCCGTAAAAATCCAGCATTTTAAACCTTTCCTAGCTGAGGCTCGCCAACGACCCCGCGCTTCGAGCCTTTCTTTTCGTCCAAACCGAAGTTGCGCTCCTTAGCGTAATCCATCAATACGGAAAAACTACCGTTTTCCACCTCCGGGCATACCACACCGGATTTTTTCTTGGCATTTTCGAGATTGCCGGTATCAAAAAGCATGGGCCTGGATGTTATATAGGGCGTAAAGACCGCGCCGACCGTCTTATAATATAATTGCTCGAGCCTGTTCATATTATCCGGCACTGTCTCTACATGTGTAGCCCCTTTAAAGTTAACGTATTCGAGCATTACCGGAATGTAGACCTTATGCGGGGTCTCGCGCTCATTTACAAGATGAAAGCTTTCGCCCGGAATTTTTTGCATACAGACCTGGTACATGATCTTAGCGGCGTAATCCGCGGGGACTATATTCAATCCGCTCGCCTGGCTATAAAGTATCCGCATTTCACGCTGGAGCGGATCATCGTACCTTTTATCCCAATCTATTCCTTCCTTCAACTTTAACCGTAGAAAAAATCCGGCCCAGGAATAAAACACATCGAATTTATTTATAGCTCCCAGGGGCGGTTCAATAAGCCGTCCCGATATGGTAGAGGGCCTGAAATACCGAAAACGTATCGGTTTGTTCTTCCTTGCGAACTCCCTTACTTCCCTCTCGGCCTCGGTCTTTGTTACCTCGTATGGGTTCCGGAACTTCTGCTCCATGTTGATATAACCGGGCGAGATCTCGCCCGTAGTCATACCGCAGGAATAGGCGGTGCCGACAAACACGAATTCCTTCACCCTGATCGCGGATATGAGCTTCAGTATCTGCCGGGTGCCATCTACATTGATCCTTTTAAGCGTAAAAGCAACTTCCGGTGTACTCCTAAAGTCCGTCATGGCCGCTATATGGAAGAATATATCTATAGGATCTCGAGCCAGTATCTCATAATCCTCTTGAGATATGCCAAGGCCGTCGAGTGCTAGGTCCATATTTATACACTTAACATTAGACGCGTAATAATCCTTTACATTGTTTAGCTGGCTTTCGCCTCCATCTATGTAGGCTAGGCCATCAGTCATTATGATCTCCTCGAAACGGCTCTTTATCTCAAGATCATCCTTACCACGCCCAAGTACAAGAATCTCCATTTCATCAAGACTAGAAATATTTTGTTTGATAAACTCAAAAAAAAGGTTCCTACCGAGTAATCCCGTGGCCCCTGTTATTGCTATTCGGATTTTACGCCTATCCATATCTATATATTCCCCTTATTCAATAACTATACTTTACTATGTGCTTAAGCAGAGTATTAGGAACGTCCGTTATTTTCATGGTCTTCTTGTTCAGCTATCCAGCGGTCTATTGTCGTCTTCTTAAACCGCCATTTGGCGCCTACCTTAAAACAAGGAAGCTTGCCCGCCTTGGCATGCTTATAAATGGTAACGGGCTTCATCCTTAGATAGGTAGCCAATTCCTGAACTGTGAATAGATTATCTTCGGCCATATAACACCACCTTCTTTTTCGTTTGATACCAATTATACTTTATTGGTACAGACTAATATGCCCTTACACATCTTCGTATAAGGGCGCATCCGTTGTTCCGGAGTGCTACAAAGTATACATCAGAATCGGATATTGTCAAGTGTTAGGAACTAGATTTTTGGAAGGAAATAGCTTAATGGTTGAATTGCAACAAGTTACAACATTAGAATATTTTAATTATTATGGTTTTTACCCGGGATCAAAACTTAAATCTACTTATTTCTTTTCGAAGATTCAGTATTTCTGAATCCATCCTGCTGGCGACGTCGTCTATTACACCGGGGGCAGGATGTTTTGAGCCAGCGATACTATGCATATTGGAAAGCTCCTTCTCTAGTCTATCCAATGCGGTATTTTGATTTATAATTGTAGTCTTGATGCTTTCGGTCAACCTGTTTATGCCATCAGCCAGGACCAGAAGTTCATCTCCCTTCCTTAATACAAGCTTGCCGGTAAGATTTCCGCTGCCTATATCATCCATAAATCGCTCCATCCTGAGTATGGGGCCTGCTATCTTGTGCGAAAGATAAATTCCTATAACGGCTACTAGAGGTGAAATAAGGAGTACGCTTAGCATTATCCTTACATTAATTATATTGATCGCGGAAACAAGGCGTCCTTGAGGATAAATACTTGCCAACTTCTCACCAAAAGCTATCATACTGGTGTAATATACAACATATGAGCATAATATTGCCGTTAAGAAAGTTAAAAGTAAAATGATACCAACAAATTTACCCTGAAACCTTCCGGATACCCAGTATTGTGTTCGTTTAAACTTTGGACTATTCATATTTGGCATAGTCTACGTTCTCCTCCATATTAGCAGTTCTCTTCTTATCTTTAAAAGCATATAATTGTTCCTGGTATTTCTCATTAGCGATACCGCATTTTTGAGCGGCATGTACCTGGTAGGCCTATTGTCGATAGCTGTAACCAGATCGCCTTTTAAAAGTCCTGCCTTAGACGCCGGACTGCCGTCGACCACATCGGATACGGTAAGCCCGTCAAACTGCATATTGAATGTCGCGCCTATCATATCCTTAAGGGACGACAGGATCGTCCTGCGGGTATCCGGAAACACCACGACTTCCCTTTCAATGGTGCACTTTACCTCAAGAGAAGGCTTTTCGAGTAGAATCTTCATAACCTCCTCGAGCGGCATATAACCCGTAAGGCGCCCCCAAACGGCAACTATCATATCATTTCTTCTGGCTCCCGCTTCACCCGCCGGTGAATCGGTCCGCACATTTTCTATTACCTGCCCTCCGTCCTTGGCGCCCAGCTTGATCCCAAGGGACCGGCGCATATCGACTTCCATATCCCTTATCTTTTCTTCGACAGATTTTTCTTCCGCTATTTTAGCCGCGCCGAAATTTTCAAACTCTTCCTGCCTCCTGACCTCGTCCTCTTTCTTTACCTGCTCTTTTCGGAAGAGATAGCCCTGCAGAAAAATTATGCCGTCTTTGGCTGGTTTCGAATTCGGATCGACCCGCAATGCCATGTCATAGTAGGCAAAGGCCTTTAGCATGTCACCGCGTTCCTTTGACTGTTCGGCGAGTTTGATAAGATTATCCGCTTCGCTATCATAGTAAAGCTGCCTTATGTCGGATTTAAGGGTCGCGATCTCTCCGTCCGCCGTCGATATGACGACCCTGTCCCTATAGTCCTCCACCACGATGCCCCGGATCTCCTGACCTTCATTGGTATAGATAGTATCGGCATAAGAGATACTTGCCGGCTGCGCGTAAGCGGCTATCAGTAATAATACGGCGATAAAAATGTTTCGCATTTCATATCCTTCCTACGGCTGTCCTTGCTTCGTCGATTACCGTCTTTAGCGGTACCCCGCTCCTACGGGCAATCCTTGCGCACTCATCGTACTCGGGATAAGTTGTTAATATCCCGCCGGGACCCTTGCTTATTTTTACGCCGACATCGCCCCCGAGGATGCTGACGTTTACCTTCTCGCGCATTAGCTTAAGCCTTCCCGCTTCATGGTAGCGCAGGCCTATAGTAGTGGTTTCGCTGAATATTACAGACGCTATAATGTCGCGGTCCTTATGTTCCGCGAGGACCGTCAGCTTGAAGCCCGGCCTCGATTTCTTCATATGCACGTTCGTTACATATACGTCCAGCGCCCCTTTTTTAAACAGTCTTTCAAAAAGATGCCCGAAGACCTGGGGGTTCATGTCGTCTATATTGGTCTCTATTACACAGACCGAGTCCTTTACAAAAGTCCCCGTCGACTCGCCCACGACCAATCTAAGCATGTTCGGCAGCCCGCCGGCCTCATCACGCGATCCGGCCCCATAGCCTATAAGGTCGACCTTCATGCCGGGCGGATCGCCGAAACTCTTCGCCAATGCTTTGATTATCGCGGCACCTGTCGGAGTTACGAGCTCATGCCCCGCCCCGGTCATATTAACCGGGATATCCCTTAGGAGCTCGAGAGCGGCCGGCGCCGGAACCGGCAGCCGCCCATGGGCCGTCATGACCGAGCCCCTTCCGGTGGTCACCGGCGAGGCGTATACCCCGTCGATACCGAACTCATTTAAGGC
>Ga0116204_1000624_pt1 | contig 20173 bp, 25 predicted proteins | sample LakKivwa52mmetaG_FD_94481 | JGI IMG/M metagenome (GOLD analysis project Ga0116204, IMG submission 94481) | Anoxic lake water microbial communities from Lake Kivu, Rwanda to study Microbial Dark Matter (Phase II) - Lake Kivu water 52m metaG | ecosystem: Environmental > Aquatic > Freshwater > Lake...
GAATTGGGCGAGACCCTTGAAACTGCCTTGAAGCGGGAGATTCTTGAGGAAACTAACCAGGAAATAACCGTCGGACACCTCCTATATCTCCGGGATTTCATTCCGTCGAAAAAGAAGCATGTGATTGAGCCGGTTTTCCTCGGGAAAATAAGATCCAAAAAGGAGCTCACTAACGATTTCGACCCGTGCAAAAAGTTCGAGGACTATTCCCTTGAATGGGTCTCCCTGAAAAACCTTCCCAAAATCAAGCTCTTTCCGGAATTCATGAAAACCGCTCTTCCTGACGCAATCGTGAAAGAAAAACGCACTGCCGGAATTTATGTTGGGAAGAAAAGGTAGCAATCCGGAAGATATACTGTCCTCCGGATTACAAGAAACCGGCCGAGCTAGGCCGAGCCAAAAGCGAGGCTCGGGCAGCCTCCCGAGTACGAAGCCCCTCCTCAGAGGATCCAGCGACAAAGAGTTGACTGTCGCAGGAGAAATAGGCCCGGCTTACGAGCCGGATTTCGGTAGAACCTCAATATTCGGCGAAATAATATCCGTTCTCGCCCGAATACCGGAAAACTCCTCCCTCCCCCGCCTTATAACCGAACAGACGGGATATATTCTTACTTCATCCCGGGCGGCGGGTGATATTGGTCGGCAATTCCGACTGGCATTCCCTAAAAGGGACCCCGCCACCTACCCGGATTTTTTCGTTCTAGTGGCCCTGAAAACTCTCCTTTCCAACGCCCCCTTTTTTAACTGCCCTAAAATGGACCATATCTCAATTTGCCCAAGAATTAAAAGGAATCTTCTGAAAAGCAGCAAAATGGCAAAGAAACTCCTCAAAAAAGACTTTCCGAAAAATTCCCTTGAAAAGACAATTGAGAGAATCTCCCTGAAAATCAACCCGTCTGATAAGGAACGAAAAGCGGCCTCGCTTGCTGTCGAAGCTGCGCTCAAAATCTGCAGGAAGGCGTGCAAGAATTCCGAACCTATTGTGTGCGGTTCCTTCGCAAAGGACACTTATCTCTCGGGGATCCGCGACATTGACCTTTTTTTGATTGTCTCTGATGGCAAAGCAGCGGAGGTCGAAGGACTCTTGGACGCGGAAGCCTGCGCAAGGGCGCTCTCCCCGAAAAAGTCCGAGAAGAAATTCGCCTCCCACGAATATTTCACCTGCGAGTTCAAGGGCCTCAATTTCGACATTGTTCCGGCATACCGCTTCAAGCAAGGGGAGGAACTGAGAAGCGCCGTTGACAGGACGCCCCTCCACGCCGAATATGTCAATGCGAACCTCAAGAACAGGGAGGCGGCCCGCCTCTTCAAGGCCTTTTCGAGGGGAATTGGTGTTTACGGGGCGGATTCAAAGAACCAGGGATTTTCAGGATATCTCTGCGAGCTTCTGGCAATACGGCACGAGACATTTGAGGGGATACTCCGGGCGGCGGAGGGCATCTCCTTCCCAATGGAGTTCCCGGATCCAATTGACCCTGAGCGGAACGTTGCCTCCGCAGTCTCAAAGGACGCGCTTGAAACTCTAAAGGAAGGTGCAAAGGAATTCCTGAAAAAGCCGTCTGACGTTTTCTTCTTCCCGAAAAAGTCCCCTGCCCGGCTTCCAAAGATGGGCAAAGGAACAATCGGAATATCCTACGTTGAAAAGAACGAAAACGAAGATGCCATTTATTCCAAGGCGAGAAAAAGCGTCGGCCAGATTGAAAAGGACGTTTCAGACCTGGAGTTCCAGATAACTGGGCGGACTTTTGGAGTCAATCCAGAGACGGGAGACACGCTCCTCCTCCTGGATTTCCAAAAGCTCGTCCTTCCGAGAACCCGGCTTTTCGAGGGGCCTCCGTTGAACGTCCGGCGCGACTATATTGAGGCGTTTGTCGCAAAGCACGGGGCTGAAAAGGTCTATCAGGAAAAGGGCCGGCTCTATGCAAAGGACACCCGGAGAATTTTCGAGGCAAGGCAGGCGGTAATCTCAATGGGGCGGACATTCCTTCCGACATTCGAGATAATTGACGGCCAGAAGGCAGTCCAGTCGATTTATTCAGATTTGCCCGAATACGAACGTGCGCGGATTTTCCGGTTCCTTTCAAAAAGGAGGTCTTGGGAGATTTAGGGTGGAGAAAATGGCCGGACGAATAGCAGTCTCCTTTCTGGGAACGGGTTCCACCGTTCCCTCGAAAGAGAGGGCGCATCCGGCAATTGTGCTTTCGTTCGAGGGCGAGAACGTCCTTTTCGACTGCGGGGAAGGGACGCAAGTCAGGATTCAAGAGGCGGGGATAAATCCGATGAAAATAGAGCGGATTTTCATAACCCATTTCCATCCGGACCATTTTCTGGGCCTCCCTGGCCTCCTCTCCTCCCTTGAGTTATATGGGCGAAAGGGGAAGATTGAGATTTATTCCCCAAAGGCCGCTTCTGAAAAACTCAAGAAAATTGTCGAGCTTTCTGATGGGAAGCTGAAATTCCCAATAAAGTTCGTGCCTGTGAAGCTCTCAAAGAGACCCCTCGAAATATTCAAGGGGGAAAAATATTCCGTTTTCTCCTGCAGGACTTTTCACCACAAGCCGTCCGTCGGCTATTCCTTCGTTGAGAAAGAGAGGTTCCATCTTGTCCCTGAGAAGCTCCCCGAAAAATTGAGGGGGAAAACGAAAGAGTATTCGAAAATCCCCCTGCCGAAGAAAGGGGCGAAAATCCCGGAATATTTCGAGGCGGAGCGGGGCGCCAAGATAACGTACGGAGGGGACACCAAATACTGCCCGAACCTCGTCAATCTTGCGAGGGATTCTGATCTCCTAATCCACGAGGCGACGTTCCCCGAGGAGAACCAGGAAAAGGCGGAGGAATATTTCCACTCTACCCCCCTTGACGCCGCGCGGGTCGCAAAGGAAGCCGGGGCGAAAAAGCTCGTTCTTGTCCATTTCTCAAGGAGGGTTACCGACGTCTCGCTCCAGGAAGCGTCCGCAAGGAAAATTTTCCAGAATGCATTTTCCGCAAAGGATCTTGAGACAATAGGAATCTGAGGAAAAATGGAAGAATTCCCCCTTGAAACCGAGAACCGCCTCGAGAACGCAGGATACCGGCTTTCCGGGAAAAGCAGGAGGGCGGGAGTTAAAATCTGCACATATACGAAGAAAGCTCTCCTAGGAAAAGGGGGGTGCTACAAGCAGAGGTTCTACGGAATCGCGAGCCACAGGTGCCTCCAGATGGCGCCAGACATTTTCTCATGCAATCACCGGTGCATTTTCTGCTGGAGGGACACCCGGACAATGGGAAGAAAGCCGATGAAGGGGGCGCCGGAGGACATCCCCGTCCTTGTTTCGGAGACAATCGACGCCCAGAAGAAGCTCCTTGTCGGCTTCAAGGGGAACCCGAGCGTTCCAAAGGAAAAATTCTTCGAATCCGAGAAGCCAAATCAGGTCGCAATTTCCCTTGCGGGAGAGCCCACCAATTTCCCCCAATTGGGAGAACTGATTTCCGAATACAAAAAATCGGGGGCAACGACTTTTCTTGTCACGAATGGGACAAGACCCGCGGTCCTCCGGAAACTCTCGCCCCTGCCCACTCAGCTCTATGTCACCCTTCCAGCGCCCGATGAGGCGAGCTACAGGAAGACCGCGGTTCCGGTTGAGAAGAATCTCTGGAAGAACTTGCTCTCAACTCTCCGGCTCCTTCCGAAAATGAGAACAAGAAAGGTGCTTCGTCTCACCCTTGTCCGCGGAAGGAACTTTTCCTCCCCGGAAAAATACGGGGAACTAATCAGGATTGCCAGGCCCCACTATGTGGAAGTCAAGAGTTATGTCAATGTCGGATATTCACGGAGACGGCTCGTCCAGAACGACATGCTGACTCATGAGGAAATAAGGGAGTTCGCCCGAAAAATCGCGGAAGCGTCCGGTTATCTCGTTACTGACGAATTTTCGGAATCCCGAGTTGTCCTCCTTTCAAGGGACAGAAGGGCCGAGAAAGGGCGGATTATCAAAAGAACTTTTCATTCCCCAATAAGCTAATAAAACCGGCCGTTACTTTTCCTCCGATGGATTTCGCTCTCGTCAAAGAAAGGCTCTCTTCAGCCGGAATAGACTACTGGCTCACCGTCTCCTCCGAAGGAAAAGACCCCAACTCTGAAGCGATTCTCGGAAGAAAAGTCTCCGGACCCAATTTCATCCTTTTCTCGAAATCCGAGCGCACGCCCCTTGTCCTAATAGGGAAAATGGAGGAAGGAGGACTTTCCGGGAAGGATTTCCGAAAGAAAATTGTTGAGAAAAGGGATGAGGCAAAAAGCATTCTTTCCTCAGAAATCCCTGAAGGCTCAGTTGTTGCCCTGAATTTCTCGGACAATTCCTCCTGCGACCACCTGACGAAATCCCAATTCGATTTCCTGAAAAAATCCCTTCCCAAAAGAAGGTTTGTCTCTTCTGAGAACTTGCAGGAACTCCGCGCAATCCGGTCGAAAAAGGAACTGAAGGACCACCGGAAGGCTATAGCAATAACAGGACAAGCGCTCGAATCCTTCGGCGGGAAATTCGCAGGGCTCTCCGAACGGGAAATTGCCCTTTCCCTGAAGAAAAACTTTCTTGAACTCGGAGGGGAGGAAGCTTTTGAGACAATTGTCGCCTCCGGCCCGAACTCGGCTAATCCGCATCACGTCCCGACAGGGAGAATTGTGAAAACTGAAGAGCCCCTCCTGATTGATTTCGGGGCCAAGGTCAACCAATCCTGCGCCGACATTACCCGGACAATTTGGGTTGGCAAAAATCCGTCGAAGAGTTTCGTTGCAGTCTATTCGGCGGTAAGGTTCGCTCAGGAAGAGTCAATAAAAAAAGTCTCGGCTGGAGAAAAAGGTTCGGAAATAAACGGATATTCAGTTGAACTGCTGAAAAAGAATTTTCCGGACAGGGCAATTCTCCATTCCCTCGGACATTCCCTCGGGTTCCTTGTCCATGAAGTTGGGCCCGGTCTCTATTCGAGGGAAAAACGAAAGCTTCTTGAGAACCAGATTGTGACAGTTGAACCAGGCCTCTATTTCCCGGGAAAATTCGGAGTGAGGCTTGAGGACGACATTTTGGTAAAGACGAAAGGAAACGAGAACTTGTCCAAAAAAATCCGAAAGGAACTCTATTAGGTAACACAATTTTCCATAAAAACCCCCGAGAAGCCCTAAATAGCCCGAAAACCAAATACTTATATACCGGCACTAGAGCCAGTGAAACAGGTGAAAAAAAGCCAATGGCAATGGTAGTAAAATCGGCTGTTGCGGAAGTAGTTAGGAAGAAGGACATGAGAATGTCCGCTGACACCTACGACGCAATTGACAAGAAAATAGAGGAACTGGTCGCAGGAGCTCTCAAGAGGGCTGACGCGAACGGCAGAAAGACAGTAATGCCCCAGGATCTCTAAGTTCCTGAAAAACCGAGAACAAAAATAGTCAATAAACCGGCTCGGGACAGGTCCCGCTTGGGAGTCCCGGCCAATTTTTTTATTTTCAAAATTTCCGTTTCCTATTATGGCCCGTTTTCAGTCCTTTAAAAAGAGTTAAAATATAGCCCCTCTGTCAATTAAGCTAATATGAACTTTCGAAACGTATTCTACTGGATTCTCGGCTCCTTTTGCATTCTTGGGGGCGTTCTTGTCTCCTCCGGAATTGCCGCAGGCGGTTTCGGCGCTTTCTCAAACATTGACTCAATTCTGGCAATAGTCCTCTCCCTTCTCCTGATAATGTTCGGGGGGCTTTTGTGGGTAGGGGTTGCGGTAATCACAATCTCGAAGAAAGCCAAGGAATAGGGAAAAGATGCCAGGGATTCTCTCCCTCGAAGGCGCGGAAAAAATCCGGGGGGAATTTCTCCAGTCCGAGCGCGCAATAAGCTATTACCTTCTAATTGACAGCGGAAAAAAGCGGAATCTTGAGAAAGCGGTCTTTTTCCTTCTCCTAGTTTTCTCGGCTTTCGGTTCCCTTTCTCCGGGCCTCGGGATTTTCAGGGCAATTCCCGCTCTGCTCCTCTTGATCTCGGCAGCACTAGTTGTCCTCCTCTACAGGAATCTCCTGAAAAACGCGAAAGACAATTTCCAAAAGGAGAAAATCTTCCTGACGGAAAAAAACATTATTGTCCAGCATTCCCTCCAGGAAAAGAAAGTGAAATATGTCCCGATTGAAAAATTCAAGGGAGTCCGCACAAGGAAGCTTCCCTTCTTCGGGGAATTCACAACCCTCGAATATTTGGACGGGGAGGGGATTGACACTCTAAGGGAGCCGCTCTATTTCCTGGAAAAGCCCGATTCGTTTCAAGATAGCGCGCATGCCCTTTTCGAGAGGGCGTCAAAGGAGAAAGAGCAATCCGAGAAGAAGAAGGGGTAGGAAACCGGTCTAACTTATTTAAACCCCTGCGGAATGATTAATCAATGCCCCCTGCAGATTGCTCCTTTTGTCCGGAAAGCGTCCTTCCCGGGAGAATAGACGAGTCAAGAATAGTCCACAAAGAGGGAAAAATCTCAATTGTCCCGAACTACGGCTCCCTTGCAACGCCTGGATATGTCATCTTGGTCCCGGAAAGGCATGTTGTCAATTTCAAGGAACTTCCGAGGGAGGAATATGGGAGCTATCTAGGTGCAGTGGATTATGTCGATTCAATTGTCGGCCCGGATTCAATACATTTCCAGCACATCGGAACCGGATACGGGAAAACAATAGACCATGCGCACGAGCATGTTGTTCCGGGAATTCCATTCGGGGATTTCAGGGACAAGACGCGGGAGCTCCTCGATTCCCTCTCAGGGGAGACTGGCCTCAAATACAAATATTTCGAGCACAAGCGCGACCCCTCGCTTTCCCTCCAGAAAATGTCAATCGGAATCCCTTCTCCCGACAAGGGCGCGCTCTATTTCTACGGGGACGCGCTCCAAGGGATTTTCCTATTGGAAGGGGAGCCGAACCCGAAATATTCGGCAATACTGAGGAAAGTCTCGGCCGAAATCTTGGGCGTCCCGGAACTTGCCGACTGGAAGGCAGTCAGGAATACTGAAGTGTTGCGCAGGGCGGATGACGAGATAATGCGGGAGACTGCCCGGATGTTTGGAAAGGAAATTTCTTAGAAAGGCAAGGAGAAAAGGGAGTTTCGCCCCTGCAGAATTCCAAGGAAACAGGCGCATTGCTAGAATTTCTTTTTCAGGTTCCCTACGAGCCTTGCAAAAGCCCCTTCTGTTTTCCCCCCATAGACTTCGCCAATGTTCCTTAGCCGCCTTTCTGTCGCTTTCGGGCCGAATCTTCCTTCAATGTGCTCCCTTTGGGCCTCGACAACCGACTCGTATTCCCCTTGGGGCATTTCGAGATAGCTTTGGAGCTCGGCTGCAAGCCTGTCCGCCGCCCTGTCCGGCAGACCTCTTGAGCATTTTAGGGCAATCGGAGTGCCAGTTTCGTTGTTCGGGTCTGCCAGATAGACGAGGCTTTCGAGCCGGCCTTCCGGCAACTGCTCAGTCGTCCCGTCGCTCACATATCTAGTATGTTTCCCCTGTTCGTGCTCAAACACCCATGAAATTGTCGCAACAGGCATGCTCAGGCCCATCTGGGTTATTGAGCTGTCGAGCGGATTCGCCCCCTGCCTCAGATGAATTGCCGCAACCCTTGATTCCTTCGAAAGAGCCCCTATCGGATAAGGCCACAACACAAGGTCTTCGTTTGAAGAATATCTCGAAGGGAGCTCTTTCATTGACCCCTCTGGATGAATCCTTATTCCTCGCTCGCTCAAATCTTCCACGCACCGAGCCCTGTGTTTTTCATATTTCCCGTCGTCCAATTGGGTTATGTCAAGGGCGGTGACAACCGAAGCGCCGCGTTTCCGAAGGGAATCGACTATTTTCTTGTCCGGCGCCGAGCCAAAAAAGAGGAAATTGTACCTTTCGACAGGAAGCCTGCCGAACACCTTGCCTATTCCATAACCCTTCGGGTCCGCCTTGCTGGAACTCATCCTGCCGTGGTGGACTACTGTTGGCTTTGACGGGTCGAGCCCGAAAATCTCAAGAAGGGGAGGCCGGTTCCCCCTGTAAGTCCCTTCCAATTTCTGCATTTTATCAACAAGCCAAGGTGCTCGGTAATCCCTTCCGTAAATGTCTCCGTCTATCAGGTTGGGAAGCGTCCCTTTCGGAACCGAGCATTTAGAAAACGCGCCCTCGTTGAAATTGTATATTCCGACGGCGTCGGAGACTGAGAGGGGATAATTTCTGCTCATGTTGCCCTGCCACATTATTCCTGCTCCGTGAATTATTTTCGATATTGACGCCTTCTCTTTTCCCGGCTCGCCAACATAGAGCGGAATGTTCCATCCGCAATCCCGCCTAATTGCTCTGACGAGGGAGAGTATGCTCAGGTCTTCCCCGAAGAATGTTCCGTCAAGATGCCCTTCGCTCACAACGAATGAAATTTCCGGACGAAGCGCTCCGGAAGGCTCGCGGGAATCCGGCCAATCAAGACCGTATTGCTTGACAAGAGCGGGCTTGGAATCCCACTCTTTGTAACCACTCATAAAGAGTACATAATATCAGTTCTGATTATAAAGAATTCCCCGTTTCGGATTAAAATAGGGCCATTTTGGCTGGAAAAACACAGGAGAAATTCCGTCAAGGCAGTTTCAGATTTATTTTGAAAAATAAAAAAACAAGGCCCCCGGATTTTCCCGGAGGCGCTTGACTAACTATTCTTCGGGCTTTTCTTCCCCTTCTTCAACTTCGGCTTCCTTTTCCGCGTCAGACGGATACTGGTCCGCCTGGATTCCTTCCTCCTCTTCCTGAGGGGAGAGCCGTTTCTCAGAGGACGCCTCTTCCTTCTTCGGTTTCGGACGGCCTACTGAAATCGGCGGGTTTATCACTTGGATTCGCCTGATTTCAACGTTCCGCACAGGGTAGATGAGGTTTATTTCCTCCCGGATTACTTTTTGGAGCTTTTCCCCGATTGTGTCCATCAGGAGCTCTTCAAACGTCTTGGCTTTTCCGAGTTCGAAGGTCGCTTTCATCATCGCCCTTCTGATTTTCCCCTTTTGGCTTGACCTGCATTTCGCGGCAGTTATTGTCAAAGCCTTTATCCTGACCTTGATCGCGTCCCTTGTCTCAACGGATACAACGGATTCTATTTTTGTAATCCTTCTCCGGACAAGGCTACGAACAAAAGCGCGGACAAGCTCCAAATCCCGGATTTTCGTGTGCGCCTTTTTGCCCTCAAGATGCGTGATCTCAAGGAGCATTTTCATGTGCGCCTTTTTCGGGTCGTTCGTCATGTCATAGACTGTCGTGTCAATGCTCTTTCCGGGAAGGGTCTTTGCCTCCGTTGAGAGGATTTTTCCGACTTCCACATTGTGGAAATAGTCCGGAGCGAGGACGGTGTACCAGTCCTTTCGTTTCCATCTGTCCTGAGCAGTTCCTTTAGTTGCCATTTTTCGTTATCACCTTTACCTCCCTGATACGATTATTGCAGCGGTCTCTGGGTCATACTGCCAGTTCGCGGCAAGCCGTCCTTCCTTTTTGTAGTATTTGACTAGCCTGAGAATCTTCATCTCAGTGTTCTTGAGGCCTCTTGTCGAGTGCTTGTCAGCGGTCGCGACAACAAGGTGCTTTCTGATTTTGACTGCCTTTGTCATCAGGTTCAGGAGGTCTTCAGGATACTCAGACATCAGTTTGGCATCCGAAAGAATCGCCGTTATTGTCTTCCCTGTCGCAAGCTTTACTGAGGGGATTCCCCACTGGTCGCGGAGAAGCATCCCTATTTCAGAGGTCTGTTTTCCCTCTTTTCCGAGCCTCTGGACGATTTTCTCAATCTCTTCCGGGGCAAATCTCACCCAGGACGGGTTAGAGGACCTTACCGGCCTCGTGCTCCCGCTCTTTCCCTTCTTGTGCGCGTATATTCGTGCCATTTGTTCTCATACACCTTTTTGGTACGCCGAATAGTCTACCGGTTCTGGCGCGGCGTAATCCATTCCGCCAGACCTGGGAGTCAGGGGTTTTCCGGGGTTTAAAAGAGTTTTCAAACGGGATTTTCAAGCAATTATCAGGGCAAACCAATTGCTGAGCAGACTGACGGAATGCTGACTGAGTTTTTGTTATACCAAGATGTTGAAAAGGCGCTTTCATAAGGAACCCGCCCTCCGCGGTCCCTGCATGCCTCAAATTGAGACAGACCTCGCGCAGCGCTGTAGAGCATCCAGGAGTTGTCCCTCTCCAAGTTCGCCGGATCGGTGAAATATTCTCCGTTCAGATAGCGCGCCCCCTCATTCAGAGAAGTCGCAAGGTCGTTTAGCCCACTTAGATAATAGAAACAGCCCTGCTTTATTGTATCCGCATCCCCTGAAGCCAGCCCCTCATCCAATCTGCTCTTGCCAAACGAGAGAGCGAGTTCGTGGGGAACGTTTGGCTCTTCGAATATTCCCGCTTGGGAATGCGTGACCTCTTCAGAAAGGCAGAATCCGTCGGAAAGACAGGCCCCATATATCGAGATCGCGTTGGTGCGCCTATCATAATTTGCCTGTTCCCCGTCTCCGGAAGAAAAATCTTGAGAGAACGCCAGTTCGGGGACGGGATTTTCCGAATTTTTCTTTCCAAAAATTCTTTCTGCGTGGGAATAAAGCAGCGCGAAATCTTGAGCGTACTGCTCGGGAGTTCTCGATGCGCCGGAATCTATCCCGTAAGGAGAGCAGGTTGCAAGGACAGCCACCCCTTCATTTATGACAGAATCCCTCGCCAATTGCAAATCCTGCGCCGAGACATCCGAGATAATCCAATCAGCGGGCCTGACTTCAAAACCCGAGCTTGCCTCATGCACATCAACCAAATTGCCATAGTCGGGAAGGGGCGCCTCCGAAAAGTCCCCGGGAGGGGCTTACCCAACTTCTGTGCATGCAACAGACGCCGCAATCAAGGCGAGGAGAGGGAGAAGCATACGCTTGTTTTTCATTTGTTCCCGAGCGAGACCCCTCTTTAAATAATTACTCCTTTTTAGTGGTTTAAAATATGAAAACTTCCTTCAAAACTCCGCTGTGCTGAAAAGGAAAGATGAGGGGAACGGGCGGAAACCCCCGGAAGGCCAGCCGAACAGAACGGGAGAATTGGGTTGGGGAGGGAGAGAATTGAAGAGGTTCTTCCCCCGTTTCGTTCTTTGGCTGTCTATTGGAGATTTCCGCCTTACGTTCCCGTGTGATTGTTTTTCAGCTCAGGCGGTCGAGCTTTTCCCTTATTGCCGAGATGTCCATCTGGACGAGTTCCATTGAGAGATCCCGCCAGAGGAGGAGGACTGTGTCCTTCTTTTCAGGAGAGCCGGCCTGCTCGAGAATTTCGCCCTCGAACTCGTTTTCAAACTGGCCTTGCTTTCCTTTGAGCATCATTTTTTGCTGGGAGGTCATTTCGGTTTGTGTCACCATACCTGATGAAAGACAATTCTAAACTACACTACACTACACAGGACAATTTAGCAGGGTCTCGAGCTAGAGAACTGCTTGCAGAACGAGACAGTATGACTACTTGCTTTTCCTATTTATCCTTTGGCCGGCCCAATTGCCCCTTATTGCCCGAATCAGGGGCGAATTTTCTCATTTCGGAAATCCCCCTGAAACTCAAAGGGATTGGCTCGATTCCGGCGCCAAAACAGGCGTTCTGGAGGGAATAGTCATCAGTGACAACGGGGCAATTGAGCTCAAGAGCCAGGGCAAGGACTGAGATGTCTGTTACGGAAAGCCGCCTGTCCCGGAGTTTTTCGGAAATTCCCCGCGCCTTTTCCAAACTCTCCTTTCCCGGGTTTTTGACGGCCGGCGAGACTGCTGAAAATCTCTGGATTGCCTCCGGCGAACGCATTTCCCCGGACACCTCTCCTGTCGTGAAAAGGGCTCGCTCCCTCAAGAATTCAGGAAGCTTCCAAGCAAGTATGAAACAGGTAGAGTCAAGGACAACCGGGGGTTTATTCAAGATAGCCAGGGCAACCAGTTCCCATAACAGTGTATCTCAAAAAGCATCCGCAGGACCGGGCATCGTCGAGCTTCCAGACAACGCAGGTCGCGTCCCGGGCGGGGTCGCAGGGCGGACTTCTTACCGCGGGATTTTGGAACTTTTCAAAAGTGTCCTCTCCCACAAGTGTTTTCGTGAAACTGCACGGCGCAAGAACAGCGAACGCGAGGACTGAGCCGAAAATCAGGACCCATATGAAAACCCCGACAATTATCACGACTGCAAGAGGGACGTCCTTTTTCTCCGCCTGCTTGTAGAGCTGGGAGTAGTAATCCTGCTTTGCATTGCCGGAAGCTCCCAAAGGAACCTGTCCCCACCTCATAATCCTTGAGAGTTTTGGGAATCCGAATATTTAAACGTTTTTAATTGGTTTTAAGGAAAGAATTCCTCCCGGACGAGCCATATTAGGAGGAAAAGCCTGATTGGAATGACGGTGTGCCTCTTTTTTGCAAGCCCGATTATTGAGACAAGGTTGTTTAGCCCGAAAAGAATGAACCAGGGGAAGAAGAAAGGAAGGGTCACTATGCCCTCAGACAGCCTGTCTGTGAAAAAGTCTATTGCAGCCCCCTTTTCGCTTTCCCTGGAATATTTCCTTGCAACAATTCCGTCCAAGGCGTCCAGGAGGAAAACCAGCCCGAGAACCGCGATTGCCGGGACGAAGGCTCTCCTGAACGCCATTACCATAAATGCAATGCTCAAGAAAAGGGAGGCTCCTGAGAGGAGATTTGGGGAAACGTTAGGAAGTGGGAGCCTGTTTGCAGCCCTTTCATAGAAATCCCTGATTGAGTCGAAAAGGGGGAGAATCCGCCTTCTCTTATTCGCCCTCCGGTTCACAGCCACAGGAGAATGAAAACACCTCCGAATGCAACGGTCATTGAAATTTCCAGAAGAATTTTTGCGCGAGCGGAAATAGTGAAAAAGCCGGTCTCAACGAAGCTGAACGGCTGGAGGGGATATGCCTTTCCAGCAAGAAAATCGACTGTCAAATGAAGGATTACTGAGAGTATTGACGCCTCGAGGAAGAGGAACGCCCGGTATGGGAGGAAAAAAATTATTGAGAAAATCCAGGAGAAGATTGCGAGCCCGAGAAAGTCGTGGAAAATTGTCCTCGACTTTGCCCCGAACCTCTTTTTCAATATCCCCAGCCCTTCCTTGATAATATATCTGACATGGTCAATGTCAATTATTGTCGAGAAAATCGCTATTGGAAGAACCGCCCGCTTCGCCTCAATAGGGCCGAAGCAAAGGGATGCGACAGCGAAATTGAAGAAGAAATGGAAAATGAAATTCATGCCGGACCTCCCGAATCCGGGATAAAAAAGCTTTTATACCTTTCCCGAGGGGCGGTTTTCAGGGTGCCGAATTTCCAATGAAAAGACAGGGCGAAATACGCGAAATAAAAAAGGGAAGCTTCCTCATAATGGACGACCATCCATGCAAGATTGTCTCAGTCGATATCTCCGCCCCAGGAAAGCACGGGCACGCAAAGGCGAGGATTGACGGGTTCTCAATGTTTGACGGTTCCAGGCACTCGACAATATCGCCAACGCACGCGAAATGCGACATTCCAATAATTGACAAGAGGCAGGCCCAGATACTCTCTGTTAGCGGGAACAGGCTCCAACTAATGGACAATGCGAGCTATGAGACTTTTGAAATCGACATTCCTGAGAAGGAGGATTTCAACGACATTCGGGCAAAGGCTCAGCCCGGAAACCAGATTGATTACTGGGTTGTAATGGAGAGGCATCTCCTCAAGACTTGATTCTTTTTGGAAAATTAGCCTTCTTCCGCAACAAAGCCCGGAGTGACGACTGTCAGCCTCAAAAAGTGCCTGCACTGGCTCTCGTCAGTAAAGTCCATTGAGAGCCGGTCGGCCATTGTCTCCAAAGTCTTCCTTTCCCCAATCACGACTGCAACAAAACTGCAGGGCGAGAACGCCGCATAGGAGAAGATCGTCCCGAAAACAAGGACCCAAATAAGGACGCCGACAAGGAGAACTAGGCCCATTGGGACGTCCTTTTTCTCCCGCTGGATTGGCGGGGCCTTTTTCAGGATAATTACCGGGGGCTCTTCAGTTTTTCCTTCCCCGGAACCTCCCGCTTTTTCGTCCATCTGAAACAGCGAACCCATTGCCGGGCGGGTTAAAAAAGCTTTTTGGTTCTTTTAGCCCCTCAGAAGGTTATCTCCTTGCCTTTTTCAGTCTCAACGACCGCCTTTACCTTCACCTTGTCCGCAAGCCCGCTCGTCTTTATTTTCTTCAGGAGGACTTGCTCAATCTGGAAAATTCCGGTCGAATCCCTCATAATTACCTCTATTACCACCGGCTTTTCATTCTCCCCTCCCGAAAGGAGGTTCACATCAGTTATTGATCTCGCAGACATTGTGTGTATTCCAAAGTCCCCGAGAATGAAAGGAACCCTGCTCCTCCCTTCAGTGCAGTCCGTTCCGTCCGCAATTTTCACGACTCCCGCCTCCATGCTTACCGCCTGTATTTCCTCGTCATGGGAGAGTATTGCGTGGAGGATTTCCCCCAGGAGATATGCCCTGCTCCTCTCGTTTTCCGGATAGACCTCAATTAGCGCCCTCTCCACAATGTCCTTTGCGAGGACTGTTGAGAAGAACTCGTGCTTTTCCCGATGAACCATGTTCCCGATGTCGTGCAAATACGCGCCCGCAAAGACTACGAGCCTGGCCTCATCTGAGCCGAAAACCGGGCTGTCCTCCTTTACGCTCGGCGTGAGCCCGGCCTTTTCGAAGAGGGAGAGGAGCTTTAGCGCGTTTCCCGTCACAATCAGGGAGTGGACCGGCCCGTGGTCGTTAAAGGAGAGTCTCTTTACAGTCAGTATGTTCGCCTGCTCCTGGTAGAAAGATATTGTCCTGTTCTTCCGGAGGATTTCAGCGAACTTTTGCGCCTTTTCATGTCCTGCGAGTTCAGAGTCAATAATCCTATTCGCTGCGTCAATCAGATTCTTCTTGAGGCTCGCCGTCTGGCCGGAGCCGTTTTCGTTCTTTTCCATTCTTCAAATCACTTTTTCCATTCTTCAAGATAGCAATGCTTAGAAATTGTATGGCTATTCCTAAAAAAGCTTCTTCTGAACGGGGTCATTTCCCCCTTTAATAAGCTTTCGAACAGTCTCCCAAGAAGTCCTTGCAATAGATGGAGGTGCGCCGTTCTCGGAAATGAAATTCTTCAGGTAATTTATTGTCCTCTCGTCCGAAGGATAGCCGGAGCCGAAATCCCCGAAAACCTTCTTCAATTCGGAAATCTCCTTTTCCCGCCTCACTTTCGCGAAAATGCTCGCCGCCGAGACTACCGGATAATCCCTGTCCGCTTTTGGTTTCGCAATTATTCGGACAGTTCTTTTCCCCCTCAAGCGCGCCCTTATTTTCTCGGCAAGTTTCTCACCGTTAGCCTCAATTGAGTCAATATAGAACTCGCCCGCTTGAGAATTGTCAATGAGCTCTGCAATCTCCCTGATCTCAAACTCGTTTAGGGAGCAGTCCCGGGAGTCTAGCTCCTGAGAGGAGATTACCTTTACTTTTCCAGAGCCTATTTTCTCGAGGCGGGAGAGGATTTCCTCCCTTTTATTCTCTGAAAGGAGTTTTGAGTCTTTCGCTCCCGATGCCCGCACCTCCCCAAGCCTGCCCTCGTCAACCTCGAAAATCGCAAGGACCATTGGCCCGAGAACTGGTCCCTTTCCGGCCTCGTCAATCCCCGCAACAATCATTCCCCGGGAGATTTCTCGAAACCTTTTAAATTCGCCCGTTTTCGGCCCCGAAATACTGCATGAAATCGACCCTCATTTCCGCCAAGAAGGCGCTCGATAAAAAGCTCTCGGAATCTGACACGCTAAGCCCGATTGCCCGGGAGGGGAAAATACTCTCTGATCGCTCAATTGCGCTATATCATTCGGGAAAAAGGGCGGAAGGAAGGGCCCTCCTTCTGAATGCCGGAAAGAAAATCTCAATTCTCAAGGGCGCCTTGAGGAAAAACCCCTCAATCTATTATTCGAGTTTCCCTGTCCAACTCGCGTTCCAGGAGTATTCGGAAGCCCTGATTTTCTTTTCAGTCTCGGAGAGGGGGCGTTTCCCGGAACTGGAAGGAATCCCACCTGAGGCGGTTCTCCTGGGCCTTGCCGATTCAATCGGGGAAATCAATCGGGCATATCTAGAGGCCAGGATTTCCGGAGACGAGAAGAGGACCTTGATGCTTGCGGACTGCGCAAGGCAGGTCGGGGAATTCTTCAGCGAATTCGATTATCCCGACTTTGTTGTCCCGTCATTCAGGCACAAGAAGGATTTCGTCCGGGGAATCCTCAATTCAATACTCTCAGCAGAGGCTAGGGAAGCCCCGCGAAATTTCGAAGAGAAAGAGAGAAAAAGCAAGGAAAGGAAGGACTAGAAAATGAAAACTGAAAAGGACTCCGGACTGTCCGGAAACGATAAGTTCAAGGTGAAAGACATTTCCCTCGCAAAGGACGGACGGCTGAAAATATCCTTGGCCGAGAAAAACATGCCCGTCCTAATGGAGCTTCGCAGGGCGAACAGGGGAAAGCGCCCCCTGAAAGGGATAAGGATATCTGGCTGCCTTCATGTGACGAAAGAGACGGCAGTACTAGTCGAGACTCTCCGCGACCTCGGGGCAACTGTATCCTGGTCGGGCTGCAACCCCCTCTCAACCCAAGACGATGTTGCGGCAGCGCTCGCACAGGCGGGAGTGCAGGTGTTCGCATGGAGGGGCCAGAACAACGACGACTACTACTGGTGCATACGAAAATGCCTAGAAATCAAGCCAAACATTACAGTTGACGACGGGGCGGATCTCGTTTTCTACATCCACGAGAAAATGCCTGAATACCTTGCCGGAATGATTGGCGGATGCGAGGAGACTACGACTGGCGCAATGAGAATCAAGGCAATGGCTCGGGACGGGAAATTGAAATACCCTGTGACATCGGTTGCGGACGCCAAGACAAAGGCGGACTTTGACAACATCTGGGGGACGGGGCAATCGACAATAGACGGGATTCTCCGGGCAACTAACACAATGTTTGCGGGCAAGACTGCCGTTGTCGCCGGATACGGCCATGTCGGAAGCGGGATTGCCGAGCGGGCGAGGGGCCTTGGGGCGAACGTGATTGTGACTGAAGTCGATTCAATGGCAGCCCTCAAGGCGAGAATGAACGGCTTTAGGGTAATGAAAATGATTGATGCCGCAAAGGAAGGGGACATTTTCGTAACTGCGACCGGGTGCCGGGACGTGATAACCGCCTCCCATGTCAGGGAAATGAAGGACGGGGCAATACTTGCGAACAGCGGGCACTTTGACGTTGAGGTGAACGTTTCCGCAATCCTGAAGGAGGCCGGCGGGAAGAAAAGGAGGGTGCGCCCGGACATGGACGAATATGTTGTCAAGGGAAAGCGCATTTTCATTCTCTCGGAAGGAAGGCTTGTCAACCTTGCGGCGGCGGAAGGGCATCCGTCAGAAGTAATGGACATGTCCTTTGCGAACCAGCTCCTCTCAATCCTCGAGATTGTCCGGGACAAGAATTCCGGAAAGGAGGCAAAGCCCCAAGTCAGGCTTGTGACTCCCGAGCAAGACGCCCTTGTCGCGAGAATGAAGCTTCTCTCAATGGGCTCTTCAATTGACAAGCTTACAAAGGAGCAGGAGAAATACCTCTCCGGATATTCGGAAGGAACATGATAATGGCTGGACGGGAGGCTCGCAAGAGAGCGGTCGGACTGGATGGAGCAAGAGGGAACTTTCTCCTGAAAGGGGTCTCCCTTGCAGTCACCCAGGATTCGGAAAGGAGGATCCTTCGCTCCTGCGATGTCAGGGTTTCCAAAGGGCTCTTCTGGGAAATCGGGTTCGGCCTGAAACGCGAAAAAGGGGAAGAGCAGATTGACTGCACGGGCCGGCTGATGATGCCTGGCCTGATAAACACGCACAACCACCTTCCGATGTCGGTGCTTCGGGGCTTGGGGGACGATCTCCCCCTTCACGAATGGCTGACAACAAGGATTTTCCCCCTAGAGGAAAAAATGGGGAAGACAGAATATGTCTCCGGGGCTGAATTCTCCTTGATGGAGGCGGCGCTCACCGGGACTACGACCGTCCTTGACATGTACATGCGAACCGAACTCTATTACAAATCCCTTGAAAAGTCGGGGATGCGGGTCTTCTCCGGCTATAGCATTACTGATTTCGGGGACCCCTCCGAGAAACTCAGGAGAGCGGAGAAAATGCTGAAAAAAGGCAAGGCGGGCGCCCTTGTCAGGCCGGGAATTGCGCCCCACGCAATTTACACAACGGGGAATGAGACAATAAAAGCGTGCTTTTCCCTTGCCGAGAAATACAACACGTTCTTCCAGATACATGCGAGCGAAACGAGGAAGGAAGTCTCGGACTCTGAGCTCTCAAGGGGAAAGAGGCCGATAGAGGTCCTTGATTCCCTGGGCGTCCTCTCTCCGAGAACGACTCTCGCCCACTGCGGATGGATATCAAAATCAGAAGCCAGGACAATTGCCCGGACCGGAGCGGGAGTTTCGCACTGCCCGGTATCCAACATGAAGCTCGCGACAGGAGGCGTTTCCCCGATTCCGGAACTCGATTCCTATGGCGCCAAAATATCCCTCGGGACCGACGGGCCGGCGTCAAACAACACCCTTGACATGTTCGATACAATGAAATTTTCCGCCCTAATACACAAGCACCACCGGTGGGACGCTACAGCAGTGTCCGCCCAAAAGGCGCTCGATTATGCGACAATCGGGGGAGCAAGGGCTCTCGGGATTGAGAAGGAGACGGGCTCAATTGAGATAGGAAAGGACGCCGATTTCCTTCTACTTGACCTCTCGAATTTCAGGCTAAAGCCCCTCGCAAACCCAGCGTCCCTAATTGTCTATTCAGCGACAGGGGACATTCCAAAGGACGTGTATGTGAGGGGGCGAAAGATTGCGTCCGGTTCCAGGCACATGGCATTCGACAGCGAAAAGTCGTCAAAGGCCCTTGAGAGCGCGACAGAGAGAATATGCCGGAAAGCGGGGATTCCTGTTCCGGAATTTCTCGGAGCGGGCAAGGGAAAATGACCCCTTACTGGAGGACTCTACGGAGCCCTTTGAGATATCCCGGGGGGAAATACAGGGCCGCCCGGAGAATTGTGCCGAAGATTCCGGAGGATTTCTCCGAATACAGGGAGCCTATGGTTGGCGGAGGCTCGGTTTTCCTCCATTGCCTCGAGAAATTTCCAGGAAGGAAGTATTGGATAAACGACATCAATTTCGAGCTTTATTCATTTTGGAAGACTGCAAAGGAGAGGAACGGAGAGCTCGTTGAAGCAATTTCCAAGGCAAAGAATGACGCCGGAAACGGAAAGGAGCTATTCTTGGCGCTCTCGAAAAAAGCGCCCTCTGACGAACTGGAGCGGGCGGTTCGCTTCTTCATTCTCAATAGGATAAGTTTCTCCGGGACAACGGAAGCAGGTGGGTTCTCAAAGAAAGCTTTCGAAGGAAGGTTCACCCAGTCCTCAATTTCCCGGGTCCGCTCCCTTGAAAAGCCCCTTCAGGAAGTGAGGATAACTAATTCCGATTATTCCCGCCTGCTCTCTGAGAAGGGAATCGGGGTTTTCATTTTCCTTGACCCGCCCTATCTTTCAAGGACGAAATCCAAGCTCTATGGAAAGCGGGGGGTTTTGCACACCGACTTTGACCACGGAAAACTCGCGGGACTGGTGAAACACTGCTCCCACAAATGGCTAGTCACATATGACAACTCCCCCGAAATAAGGGAACTGTTTTCTTTCGGAAAAATCGAGGAATGGTCTCTCCAATACGGGATGAACAACGCCTGGAAAACGAGCGCACTCCGGGGGAGCGAGCTTTTCATTTCCAATTTCTAGGGTTTTTCCGAGATTTTCCAGCTTTTCACAATATATTTCCCAGAAGTCCTCTCCCAGACTTTCTCAGCCGAGAGAACCTCGAGCCTTTTTTTGAAAATCGGGCCATCGACAACAAGCGATTCCCATTCCCCGCCCTCCCCTGCAACAGACACCCCGAACTTTTTCTCAAGGGCAGCCAGTTCCCCGATTGCAACCGGGTCGATTTTCCTCCCGAGCCAGTCCTTCCCCAAGCCCTCGGCGAACACTCCCGCGACCCGGACGTCAAAACCGGCCGAGACAATTTCCCTGAGAAGAGCTTCCTGGCC
>Ga0116204_1000625_pt1 | contig 20165 bp, 20 predicted proteins | sample LakKivwa52mmetaG_FD_94481 | JGI IMG/M metagenome (GOLD analysis project Ga0116204, IMG submission 94481) | Anoxic lake water microbial communities from Lake Kivu, Rwanda to study Microbial Dark Matter (Phase II) - Lake Kivu water 52m metaG | ecosystem: Environmental > Aquatic > Freshwater > Lake...
CAGATACTTCCGTGGGAGGGAGACGCCGCGCCTGTCGCCAGGCTATTTTGCGACATATTGACTCCCGACAGGACGCCGTATGCCGGTGATTCCAGATATGCCCTCAAGAAGATGCTCGCCAAAGCCGAGAAGATGGGATTTACCTTCTACGTTGGCCCGGAGCTGGAATACTTCTATTTTAAGAGCGACACGTCGACCGAGACCCTGGACGAGGGCACCTATTTTGAACTGATACCTAATGACCTCGCGGATGTTCTGAGAAATAAGACCGTGGACATACTCGAGGGCATGGGCATCCAGATGGAAGCCAGCCACCACGAGGTCGCCCCCAGCCAGCATGAGATAGACCCCAAGTACAATAAGGCGCTCGTGATGGCGGATAATATAATCACTTCCCGCTATTGCATAAAGGAAGTCGCTAAGGCTAACGGCGTCTATGCCACTTTCATGCCAAAGCCCGTATATGGCGTTAACGGCAGCGGCATGCATGTCCACCAATCTCTCTTTAAGGGCGACAAGAACGCGTTCTTCGATAAGAACGACCGCTGCCACTTGTCGGAAACTGCCAAGCAGTTCATAGCCGGGCAGCTGAAACATTCGAGAGAAATATGCGCCATCACGGCCCAATGGGTGAATTCGTATAAGAGGCTCGTCGCGGGATACGAAGCCCCGGTATACGCATCATGGGCGCAACGTAACAGGACGGCTTTGATCAGGGTGCCGCTATACAGGCCAGGTAACGAAAAAGCCACCCGCGCCGAGTTAAGATGCCCGGACCCTTCGTGTAATCCCTATCTTGCTTTTGCGGTAATGCTGGCAGCGGGGCTCGAGGGCATAGAGAAGAAGTATAAAGTGCCTGAAGCGGTGGAGCCCAATATTTACAAAATGCAGATGTCGGAACGCGAGAACCGGGGCCTGGTGGCATTGCCCGGAAATCTATTCCAAGCCATCTCCGAAACCGAAAGGAGCTCTATCGCCAGAGAAGCGCTGGGCGAGCACATCTTCTCGAGATTTTTGATAAATAAGAAAAAAGAGTGGGAAGATTACAGGGTGCAGATAACGGCTCACGAGATAAAGAAGTACCTGCCTATACTATAACGACGGAGATATCGTTTGCATCGGCCCGCTTTATGAGCTCCTGCTTCTCCATCAAGAATGTCCTATTGGCTTCGAGCGCCAGTACGGTGCCTCCGGCCTTTTCTATGGAGCTTAAGGTATCCGGGCCTACAAGCGGTATGTCGAACCTCATGTCCTGATCCGGCCTTGCTACTTTTATTACCGTAAAACCGTCTTTGACCAGTTTCCCGGCCCTCGATATGGTCTCATCTGTCCCTTCGGCGGCCTCTATGGCAATCACGGTCTTATTCTTAACGACTATCGTCTGTCCGATGTCGCGCCTGGCCAGCTCTCTGGCGATTGCAATGCCGTATTTTACGTCATCCATCTCTCTTTCCGATGGCTCATGCTCTGTCAATATGCCTTTGGACGGCACGAGAGTCTTCAGATAGGCCGTCGGGTCGACGATCTCTACGCCCACCTTCTTAAGCGCAGCGGCAACGCCGCCCAATATAGAATAATCCTTCTTATCGCCTATCTTGTCCATCACGACCTTTGCTTCCGTATCGAGCGAATCCGTCTCTTTAAATACCATCTCCTTGCTTATCTTGCCGAGAAGGACTATCTTTTTTATCCTCTCCATAAGAAGAAGCATCATCGCCTTCTTCATTTCCCCCCATATAAGCCAGTGCATCTTGGCGGCGCTCTTCTCCAGCTCGGTGTCGGTTATGCCCTTTATACCAAAAGCTATTACTTCATCGCCCTTAGCTTTAGCTATATCTGAAAATATTACAGGGAGTTTTCCGCTGCCCGCTACAAGGCCTATCCTTGCCATCTACTTCTTCCCTTCCTCGCTGGGCGCCACAAACGCGAACATGAGATCCGCTTCGGCCACGACATCGTCGCCTACCTTGGCAACTCCATGAACCTGCATGACCGAGAGCTTAGTCTTCAAAAGATCGACCTCTATGCGAAGCGTATCTCCGGGCAGGACGGGTTTCCTGAAACGGGCGTTATTTATGGCCAGAAAATAGGCCAGTTTCCCCAGATTTTCTCTTTTGTTGAGGGCGCCGACTCCGCCCACCTGCGCCATAGCTTCCATGATAAGCACCCCCGGCATTATAGGATGGCCGGGAAAGTGACCCTGGAAAAAAGGCTCATTTATCGTCACGTTCTTTATACCTACCACTTTCTTATCCGTCACTTCAAGTATTCTGTCAACCAGCAGGAATGGATACCTGTGCGGAAGTATGCTCTGTATAACATTTATATCGAGAACTTTTCCTTTTATTTCATGTTCGATATTGCCCATCGCCTTAAGCTCCTTTTTTAAGTTTTTTCACCAGTTCCATATTAAGTTTATGGCCGCTCTTTATCGCAACTACATGGCCTTTCAAGGGCATCCCTAAAAGATAGAGGTCTCCTATGAGATCGAGGACTTTATGCCTGACGGGCTCATCAGGAAATCTTAAGGCGGTATTCACGGGCGTTGATCTCCCCATCACGAGCGTGTTGTCGTAATTTGCCCCTTTACCAAGGCCTCGCTTGATAAGCTCCACCGCCTCCTCTTCCAGGCAGAACGTCCTGGCCGGAGCTATCTCGGCCTCAAAGATATCTTCTGTCAGCACCAAACTCAAATATTGCGTCCCTATTGACGGGGCCGGGTAACTTAAAGTGTATGATATCTTAAAATTATCACCGGGAAATGCCGCTATAAAACTATCGCCTTCCCGACACCAGGCAGGTTCCCTGATCTCAAGCGCCCTTCTCGATTCTGTTTGTTCCTCGATGCCGGCCTTCCGGATGGCCGCGACAAAATCCTTGGCGCTTCCGTCCATCCCGGGGAGCTCGTCGCTGTCCAGCTCTATCGATATATTATCCACCGAAAGCCCGGAAAGGGCCGCCATCATATGTTCTATCGTCTGTATCTGCATGGGGCCTACGGCCAGCGCCGTCCTTCGTTCGGGGGACGCGCAGGTATCCAATGAAACGGAATTTATATTGAGAAGCGGCCTGTTCGGGAGATCTATCCTGACGAAGTTTATGCCGCTTGAAACCGGCGCCGGCTTAATAGTCATGGAAACGGCCCTGCCGGTCTGTAGCCCAACCCCCGACAGCTTTACGGAGTTCCTGAGGGTTTTTTGCTTCGTCACTTTTTCTCTATCTTTTTTATCTTGGCTTCGAGCTCGTTCACGCGTTTGAAGAGTTTAGGCAGGAGCCCCAGCGCGGCGATTATCCCGCGTACTTTATCTACGGGTTTCGCGGGATACCAGAAAAGGGTAGTGTTGGATGGAAACGACTTTGATATCCCCGTCTTCGCGCCCGCGATAACGAAGTCGCCGAGCGTTACGTGGTCAGAGACGCCGACTTGGCCGCCAAGAACGACATTGCGCCCTATCTTGGCGCTTCCGGCGATACCTGTCTGAGCGGCTATCATCGCATTTGGTCCTATGGTTACATTGTGGGCTATTTGGCACAGGTTGTCTATCTTCGAACCGCTACCGATGACGGTCTTCAAAAAGCGCGCCCTGTCTATGGTAACACAGGCGCCTATCTCCACGTCGTCTCCTATTACGACGACCCCCATCTGAGGTACCTTGAAATGTATCCCGTCTTTGCGCGTATCATACCCGAATCCGTCGCACCCTATAACGGAACCCGAATGGACTATGACGCGATTACCAATTAAAACCTCTTCCCTTATAGTGACATTCGGATAGATGATACAGTCCCCGCCTATCTTGGAATTCCTGCCGATATAGCACAATGGATATATGATGGCGCGATCGCCTATTTCGGCGCCGTCTTCGATGACGGTATACGCTCCGACAGCGCAATCCTTGCCCATCCTGGCCTTGGCGGATATTACAGACGCCTTATGTATACCTTTGGGATGCGGAATCCGGTCCGGGAATAAGCTCTCTATTATCTTGGAGAAGGCTATGGATGGGTCGTCAACTTTTATGACCGGCTTGCTGCAGGACTTTTTGAAACTCTTAGGCACAATAACGGCGCTGGCGCCGCTTATCTGAACGAGATCTTCCTGCGTAAGGTCAGATATGAAGGCCAGGTCCCCTTCGCGGGCATCGCTCACGCCGCTTATCCCGCCTATGGCAACATCGCCGGGGCCGACCAGTTCACCGCCTATAAGCGCGGCTATATCCTTTAAGTTTCTAGACATGCACGCCTTATCTGTTTAAAAACTATTTTTTGTTAAGCTTCGCCAGGATAACGGCGGTCATATCCATCCCGTCGGCGCCATAAAGCATGACGCGCGGATCGGAATTCAGAACCACATCGTACCCCTCGGCCTTTGCCTGGTCGGATATAACTTTGGTTATATCCGCCATGATACCGCTTAGCAGGTCGTTACGCTCCTTCATGACCTCATCGCGGGTCTTAATATCGAAGTCCTGGAGAATCTTTAATTTGCCGTCGATGACCGCCTGCTTCTCCTGCTTACCTTTATCCGAGAGGAGGGCCTGTTCGTCCTTCAGCTTCTTAAGCTCGTCGATCATCTTCTTGCGCTCAGCCTCTTTGATATTGCCTTTTTCAGACAGGATTTTTTCGGAATCCTTTGTCTTATAGTATTCATCGAAAATCTTGGCTATTAAGACATAGCCTATCTTTACCTCTTTTGCGTGCGCTTTTTCGGCGATTCCGCCTAAAAATATCCCAGCCGCAAATATCACAGCAAGCGCCAAGACCGCGAATCTCTTCATCTCGATCCTCCTTTTATTTTTTTTAGACCCTATCGGTAACCAACAACCAACGACCAACGACTAACGACTAACGACCAATTAAAACCCCCTGCTCATACTGAAATAGAATTCGCCGGACTTGTTTTTATCATAATTCGGAGAAAGCGGATAGCCGTAATCCACCCTCACCGGGCCCACCGGCGTCTTCACCCTGACGCCCACGCCCGCGCCGGCCACAAGATCGCCGACTTTCATGAAGTCCCCCGTGCGCTCCCAGACATTTCCTATATCGTAAAACACGGCGCCCTTTATTATATTTTCATATACGGGAAAGGTGGCTTCCGCGTTTAACACCATAATAGCCTCGCCTCCCACAGGGTCATTGGTAGCGGAGTCGCGCGGGCCCACCCTTCTTTCCTTATACCCGCGTATGGTATTCTGCCCGCCGGCATAGAACCTTTCGTATGTCGGAACCGTCTTGGAGTCGCCGTAAGGCCCGACCATCCCGGCGCGGGCCTTTAACTCCACAACGACCTTCTCAAAAAATGTGTGATAGAGTGCTGCCGTGGCTGTGCCCTTGACAAAATTTTTATCGCCCATGAACATTCCGCCGGCGTCTTCCAGGGTGCCGTTTACAAGAAAGCCCTTCGAAGGACTATATCTGTTATCCCTGGCGTCGTAGGTGAGCTCGAAGAGGATACTCGATATCCAATTCGACCCGTCTTCATCCTTTATAGCCTGTGAAGCGCCTGAAACTATGTTCGATATATTTACGTCTTCCAATTTATAAGTGGCCATCGCGTATAATCTCTCGGTAAGCTCCTTACCGAGCCTTATGGCGCCGCCGGTCCTAGTCTCGTCGTACATCCATCCGAGATCGCCGGACTTGTTATGCGAAGCCCTGTAAGCGTCGAACCCGAAAAGATACGGGAATCCCAATATCCAGGGGTCCGTCCAGCTTATGTTGAAGTTATTCCTCACCATACCAAGCTCCGCCCTTATAGCCAAATTCTGGCCGCCGCCGGTGAATGTCGGGAAGTTCAGGATATCGAAGTTCCTTTGGGTGACCTCGACAAACCCCACCAACATGTCCACGGAGCTGTAGCCGCCGCCGAACGAAAACTCGCCAGTCTTCGTCTCTTTTACGGTGACGATCAGGTTCTGAATATTCGGCACCTCTGTCGGCTCCGTATCGAAGCTGACATTCTCGAAGAAGCCCAGGTTGTATATCCTTTCCTTGGAACGCTTTATCTTATCCCCATTGTACTTCTCCCCAGGATACACCCTGATCTCCCTGCGTATTATTATCTCCCTCGTCTTCTGGTTACCTTTAACCTCGATCTTTCCTACATACACGACGTCCTTGGGGTCTATATTTATGGAGATATCTATTTTCCCTGTCGACTGATTCAGGTGCCTTTCGGCATCTATCACGACATTGAGATACCCGTATTCAAAATAATATTGCCTTATGTTTATGGTGTCGTTACGGATACCCCGCGCCGAGAACGGCTTGCCGGGCTTTGACGATATCTTCGCCCACACATCTTTGGCGGGCAATACCAGGTCCCCGGTCACCGTGACATCGCCTACAGTGTAAAGCTTGCCTTCGTTTATTTCCAGGGTGATGTCTAAAGTTACGCCATCCTCCTTATAATCGAGCCTCGGGTTAACTTCGATATCCAGGTAACCGATATCGTCATACATGCTCCTTATGTTATCGATATCGTCGTGAAACACCTCCTCCTTAAAGGTGCCCGGTCTAAATAATATCCATGACGCGGGCTTGGTGGACATCGCTTTCTTTATGGCATCGGCCTTTATGGCTTTACTGCCTTTTATAGTGACGCTCGCCACTTTGACTCTAGTCTTCTCGTCTATGGTAACGTTTATCGTCGCCTTGTTTTCGGCCTTATCCACATCGATATCGTACTTGGCCTCAACGAGAGGATACCCCTTCTTTACATACATTTCCCTTATATCGGACATATCCTGGGTGAGAAGCGCGAGATTCAGCATTTCATTTGGCTTGGACTTCATGGAGCTTTTAAGCTTACCCGCCCGGAAGACTTTGTTCCCGGTGAATGTTATATCGGCTATCACGGGTTTCTCATCCACAATGAACGTCACCGATATCCCTCCTGTGACACTTGAGACGTCTATCGACACATCCATGAAATACTGCGTGGCGTAAAGACGCTTGATATCCTCGTTCGCTATATCCTGCCTATAAATCTCTCCGGGCTTGATCTTGACCTTCGACAACACTGTCTCCCGGCTTATGGCTTTATTGTTCTTAACGGCGACCGATACTACGGTCTTGCCGTCGTTATCGTATGATTGAGAAAATACAACCTGCAAAAAGCTCGATGCCAGGAACGCCGTACATACCATAACGGCGGCGATCTTCTTTATCATCATACCCTCTCCATGTCTACATCCACGAGCTCTTCGCCTCTCATGGCCAGGTTGTCAAATCTCATATATTCCCCGAGGAAGGCCAGTTTCATGCTGCCTATAGGACCATTCCTTTGCTTGGCCACTATAAGATCGGCCATGCCCTTATTCTCTTCCGTGGGATTATAGATCTCTTCCCTTACTATCAGCATGACGACATCGGCGTCCTGCTCTATCGCCCCGGACTCCCTTAGATCGGAGAGCTGCGGTTTGTGGTCGGCGCGCTGTTCAACGGCGCGCGAAAGCTGGCTTATCGCGATAAGCGGCACGTCAAGTTCCCTGGCGAGCGCTTTCAGGGATCTGGATATCTCCGATATCTCCTGCTGCCTGTTCTCCGACCTTGACGGGCCCTGCATCAGCTGCAAGTAGTCGAGGACTATCATCTTTATATCAAATTGTGATTTCAGGCGCCTGGCCTTAGCCCTGAGCTCCAGCACCGTTATGCCCGGAGTGTCATCTATATATATCGGGGCTTCGGAAAGTTTTCCGGCAGCGCTTACCAACCTGGGCCAATCCGCCTGAGACAGAAAGCCGGTCCTCACCTTATGGGCGTCCACGCGCGCGTGGGAGCAGAGCATCCTCTGCACCAGCTGCTCTTTCGACATTTCAAGCGAAAAGAAAGCGACGCCCTGCTTCTCCACCACGCCGACATGCTCCGCTATGCAGGACGCGAGGGCGCTCTTACCCATCGAAGGACGGCCTGCCACTATTATCAGGTCCGAGCGCTGTAATCCCGCCGTCTTTATATCGAGGTCCCTGAAGCCGGTCGCGAGGCCGGTGATATTCTCTTTTCTCTGATAGAGGCTGTCTATCGTCTCTATGGAGCTCTTTATGACCTCGCGCAGGGATGAAAATCTGTTGGAAACTTTCTTCTGGCTGACATCGAATATGAGCTGTTCGGCCTTGTCCACTACCGAATCGATGTCCTGGCCCGGATCATAGGCGCTGGTCACTATCTGCGTGGCCGCGTTTATAAGATTCCGCAGCATCTTTTTCTGTTTGACTATGTTGGCGTAATGGATGAAGTTCGCCGACGTCGGGACTCCGGAGGCCAGGCTCGTCAAATAGGACGGCCCGCCGGCCGAATCGAGAGATCCGGTCTTTTTAAGTTCTTCTATCAGAGTGACTAGATCGACGCCCTTATTCTCGTCGAATAATTTTACCAGGGCGGCGTAAATATTACGGTGAGATTCCTTGTAAAAAGCGCCCTCATCAAGGGATTCGATGGCTTGCGGTATCACACTATGGTCTATGAGCATGGAACCGAGGAGCGCGGCCTCGGCGTCTATATTATGGGGAGGTACCTTTTCTATGTCTTGTAAAGCCATAATTTTATTTCAGGTCCGAAGGACGCCTGATCTTTAATCTTTGATTTTTAATTTTTGGTCTTATTTACTAACTACCCAAACCTTAAGTGACGCCTTGACCTGGGGATGTATCTTTACGCTCACCTGGTAGATGCCAAGCTTTTTTATCGGCTCATCCAGGACTATATCGCGCTTATCTATCGATATGCCTTCCTGTGACAACGCTTCCGATATCATCTCCGACGATACGGAGCCGAATAGTTTCTCTTCCTCGCCGGCCTGGGCCGGTATCGATATCGATAGAGAGGCTAACTTTTCGGCTAGCATCTTCGCCCCGTCCAGCACCTTCGCTTCCTCGGCGGCTTTCTTCTTCAGTAGCGACTCCAGCGTCTTCATATTGCCGGGCGTCGCTTCCTTCGCCACTTTTTTTGGTATAAGATAATTCCTGGCGTAGCCTTCTTTCACGGCGACCACGTCGCCGATGTTTCCCAGGTTATCCACGTTCTCTATCAATATGACTTTCATCTCTCCTCCTACTCCGCTACGAACGGTAAGAGCGCCAGCACGCGGGCCTTCTTTATGGCTTTGGCCAATTGCCTCTGATGTATTGCGCAAGTGCCCGATATCCTGGACGGGACTATCTTGCCCCTTTCCGTTAAAAGTTTCTGAAACTTATTATAATCGAGGTAGTCTATTCCCTCTACCTTGTCGAGGCAGAATCTGCAGGGCCTTTTCTTATAGACCTTCTTCTTCTTTAAAGGATCCTTCGGCTTCTTCTTCTTATCATCCCTATTGAACGGCTTGAACATTCTTATTTCTCCTTTTGGCGTTATCATCCTGCTTAGAACGGCACCTCTTCGCCGGATTTGGGCCCCGATGCCTCGCCGGTTTTCCTATCGAGGTCCTGCGGTATCTCGCCGTTAAGATCTATCGTAGCTATGTCTTCCTCCGGTATTGACGACTTGCCCGCCCCTCCGCCCGCTTTGGGCCCCATACGGAGGAATTGTATATTATCGGCAACGACTTCCGTGGTGGAACGCTTCTGCCCGTCCTGGGTCTCCCAGTCACGCGACTGCAGGCGCCCTTCCACGAAGACGGGGCTACCCTTAGAAAGGTACTCGCCGCAAACTTCGGCGCGGCGGCCCCATACGACTATCCTTATGAATGAGACCTGTTCTTTCTTCTCGCCGGCCTGGGACTTGAACACACGATTCACGGCTATCGTAAATGTGGCAACCGCCGAACCGCTGGGTATGTACCTGAGCTCCGGATCACGGGTTAAATTTCCTATGAGAAAGACTTTATTCAGGTTGGCCATCTGTCACCTCTTGACTGTAAAGTATCGTCGCCGGTTAACGTCTTGTTATCATCACCTTTAGTATATCGGGGTTAAGTTTATAGCCGCCTTCCAGCGTAGTTATAGCCTTGGGCGGCGCGGTGAAATCGAGCTTATAATAGTAGCCCTCTTTTGCTTTCTTTATGGGATACACAAGCTGCCTCTTACCCCAATTCTCTTCCTTTTTTACGGCTCCTCCGGACTTTGTAACAGAGCTGGATATCGCCGCAAACAACAGCTTGACCTCTTCTTCTTTGAGCTCATGCTTTATTATAAAGATACCTTCGTAATTGTTCACCCCGCACCTTCCTTTTTCTTTATCTACCCCGTACCTTCCAAAAGTGCGGGGTTCATTTATCGCCTTCTCCCGATTTTGGTTTAAACTAGGTTACCACACCGCCTTCGATAAATCAACCCTTTCGGCGTTGCCCCGGGGCCGGCACTCCAGCTTGTCGAAGCATCAAAGGTTTTTCTACGACGTACCTGCCTTACGCTTATTGAACTTTGACATGGCTTTATCGATACCATCCCCGATAACCCCCGCAAGGGCGTCCTTAGCCAACGATACGGCGTGGGCGACATTCCTCAGGTCCTTACGCCTGAAGGGGCTTAACACATAATCCGTTATATCGCCTTTATGCACATCTGTGGCTATGCCGACCCTGAGACGCGGGAACTCATCGGTGCCGATAACGTGTATTATCGATTCGAGCCCCTTCTGTCCTCCCGACGACCCGCTCTTTTTTATGCGTATCTTGCCGAGCTCCAGATATATATCGTCGCATACCACGATGACATCTTTCAGATCCGTTGCCTGCCGCCTTACCAGCTCGCCTACGGCGTTTCCCGATAGGTTCATATACGTCTGCGGCAGCACGAGAGTTACTTCCTCGCCGGAGATCTTCCCGCGCCCTAAAAGCGAGAAGCACATATTCTTGTTTATCCTGATGCCGGACTCTTTCGCGAGCGCGCTGACTACAGCGAAGCCCATATTGTGTTTTGTCCCGGCATATTCTTCTCCGGGATTTCCCAGCCCCACTATGAACTTCACTACTTCTTCTCTTCCTTCTTCGGCTCCTTAGCTGCTGCCGGCGGCGCTTCCTTCGGTTCCTCGCCTTCCGCCGCCTCTTCCTCTTTCTTCTTCCTGATCAGTTCCGGCTCCTCGCCGCCCGGCACCGCCTCTTCTTTCGGCGCTTCGACCTTAGGCGCTTTGACTATGAGGGCTATCAGTTCCGGATCGTTCAGCACCTTTACGCCGTCCGGAGCCTTTATATCTTTCACCGTTATATGATCGCCTATCTTAAGGGCCGAAACCTCAACCTCTATCCTGGCTGGGATATTCGTCGGTAAACACTCCACGGATAGCTCGCGCAGCACATGCTCCAGGAGGCCGCCGTCGATCTTCACCCCGAGCGGTTCGCCGTGAGCTACGAGAGGCACGCTGATCTTGAGCATCTCTGTGAGCGATATCTCGTTAAAATCAACATGCAGAACGTCATCCCTTACGGGGTGGCGCTGGATCTCTTTTATGAGAACCGTCCTGTCTTTCGCGGCCGATTCTCCGCCGGAAACCTTGAGCGTTATCAGCACGTTCTCCCCGGCCTTGGTATGAAGTATGCTCCTTAACTCCCTGTCGGATACGGTCAGGCTTGTGGCGGCCTTGCCTGACCTGTAAACGTTGGCCGGTACGAGGCCTTTGTTGCGCAGGTCCTTGGAGACCCTCTTACCGGTCTCGACCCTTACTTCCGCTTTCAGTATCACTTTTTCCATGGTATTCTATACTCCTCCTTTGACGAATAACACACTTATCGACTCCGCACAATGTATGCGCTTTATTGCCTCTCCCAGGATCGACGCTACCGACAGGACTCTTATGCCGGGGAGCATCTTCTCTTTTGTTATCGGTATCGTATCGGTTACTATCAGCTCTTTCAAGGATGACTTCCTTATACGCTCCAGAGCCGGGCCGCAAAGCACCGCGTGCGTAATGGCCGCATATACTTCCAATGCGCCTTTCTTTTTTATGGCCTCGACCGCTTCCACCAGCGATCCTGCCGTAGCCACCATATCGTCGACGATAACGGCGTGTTTTCCCGCGACTTCGCCCATTATATGCATGACCTCGGCTTCCTTGTCGTTCACGCGGCGTTTATCGACTATGGCCAGCGAACATTTAAGACTTTTTGCGTAAGCGCGCGCCGTCTTTATTCCACCGACGTCCGGGGAGACGATGACAAGTTTCGAATTGAGCTTCAGCCTCTTTATGTGCTCGGTGAATATGGTGAACGCGTAGAGGTGGTCGAGCGGTATATCGAAGAATCCCTGGATCTGCCCGGCGTGCAGATCTACGGTAAGCACCCTGTCGGCTCCCGCGGTTGTCAGCAGGTTCGCCACGAGCTTAGCCGTTATCGGAACGCGCGGCTGGTCTTTCCGGTCCTGTCTTGCGTACCCGAAATACGGCAGAACGGCCGTTATCCTCTCGGCTGAAGCGCGTTTAAGCGCGTCTATCATTATTAGAAGCTCCATGAGGTTGTCATTAGAAGGCGCGCATGTTGATTGCACTACGAATACGTCGTGGCCGCGGACGTTCTCATTCAGCTTCGCGCGTATTTCTCCGTCGGAGAAAGTATCTATAGAGGCGCTTCCGAGTTTTACACCCAGCGATTTACAAATATCCAGCGCGAGTTTCTTATTGGAATTTCCGCTGAAGATCAATAGATTGTTTTTCACGTTTTATCCTCCTTGATTGTGTCATGCTTTAAGTGCCATGTGCCGAACATAACACAAAAATCATTTTTTACGCAGTTCTTTCGCCGGCACGCCGACTACCGTGGCGCCGCAAGGAACATTATGCCCCTTAGGCACTACGCATCCGGCGCCTACCGTAGCACGCCTGCCTATCCTCACCGGGGCTATCAGAATGGCGCCGACACCTATGAAAGCGCCGTCCTCTATCACGGTCCTGTTCTTCTTTCTTCCATCGTAATTGGCGGTTATTGTCCCGGCGCCTATGTTCACGCGCTTGCCCACAACCGCGTCTCCGAGATACGTGTGGTGCTTTACCTTGGTGCCTTTGCCTATCGCCGTTCTTACAAGTTCGACGAAATTCCCGATCTCTGCGCCATCCGCTATTCTCGTGCCCGGACGGATCCGCGTAAACGGCCCGATCTCGCAACCCTTTCCTATCACAACATCCGATTCTATGATAGTGTTCGCTCTTATCACCGTGTCGGGGCGTATTTTTGCGCCGGGATGTATTATCGTCGTGGCCGGATCCTCTATGGTCACGCCTTCGGACATCAAACTTTTAAGCACCTCATGTTTAAGGACCACTGAAGCCTCCGCAAGATCGGCACGGGTATTTATCCCTATGATCTCCGATTCATCGCCAGCCGGGACCGACTCGACCGGCTTTGACATCTCCGAACGTATGATAGACAATGTGTCCGTAAGATAATACTCTTTCTTACCGTTATCCGGCTTTACTTTGGATAGCGCCTTAAAAAGATCGGCTCGTTTAAAACAGTAGGTGCCGACGTTTATCTCGTCTATGGCCCTCTCGCGCTCGGAGGCGTCCTTATGCTCGGTTATGTTCAGTATCTTACCGCCGGCGTCCCTTACTATCCTGCCGTATTCCGACGAATTTTTAACCTTCGCTGTCAATACCGTAGCGCTCGATCCGGAAGACCTGTGCTTCGCTATTAACCGCCTGAACGTCTCCGGCTTTATAAGGGGCGCGTCGCCGCAGGTTACGAGGACGTCTCCGGCGCCGGAGCCTAAATGCTTTTTTGCCGATAACACCGCGTCACCGGAGCCTAAGAGTTTCTTCTGTATCGCTATTTTAGCCCGGCCCACGGCGCCCTTTAAAAGCCCGCTCCCGTAACCGGCCACCACTATTATATCTTTTATCCCCGCCTTTTCGAGCGCTTCGAGTATATAGAAAATTACGGGCTTACCTAAAATTTTGTGCAGAACTTTAGGGGCCTCCGACTTCATCCTCGTCCCCCGTCCGGCTGCAAGCACTATCGCGGTTATCCTAGACATTTAATTCTCCTCGAAAGGTCCTTCGGAAGCTCCTATTCGTCGCTTCCTCGGGATCAAAATTTGCTTCGCAAATTTTGGTTGCCCAGCATGGATTCGAACCATGACCCTCAGCTCCAAAGGCTGGTGTGCTACCATTACACCACCGGGCAATAGCTTGTGTCTACCCATTTACCATTATCCCGCCGCGACTTTAAAAACGGCGCTGGAGCGGGACAGGCACCACCGGGCAATAGCTTGTGTCTACCCATTTACCATTATCCCGCCGCGACTTTAAAAACGGCGCTGGAGCGGGACAGGCACCACCGGGCAATAGTTTGCGCCGACTACAATTCTATATCGCTCTCTTCGTCGATCTCGCGGCGAGGGGAGTTCACGGGCGCCGCAGACAACGGTCTTACCTCGCTTGCGGCGGAAGAGGCCCCTGTCTTATTCTCTGTCTCGTAAGCTTCGAGCACCTTCTTCTGTATATACTCCCTGCACTCGGCGGTGATGGGATGAGCTATATCCTTGTGTTCGGATTGCCGGGCCATATCTTCCGAAGTATGCATCGCGGGCTTAAATTCGGCCTGCGGGAGAGAAGCACCGCAATGGTTACAGAATCTGGATCTTACAGTATTCCTGAAATGGCACTTAGGGCAAGGATCCTTCATCTTTCTGGACGGCATAGCCACAAACATGCCCTTATTACCCTCTATTACTTTGACATTTCTTACGACAAAACAATTATCGAAAGTTACGGTCGCGTAAGCCTTAAGCTTCTTGTCCTGCCCCTCTTTAAGAAATACCTTTACGTCGGTAATCTCCATGCTGGCTCCTTGAAATTTGCCGTTCGTACGATAAATATATTCCATCGCCTTCGCGTTGCGGCCGGTATGCTCCGATAAATCCTGTTTTTAGCTTTTACGGCCTCCTTCCCGGTCCGGTAGAGACAAAATACGCTCGACCCGCTGCCGGAAAGAATTACCTTCTTCCCCAAAGAAGCGGTCAAGCGCTCTATTATGCTTCCCAAAACCTTTTTCTCGGAAATGGCCGCGCATTCCAAATCGTTGTAGAGCATCGCCTCTATAACCCCAAAAGCGGTGGAACCGGAAAACGAGGAATGTATTCTAACATCGCCCGGAGAGGGTGTCAAGGCAAAATCCAGCCGGTCGAACGCTTCGTATACCGCTTCTGTTGCGGACTTAAAACCCGGAAAAACCAATAGATGCCATAATTTCCTGCCCATATTTAACGGTTTTAGCCTGCCTCCGGCTCCTTTACCTATGGCAAAAGCGTCTCCGGAGACAAAGAAAGGCACATCGGCCCCCAGCTTTGCGGCTAGACCCATCATACGCCTTCTGCTCATACGAAGGTCAAATAGCCGGTTCATGCCCATGAGGACGCTCGCGGCATCAGAGCTACCTCCTCCCAGGCCGGCCGCTTGGGGTATCCTCTTCTTTATATATATGCTTACACCCGGGCCTATCCCGAACTCTTTAGTGACAAGTTCAGCGGCCTTATAAGCGATATTGTCCTTCATATCCCGGGTAATGGTCTTGTCGGAGGATACTTTTATGCCGCCGAGGCGCCGGAGAGAGATGGTTACCGTATCGGCAAGCGATATCTTTTCGAATACGGTATATATGTCGTGGTATCCGTCTTTTCGCTTTCCAAGGACTTTAAGGAATAGGTTTACTTTCGCGGGAGCAGAGAGGATAATTGAAGTCATAACTCAGTTGTTCAGTTTTGTGTTATGTGTTATGTGTTATGTACCTTACATAACACATAACACAACGCTTGGCACTTATCGCTTCAGAACGATAGCGTCTTTTGCCGCCTTTACGATGTCATCGGCCGTCAGGCCGAAGTATTTGAACAGTTCGTCCGGTTCTCCCGATAACCCGAACCTGTCTTTGACGCCTACCATCTTTACCGGCACCGGGCACTCCCCGGATATGACTTCCGCTATCGCGCTGCCGAAGCCGCCCATGACGGTATGTTCTTCGGCCGTAACGACGGCACCGGTCTCTTTAGCGGCTTTTATTATAGCAATCCTGTCTATCGGCTTTACGGTATGCATATTGACAAGCCGCGCGCTCACGCCTTCTTTTTCCAGTATCTGGCAGGCCATCGCCGCTTCGGAGACCATCTGGCCACAGGCGAATATCGCTACATCTTTGCCGTCGCGGAGCGTCATAGACCTGCCTATGATAAATTCGTCATCCTGTTTTGTCATAACCGGCACGCCGGAACGCCCCAACCTCAGGTAGACCGGGCCTTTTGCCCTAGCAGCGGCTATAGTGGCCTTCTTGGCCTCAATCGCGTCGCAGGGTACTATAACCGTCATGTTGGGCAGTATCCTCATCAGAGCTATCTCTTCCAGCGCCTGATGCGTGGCGCCATCCGGCCCCACGGATATCCCGCCGTGGGTCCCGACTATCTTGACATTCAGGTTCATGTAAGCTACCGACACACGCACCTGGTCCCAACACCTCCCGGAAGCGAATACCCCGAACGTGCAAGCGAAAGGCGTCTTCCCCTCCAGCGCAAACCCTGCGGCTACGCCGATCATATCCTGCTCGGCTACTCCGAGCCCGAAGAAACGATCCGGAAAACTTTTCTTGAACCAAGCGGCCCTGGTGGAATCGGTGAGGTCGGCCGAAAGCACGACGACATTCTTATCGGCCTTCCCCAGCTCCACTAACCCTTCTCCAAAACCGTCCCTGGTCGGTATCATCTTACGCGCTTCGGCCATTTGTATTCCTTTTTTGTTCAGAACGAGTCAAAGACCATCACATCTTCTATCTTGGTTCTCTTCGGTCTATAATTATCGAGATCTTCCTTTAACACCGTCGAGGACCTGCCGTCGTTAATACTTTTTATTTCGACGTAATCGTAATCCTCAAAACGGTAACCGTGTATGACGTCATACGACGTCTTTAGGGCAAAAGCGAAAAGTTCGTCGGATATCGTTTTCGAATTAAAGCCCTCGGCGGTCGTGGGCTCTGCAGATATTTCTATTCTGAAATATCTGCTGCCGCCGGAGGCCTGAGTTCCGGCGATATAAACGCCCTTGACCAACTTTAATACAAGCGCCCCGCCCAATATCTTATTGTCCCTGAACGAAAGCCTGAAGCGGTTGGCTATCTGTTCCGCAAGAAATTCGTCGAGTTTTACGTCTTTGACATAAAACTTCCCGCCCCAGTACCCTATATCCCCAAGCGTGGCCGGATCGGACATGAAGAAATCCTGCATCACGCTTTCCTGCCACTTGTTGTCTATATTCATCCTGCTGAATACATCCTTGACGGCGCGTTCCTTCTGCGCCTGAGGGGCGACCCTCATGTCGATCAGCATGCGCTTGCTGTATTCACCGCGGGATATATCACCCAGTATAAAACGCCTCACATCCTCTACCGATTTTATTATGACTATCTGGATCTCCGGGATCTTAACGTCATGGGCCATCAGACAATAGAAATTATACTTCGCATCCGTTGACAGCACCACCCTGGTCACGTTCAATATGACCTGATTCAGCTTCTCGCCGGCTTCCGGCGTAAGAGCGAAAGTAAAGTCCAGCAGGTTCGCAAGCGGCAGGTATATGGCTACCGTCTTCCCGACGGTTTCGACCTTAACGTCAAGCTTGTACTCTTTTTTACAGAGCCTTATTATCGATTCCTTGATCTTATCTTTCGGATAAGTCGGGCTGCAGCCCGACAAAGTTATGAGTTGTAAGCTATAAGTTAGAAGCAGAACAACGAACCAGCGCCAAGCGATTAACGACCGACGACCGATTCTCATGACTGCGTCTGTATCTTCCCGTAGTCCTTGAATATCGCCTCGATATCGTCGTACTCTAGCTCTTCCTTGGCGAGAAGCTCTCCGGCAATATGTTCGACTATATTCCATTCTTTCTTCAGCAGATCCTCTACGTTCTTAAGGCATCCCTGAAGTATGCTTTGGGTCTCCTTATTCAGCTGCTCCTTGGTCGATTCGGCAAGCTCGGATGTGTGGCCGGTAGTACCGTAAAGTCCGTAGTCTCCCACGAGGCCAGCGTTGGACATGCCTAATGACCATACCATCCCGTGCGCTATCGCCATGGCTTTTCTGAAGTCCGAGGCACAACCGTCAGATGTAGTGCCGAATTTTATCTTTTCCGATACATAGCCCGCGAGCGAGGTCTTTATATTCGCAATTAGAACTTCTCTGGAGTGAGTGAACCATTCCTCCCTGGGATTATGATGCACGACTCCAAGCGCTTCTCTCCTGCCTATGATGGAGGCCTTGAATACGTCTTCGGTAGGATGCAACAGATAGAGTACAACGGCGTGGCCGGCCTCATGAAAAGCTATCTTTTCTTTTTCCTTGGGGACGAGATTGCGCCGGTGCTTAAGGCCCATCTCTATCCTTTCGATAGCTTCCGAAACGTGCCTGAACTCTATGGTCTCCTTATCGTCCCTGGCCGTTATAAGTGCGGACTCTTTTACTATGTTCTCTATATCCGCGGGGGTTTTATAAACGGCTTTTCTGGCAAGCCTTTTTATGTCAAGCGACTTGTCGTACTTAACTTTTGAAAAATAAAACGCGAATATCTTCTCCCTCTCCTCGAGATTAGGCCGGTCTATGTAAATCTTGCGGTCGAAACGGCCCGGCCTTAAAAGCGCCGGGTCCAGGCTCTCTTCGGGAGCGTTCGTGGCGCCTATCACTATGACATTCTCTTCCTTAGCCTGCAGGCCGTCTATCTGGACCAGGAGCTGGTTCTGGGTGGAATTGGTCTCCTGCCCGCCGAACTGGCTGAAAGTCCTGTTGCGCCCTATGGCGTCCATTTCATCGATGAATACTATACATCCGCCGTAACCGGAAGCGAGCTCTCTTGCCTTCTTAAAGAGTCCCCTTACGCGCGAAGCGCCGACACCCACGAACATCTCGACGAATTCGCTCGCCGCCATCGAAAGAAACGGCATGCCGGATTCGGTAGCTATGGCCTTTGCCAGGTACGTCTTGCCGCAACCCGGCGGGCCCAGCATCAAAAGCCCTTTTACGATCTTCCCGCCTATCTGTTTTACCTTGGCGCGGTCTTTTATCAGCTGTACAACTTCCCATGCTTCCGTCTTCGCGGCTTCCATACCTATGACGTCGGACCACTTCACGTTGACGACGTCGCCCTTCATCTTTGTATTCTTGGACGCGCCGCCCCAGCGAGAGCTGAAAAGGGTCATATACATGTACACGAATATGAGAGCGTTCAAAGCTACCATGATGAATTGAAGCGGCATCATCGCCAGTGTCTGATTGCGGTAAAAGGATTCCAAAGACATCATGCCCCATATAGCGGCCGTAATAAGGAATATAACGGCAATAGCTATAAGGACCCTCACCTTGTAAAGCTTCAAGTACATCAGCCAGACTTTAAATTTTTGGGGCAGCATTTTTTCTCCTCTGGTAAGCTAAGTTAAATTACAGATCCCAATGACCGAAACCGTTTTGGTTGTTGTAATCCCGCCTGTCCCGGCATTTGTTATTGGCAGGCCGGGAGTAATTGTATATTGTTTGTGATTTGCGGTTTGTAATTTGCGATCTATATCTTCCTCAATTCCTCATCCAGTTCTTTAATGGCCCTCTCATACTCTTCTTTCTTAGGAGCTATGCCGTGCCACTCGACCTTATTCTCGACGAACGACACTCCTTTACCTTTAACGGTATGCGCCACTATTACGGAGGGTTTTCCTTTTACCTTTTCGGCCTCGTCAAGCGCATCCATCACCTTTGCGACATCATGGCCGTCCGCTTCCATGGCGTGCCAGCCGAAATCTTCCCACTTACGGAGGAACGAGCCCATGTCTTTTATTTCACAACAAAAACCGTCTATCTGCAATTTATTATGGTCGATCATAGCGCAGACATTATCGAGCTTATAGTGAGAAGCCGTCATCGCCGCTTCCCATACCTGGCCTTCGTTAGTCTCGCCGTCGCCCATAAGGCAATATATCCTGGGGTCCATTTTATCCATTTTAAGCCCCATCGCAATCCCGTTTGCTATGGATAGCCCCTGTCCGAGCGAACCAGACGATATCTCGACTCCCGACAATCCTATCTGCGGATGGCCCTGAAGTTTCGAGCCCATCTTCCTTAACCCCCAAAGCTCTTCTTTCGGAAAATAACCCCTGTCGGCCAGGACGGCATAAAGGGCCGGGGCGCCGTGCCCTTTGGATAATAGGAACCTGTCACGATTAAGCCACTTCGGGTCCTCTGGCTTATGACGGAGCTTGTAATAGTATAGCG
>Ga0116204_1000629_pt1 | contig 20105 bp, 13 predicted proteins | sample LakKivwa52mmetaG_FD_94481 | JGI IMG/M metagenome (GOLD analysis project Ga0116204, IMG submission 94481) | Anoxic lake water microbial communities from Lake Kivu, Rwanda to study Microbial Dark Matter (Phase II) - Lake Kivu water 52m metaG | ecosystem: Environmental > Aquatic > Freshwater > Lake...
CGGCTTCCTCCAGACCCTGCCTCGCGACAACGCCCTTGCCTTCCGCTAATGGTTGGTGCAATCAACCTCCATAAGGGTCTTTCACCCTCTAGCCAACGCCCATGCTGGGCGCACAACAAAAAGAAGCAGCCGCCTGGCTGCTTCTTTTTGTTATCGTTTTTTACGGAGTGAATTCGATATTCTTTGTGACGCAGGTGCCGCTGCCCAGCAAGCCCGTGCAGAGATTGATGGTGGCTTCGATCTTGTGACCGACAGGGTTATCAACAAAGGCCGCCGAGCTGACGGTGTACGTTTGACCTGGATCCAGCGTGGCAATGATGCTCGAAGAGAGACAGCCGCCCAGGTCTGTGAAGCCGTCTTTGAGTTCACCAAGCGACACGCCCGTGACGGTATCTTTTACTGTAATGCCAACCGATTTGAAGGCAACCGTGCTGGTGTTCTTCAAGTTGAAATCGATCCACCAGCCCACACAGCTATCCACGCCTGCGTAGGAGACATCGAAACTGGGTGCGGGTGTGGGTGACGGCGGCGGGGTAAAAATGGGGACGTTACCGAGATTGCCGCCTTTGGCATAGAAGCCCCACATCCAGCAGAAGACGTTCTGGTTGTTCGGGCTGCGGACATACCAATATTCATTGGTCGAGTTTTTGCCGAGGACTTCAATGGTCTGCCCGATCAAAAAAGTGTCAACAAGCGGATAGGCTTGTCCGGGCCCCGTGCGGCAATTGGTATTTTCCGAGAGATTCACATACGCAAACGAAGGCGTGGATGTGAAAGCCAGCGTTGGTGTAAAGGCAGGTGTTGCAGTGAATTCGGGCGTTGCGGTCAAGGTTGCAGTCGCATCTACTTGAATCGCAGCGGCCGTGACGGTCAATGCGGCTGCTTCCAACGGGTCAACCGTCGGCGTGCCATCCGGCGCGCCGCCAGGCAGGTTGCAGGCCTGAAGGAACACCAGAATGAGGGCAAAGCTGAAATGGATCAACGTATTATTACGTTTCATGATTCTCCTATCTCCTTGTGATATGTCTTATTATTAAAATAATAAGGGCGACTTTGACAGTCGCCCTTATGTACTATTTTCTAGCTTTCAGGTTCCGCGTCTGGTGATGGGGAGAGTTCTTCACCGCCACTGGAATTGGCTTTTATATCATCAGCAAACCGCCCGTGGATAAAACCGGTACCGGCAGGAATGAGCTTACCGATGATCACATTTTCCTTCAAGCCAAAGAGCGGGTCGGTGGTGGAACCGATGGCCGCGCTTGCCAGCACCTTAATGGTGTGCTGGAACGAGGAGGCGGATAGGAAGGAGTCGGTGCTGAGCGATGCCTTGGTCACGCCGAGCAGCACTTCGCTTAAGCGAGCCGGCTGCTTGCCTTCCGCGATCAACTGCTCGTTGATTCTGCGAATCAAGAGTCGGTCGATCACATCACCGGGCAGGTACTTGGTGTCGCCGGGGCGGGTGACCTGCACCTTGCTCAACATCTTGCGGATGATGACCTCGAAGTGCTTGTCGTGAATGTTCTGACCCTGCGAGCGATACACCTTTTGAACTTCGGTCATCAGATACATCTGGCAGGCGTCGCGTCCCTGGATCTTGAGGATGCGATGCGGGTTGAGTGAACCTTCGGTCAACGGCTGACCGGCTTCCACACGCGCACCGTCCTTGACGAGCAGGCGTGAGGTGTTGGGAACGTCTTCGACGATCTCTTCACGCTGTTCGTAGGAGACGATGATCTTGTGATCCTTCTTCTCCACAGCCACACGTCCACCGTGTTGCGCAACGATGGTGGCTTTTTCCTTGGTGGCAAGGATGTCACCAACCTGCACCTCGGCCTCATCCTTCACAATGAACTTCCAATCTTCAGGAATGGCGTACTCATCGTGGATCATTTCCGCATGTTCGATACGAACCTCGCGCATGTCGGGGTATTTTTCGGAGGGCTGGATGTGGACCACGCCATTGATCTCGGCGACAACGGCTTCACCCTTCGGCATTTTGCGTGCCTCGAAGATTTCCTCAACACGCGGAAGACCCGTTGTAATATCGGTTGCACCGCTGGAGGCCACACCACCCGTGTGGAAGGTGCGGAGCGTCAACTGCGTACCAGGTTCACCAATGGACTGGGCGGCAACGATACCGACCGCAGAACCAAGTTCAACCATTTCACCGCGGGCAAGGTCGATACCATAACACTTGGAACAAATGCCGTGATTCAACTCACAGGTCATCGGCGAGCGAAGTTTCACTTCGGTCACGCCGGCGCTTGCGATCTTGCGCGACAGATCATGGGTGAGGACATCGTTATATTCAGCCAGCACTTCGCCCGTCTTCGGGTCAAGGATGCGCTGTGCGGCGAGTCGGCTATACATGCGGCTTGCCATCGATTGGCCCGCCACATCATCCGACTTGCGAATCCACACGCCATCGTGTGTGCCGCAGTCGTATTCATTGATAATGATATCTTGGGCAATATCCACGAGACGGCGGGTCAGGTACCCTGCATCCGCAGTACGGAGAGCCGTATCCGCAAGACCCTTACGGGCACCGTGTGTGGAAATGAAGTACTCCTGCGCGGTCAGACCTTCGCGGAAGTTGGAACGGATCGGCATCGGGATGATGCGTCCGGAAGGATCAGCCATCAAACCACGCATACCCGCCAGCTGGGAGATGGTGGAGAAACCGCCTTTCGTCGCGCCGGAGGTTGCCATGGTGGAGAGATTGCCATCCGGGTCCATGTGCCTCTTCACAGCATCACCAACTTTTTCAGTGGTCTCCTGCCAGATCTGAATTTCGCGTTCGTTCTTTTCCTGTTCGGTCAACAAACCACGGCGGAAGTCACGCAGAACCACTTCCACTGATTTGGCAGCTTCTTCAAGCATACCCTTTCGTTCCGGCGGAATTGAAATATCAGCAACAGCCAGTGTGATACCTGATTTCGTGGCATACTCGAAGCCAATGCTTTTTACAGCATCAGCAACATCTGTAGTTACTTCCTGTCCACAGATTTCGTACACTTCTGCGATCAAGTCCTTTACGCCGCCTTTGTCAAGTTTCTTATTGACAAAAAGTACTTGAGGGGGAAGGATTCGGTTAAATAACACGCGTCCCACAGTTGTGGTGATAACGCGATATTCAGGCTCTGGCAGGCGATTCCCCTTGTCATCGTACCAGGTGTTTGCACGGAATTTGATCTCCGTGTGAACATCTACCTGATCAAGGGCATAGGCCAATTCCACCTCGTCCATATCGGCAAAGGCACGGCCATCGCCACGGTGAACCGCTTTCTTTTCCATGGTCAGGTAGTACACACCCAGCACCATGTCTTTTCCTGGAGCGATGATCGGCTCACCATCGGCAGGCTTGAGCAGATTCTTTGAAGAGAGCATCAACTCGCGTGCTTCGGTAACCGCTCTTTGTGAAAGCGGCACATGCACAGCCATTTGATCGCCGTCAAAGTCCGCGTTATACGCAGTGGTTACAAGCGGATGTAATTGAATCGCAGAACCTTCAATGAGGATCGGCTCGAAAGCCTGAATACCAAGACGGTGCAAGGTGGGAGCACGGTTCAACAAAACGGGGCGGTCACCGATCACGGATTCAAGCGCTTCCCATACTTCGGGACGGTTGCGCTCGATCAAGCGACGGGCACCCTTCACATTGGCAGCGTAACCATTCTGCACCAACTTGGCGATCACAAACGGACGATACAATTCGAGCGCCATGCTCTTGGGCAGACCGCACTGATTCAGCTTAAGCTGCGGACCCACCACGATCACAGAACGACCAGAGTAGTCCACACGCTTACCTAGCAGGTTGCGGCGGAAACGACCCTTCTTGCCTTTTAGCATGTCGCTCAAAGATTTGAGCTCGCGACGGCCACGGCGCGAGAGCGCCTTGCCGCGCTGACTGTTGTCGATCAGGCTGTCTACGGCTTCCTGCAACATACGCTTCTCATTGCGGATGATGACATCCGGTGCGCCAAGTTCGAGCAAACGCTTGAGGCGGTTATTGCGGTTGATCACGCGGCGATACAGATCGTTCAAGTCAGAGGTGGCGAAACGGCCACCATCCAACTGCACCATCGGGCGCAGATCGGGGGGGATGACCGGCAGCACGGTCAAGATCATCCACGCCGGGCTGTTGCCAGAACGTCGGAATGCTTCCACAACCTTGAGGCGGGTGGTGGCTTTCTTGCGCTTCTGCTTGCTCTTGGTGGTGCGAACCTCGTGCCACAGTTCTTCAGAAAGTTTGTCGAGGTCAAGACGTTCAAGAATGTCATAGAAGGCTTCAGCACCCATGTCGGCACGGAAGACCTGCCCCCAACGTTGTTTCAATTCACGGTAACGGATTTCGCTGATAAAGGTGAAAGGACGCAGTTCCAAAAGTTCATCACGCAGGCGGGATGAGTTGTTGGAAGAAACCGAAGTCTGCGATTCCAGATCCTTGCGCAGACCTTCCATTTCCTGATCTGCATGGGCTTTGATGGTGGCAGTCTGGGTCTTGATCTGTTCGATCTCGCTCTGGCGCTTGTCTTTCAACTCATTCTCAAGCACTTCCAATTTCTTCTGGACGATCTTCTGAATGAGCGTAATATGCTTGCTGGCAACCTTGTCACCGGCATCGATGATCTTCTCGCCGGTCTGCTCGAAAGCAACAGCCTTCTTGGCGGCTTCGCCCATCTGATCTTGAAGTTGTTTCTCCAACTTCTGACCTTCCTTGATGATGGGGTCAAGTTGTTCGGCAATACCTTCGTCGTAGCCTTGCTCGAGCAAAGCTTGCTTTTGCTTCAGTTCGCCGATCTTCGCATCGCGCTTGGTCTTGATCTCCGCAATGCGGGCATTGATCTCCGAAGCCTGTTCACGCTCGGAAACAGAGATCTCATCCTCAAGGCGCTGGAGCGCCTTCTTGCGGGCTTCCTCGTCCACGTAGGTAACAATGTACTGGGCAAAATACAGCACACGGTCCAGATTGCGGCGGGAAATATCCAACAACATACCCATCTGCGATGGGATGCGGCGCGTATACCAAATATGTGCAACAGGGGATGCAAGCGCAATATGCCCCATGCGCTCGCGGCGGACGGCGGAGCGGGTTACTTCCACGCCGCATTTTTCACAGGTAATACCCTTATAGCGCGGATTCTTGTACTTACCGCAATAACATTGCCAATCGCGGGTGGGTCCAAAAATCGCTTCACAGAACAATCCATCCTTCTCCGGGCGCAGGCGGCGGTAGTTGATGGTTTCAGGTTTCAGTACCTCGCCATACGACCACGACAAAATGGTTTGGGGCGAAGCAAGGCTGATACGGAGTGCGGTCAGTCCCTTGGTTTCCACTGGATCCTCTCCTAACTAAAAGAATACGTTTTGAGCATTCTCTGCATGGCGTGTAGTCGCTTTAAGTCAGAGACAAACAAAGGCAAGCGCTTTGAGACTATTTCTCAAGCGCTTGCTGGTTTTTTGGCTCGTTTATTACATCCAACAGATAGATTATATGCGCCAGTAGGACGCCCGTCAAGGGTGTTAACTATTGAAGAAGCCGCGAATCAGGCGGAATCAAGGAGATTCGCGCCTCTTTTCTGGAATTTTGCCCGATTCTGTTACTCAGGCACTTCCCTCACCTGAAGATCAGAGAACCCGAAACCGCCATGCTGCTTTTCGCCCGGGTCTACGGCAAGGTATATCCTGCCAACCGAAAACTGGTTGTCCTTAAAAGAACCAGCCAATACCCCATTGAGATATACACGGAACGAGTCGCCATTACAGATCACGCGCAGGCGGTTGCTTTCATTAAACCCTTCACGCAAAGCAGTGTGGTACGTCCACGGCAGCAAATTTCTCCAAGTTAAAGCGCCGCCATTGGGGTCTTTCTCAAAAAAGCCAAAGGTGTAAGATGCCTGAACCGACACCAAAAAACCGTAGCCACCATCATCTGAAAGCCGCGGATAGATTCCAGCGAGGACACTTTCCTTCAATCCGTTGGTAATTTTGATGGAAACGCTGACATCGAAATCATCCAACAGACCGGAACTTCGCAGCATGTAATAAGCCCCCGAAGTCTTGGGCGGGAATGTCCCGCGTGCTTCGGCAGGGGTGCCTGTATGAAAGGTTACCTTATCCGGATTCAATACCTCCCAACCAGGCATGACCTTGCGGCTAAAATCTGCACCGAGCAGCAGGTCACCCATATCTGGTTGGGGGGTATTGGACTTTGGAACACGAAAACTGGTTCCGCAAAATTCACAGGTTGCAATGTCGTGTTTGGCGGCGCTGGCACTTAATCCAGCGCCGCAATTGGGGCAATTGAGCGGCTTCATGGTTATGGGATGGGTGTAACGGTTGGCGTCGGGGTTTCGGTGGGGACGATGATAATGATCGCTGTAGGTGTCTCTGTCGGCGGCGGGGTATTTGTCGGCGTGGCAGGCAGCTCGGTAGGAACAGGCAGGCTGAGGTTAAGTCTGATGCTTTTGTCCACTTCCGCATTTTCGCCGATGAGGGTTAATTTCAGGCTGACGATCCCATTGGGCAGGCTGGTCATATCCCAATTATAGAAGGTTCCATTTACAACCGAATTATTACCTTCAGCAAGTAAAACCCATGCGCCGGGGTTTTCACCAAGACCGTATTCAAGCACCCATGTTCTGAAACCACCTTCGGCACTGGCAGTGCCTTTGACATCAAGGATCGGTTCAGTGACAACCTGCCCGTCGGGGAGGCTGAACTCGATCTCAGGTTGCGGGTCGTCTGCGCGGCACTCGCGATTGGGGGCGTAGGTGGGCTCTTCCGGCAGACCGTTGCTGTCCAACCATGCCCGTCCATCACGAGTTTCGAACCATTCTCGAGCCCAAGGGTCGGTGACGTTGAGTACGAGTTTTTCTTCTGAAGGTCCTTTACAAGCTTCGGAGGCTTGATACCCGGTCCACAGGTCAATGGGGAGGCGGCGCGCAAGGTCAAATCCATGCTGCAGGGGTAATTGATCGAAGGCGAATATTTCAGTGTATTGTGATTTGCACCAGTTGGAAGGCTCGGTACCTGAAAGGCTGCACACGACCTTATCCACAATACCAGAGGGTCGGATAAAGGGACGCGGCGCACCGTTGGTGACATAAGGTACGGCATATTCCATGAACTGCGACCAAATAGGCGCTGCCCCGCTCAAACCGGATGTGTTGTTCATGGGAGTATAGTCGGCGTTGCCGATCCACACACCAGTGACAAGGTCGGGGGTGTAACCGAGCGTCCAGTTATCGCGGATGTCGTTGGTGGTACCTGTTTTCGCTGCCACCGGGAATGACAGGTTAAGCGGGGAATTGCGTCCGAACATCCATGAACGGGCTTCGTTATCGGAAAGGATGGAAGACATCAAATACGCATGTTCTTCACGGATGACCTGTTCGCCTTCGGGCGGTTGGTATTCATAAATGACCTCGCCCGAGAATGTGGTGATCTTGAGTATCGCGACAGGCGGCACTTTCTTTCCGCCATTGGCAATCACAGAATAGGCAGTGGTCATGTCGATCAAGCTGACGTCACCGCCGCCCAATGTCAGTGATAAGCCATAGTCATTGCGGGTGAAGGTGGTGATGCCGAGCCGTTCTGCCATGCCGATCATGCCTTCTTTTTCAGGCGTGTTCGGGTCATCATAAATACCGACAAATTCCAATGCTTTGACGGCTGGGATGTTGAATGAATTTGAAAGCGCCGTACGCACCGTCATACCGCCATGAAAGCGGTTGTCATAGTTACGCGGCTCATAAGGCGGATTAGCGCCATCAGGGAATTCGGTTGGGACATCCCAGATCCATGTGGAGGGGGTCCAACCTTTTTCAAAGGCGGCAAGATACGTGATCGGTTTGATGGACGAGCCCGGCTGACGTGTGGGACTGATCGCCATATTGATCTGCCCGGAGATGGCAACATTGTTGAAATCTGGCGAACCGACCATTGCCAAGATCTCACCTGTAGACGGATTGATGGAGACAAGTGCGCCGTTCTTGGTGTTGTTATCCACCATGGCCGCGACCTGATCAGTGACAAGCTGCTGGGCACGATCCTGCAGAGCAGGGTCAATGGTGGTGTAGACGACAAAGCCAGAGCGGTAGATGGTCTGCGCGTCGTATAACTTTTCCAATTCTGTGCGGACGTAGTTGACCCAATGCGGATAGGTTGACCCAAAGGACGGCGTACGATAGGAGTACGACTTCATCTCATTGGCAGCCTGAGTGGCAGACATCGGGTCGACACAGATGCGCTCCGGGCTATTGCTGACCTCGATACAGCCATCCTGCTGGCTGAGCTCGAACATCAACACCAGCACTTGCTGCTGACGAAGCAGGGTGGCATCGGGGTTGTTGTAAATGTCATAGACAGCGGGGGATTGCGGCAAGCCAGCCAAAAAGGAGGCTTCTCCCAACGTCAGGTCTTCAACAGATTTGCCAAAGTAGGTTTCAGCGGCGGCTTCTGCACCATAGGCGAGGTTGCCGTAATAGATCTCATTCAGATACAGTTCGAGGATCTCATCCTTTGAATAGCGGCGGGTGATCTCCGCAGCGAGAATGATCTCGCGGGTCTTACGGGTGTAGGTCCGTTGAGTACGTTCTTCAGGAGTAAGCAAAAGAGCGCGCGCCAACTGTTGGGTGATGGTGGATGCGCCTCCGCCCTGACCATCGGTAATATAGTTTTGCCACAAGGCGCGGACAATGGCGATGGGGTCGAAGCCGGGATTGCTGTAGAACTCTTTATCTTCTGTTGCAATTGTTGCCGCAATAAGATTCGGAGAAATATCCTCCAGTGGCACATAGGTGCGGCGTCCAGCTGTTGGGTCGAGAATTTCGTAGAGCGGTTGTCCGTTCCGATCAAGGATGCGCGTGGTCTGGAATTGCGAGGTGCGTTCGCGCAGATCGCTCACGTCTGGCAGGGCGCTGGCGATGATGGAATATTGATACACAAGAATCGACGCACCGCACAAACCGATGAAGACAAACAAAAAGAGGGAGATGACCGTTCCGCGCAGCAGACAGCCTTTATTGCCTTTGAGAACGCCGAGAAACTTATTCCAAACAGAAGCTTCTGCCGGACGCGCAGGCGTATATTGCGTGTATGCCTGATTTTGATTGACGGGCGGCTGATAGACCGGGCGCTGCTGACTCGCTGGAGGCTGGTATGTGGGCCTTTGCCCCTGCCCCCCTGACGCTTGATTCGTGCGATAGGCCGCAGGGGTGACTCGTGTCCCATCGAGGTCGGTTTCTTCGACGCGGTTGGGCAGCGGCATGTTGTTTTCGTCGAGGGCGGGGCGGGCAAATCGCGGCCTGGTACCACCCATCTGGGCGGGACCAGGCTTGGGCGGAGTTTGAGGCGCAGGGTTTACATCCATGCGGGTCTCATCTTCCGAGCGTAACAGTCGTCTTAGTTTCTCGACTTCATCTTCTTCGTTTGTCATTGCTCAAACCTATCTTGCTTTCTATTTGGGCTTGCTCATTACCAGTAAATTTAACGTACCTTTTTGCAGGGTTTCATCGCTTTGATTGCGGACTTCGACATGGGCGATCAACGCGCCGCCGCCAATGCGCGGCAGGGCTTTTGTTTCGGCGATGGTCAGCACCGCATGGACGGTGTCGCCGATGTAAATGGGTTTGACGAACTTCCATTCCTGAATTTCGCGAAAGGCGATGACCGTGCCTTCGAGCAGGCCGGTGCGCATGATCAAGCCGACCGCGACAGATAATCCCAACAGCCCATGCGCGATGCGCTGGCCGAACGGTGTGTTCTTTGCAAATTCGGCATCGGTGTGAATCTGGTTGTAGTCGCCCGTCAACCCGGCAAAGGCATTGATGGAATCTTCGCCCACCGTGCGCGACAGGGTTGTGACAGTTTGCCCCACGGAAAATTCTTCGAAATAAAGTCCAGCCATGTGTGCTCTCCTCGTTAATGATCTTACAGGTCTTATTGGTCATACAAGTCGATTGGACAGACCTGCCAATTTGTATGACCTGTTAGACAAATCAGACTTATCAGACGTATTCAAGATTATACCCGTTTGACCAACTGCCACTCTGCCCGTACAATTAGCGCCATGCGAGATTGGTCACTCAGCCTTGGCGACCCGCTCCACCTGACATTGGCGGCAGATGCCCGCCTTACCCAGACGGATTACTCCAACGATCACATCTGGGACGTGGAACTCGGCAGCAATGACCCTGAACGGTCTGCCATCGGCTTACATACAACCTTCGGTTTGCGCGCACGTTCGATGCGCATTTTTTTACGCTTCACCGAAGGCGGCAACTCGGTTAAAGATCCAAACACCTTTGCGGGCAAACCGTCACTGCGCCGCCTCTACCCAAACTTCCTAACCCTCGATTTTGTTCCCTTCGAAAACCTTCAAACCACGGTCGATTTCTGGGTTCCCGACTCACATGCCGTAGCAGGGCGCGTGACCCTCACCAACAAAAGTACCGCCACCCGCCAGATTCAACTGGAAGTGTGCGCCACCCTCTCCCACCTCAACGGGCAATCCATCATCCCCACCCAGCAACAACTCGTCAACATCCTGGCGGGACAAACCAGCGGAATCGCCCCCGTGATCTTCATGACCGGCGGCCCCAAACATGGACCGGGTCCCCACGCCTCGCTTCTTCTCGACCTTGAGCTTGGTCCTGGTGCCACTCGAACATTATCCTTTGCCCAAGCCGCCCTCGACACCATCCCAGCAGGCTTTGACTTGGCCCGCAAAACCGCCGCGCGCCCGTGGCAGGCAGAACTCGCCCGCATCGAAATGCTCGACGCCAGCCAGACACTCGACATCCGCACCGGCGATGCCGATTGGGATGCCGCGCTTGCCTTCAGCCAAAAAGCCGCGCACGCCCTTTTCATGAGCAACAACGGCGCACTTCCCAACCCAAGTTTCGTACAAACCCGCCACTCCGATAACGGACACTCCCCTAAAGGAGACGGCACCGATTATCCGCCCGCATGGAACGGTCAATTCGCGCTGGATGCGTATTACCTGTCCAGCGTTTTATCTGCCACGCCACAGGTGACGAAACATCTCCTGCTCAACTTCCTCGCCACACAAGACGAAGACGGCGAAATAGACGGCAAACCCGGGCTGGCAGGTCAGCGCGGAAAGTTCCTGTGCATGCCCATCCTCGCCAGCATGACATGGGCGTATTTCAAACTCACACAAGACGAAGACTTTCTTCAGGAAGCCTATCCGAAATTAGTGAAATTCTTCTGGTCGTGGTTCTCAGGGCGGCACGACAGCAACCGCAACGGCACACCCGAATGGGATCACATTCTGCAAACAGGTTTTGAAGATAATCCGCTCTTCGATGTCTGGCATCCGTGGTCGCAGGGATTGGGTATTTCGTTCGTCCACAGCCCGTCGTTGGAAGCCATGCTGTACCGTGAAGCGCAAATGCTCGCAAAGATCGCGCGTCAGTTGCGAAAACCTGAGGAAGAAACAACCCTCATCACCACGCAGACAGAGAAGGTAAAAGAATCTGTTGAAGCAAGCTGGGAATCACGCAATAGTTTCTATGCCTATCGCGACCGGGAAACGGGGCAGGTCTGTATCGGCAAAGTGATCGCCAAGCGCAAAGGCGATGGAAGCATGCGCCCCAAATTCGAGTCTGAGACGCCGGTCCGCTTGCTGGTGGAGATCCAGACCAAAAGTCCAGCCGCGAAGCGCCCGGAAGTGGAGATCAGCGAATACTTCACCAAATCCAAAGGCGAGGTGGAAGTCATCGCCGGGCATCAATTCCAGTGGCGCACGGGCGGGTTGGTGGCAACCACTCAAACCGTCTTCTCGCGCATCGGGCGGGTGAGTGTGGCGGGGCTGGAAGAAAAAGACAAGATCAACATCAAGATCATCGACACCACCGGCGAAGACCTGACGCTGGCGCTGCCGTTATGGGCGGGAATGGTGGGCGAACAACGCGCCAACGCCATGATCGGACGCAACATGATGAGCGCCGAACGCTTCAACCGACCATTTGGCTTGCCCTCGCTTCCGAACATTCCCGACCCTGAAGCAGAGTTGGTGTCGTTGAGCGTGAGCCTGCCGTGGAACACCCTGATCGCGGAAGGTTTGCTCGCGTATGGCTTCCGTGCTGAAGCCACGCGCCTGACCGCGCATTTGATGAATGCAGTCATTCAAAACCTGAAACAGAACCGCGCCTTTTATCAACGCTATCACGCAGAGACGGGAGCGGGCATTGGCGAACGCAATTCGCTCACGGGTTTTGCGCCTGTCGGCTTGTTCATGCAAGCCCTGGGTGTGACGGTTCTTTCCGGCGCGCGGGTGCGGTTGGAGGGACGCAATCTCTTCCCCTGGCCCGTGACGATCAAATACAAGGGACTCACCATCGTGCGCAGTTCCGAGCAGACCACGGTCACTTTTGCAAATGGGGAGAGCGTGATCGTAAAAGATGAAGCGGCTTGTATCGTTCAGATGTAAGTTGAATTCAACATACCCAAGCGTTTTGAAGCATCTTGATCTATTCGAGATGCTTTTTTGTTAACACTTGATGAAATTTGACTCACCCCAAAAAAGTATGGTATAAAAAATTTGGGGTTTTATGTCATGTTCAGGGGATTTGCAGGGGGGAAGCACGCATATGTAGAAATGTCGAAAGGAGCATATTTATGACAAAGACTGTTGTTGCAGCAGCACTTGGTGAATGCGTCCATGTGGCGGGCGTGATGAACTTTTTGCGTCTCGCAGAATCGGCGGGATGGAAGACCGTGTTTCTCGGTCCGGCTGTGCCGATCAATGAGGTGCTAAAAACCGTCAAACGCGAAAAGGCGGATATGGTTGGTATCTCGTATCGGCTCACGCCTGAGACGGGCGAACGTTTGTTGGGTGAGTTTGCTGAAGCCGCATCGGAATTACATGAAGCGGGAGTCCGCTTTGCATTTGGCGGAACTCCGCCTGTGGTGGAGCGCGTCAAGTCGCTTGGATTTTTCGAGCAGACGTTTGATGGCAGTGAACAGGTCGAAGAGGTGTTGAGTTACCTGAAAGGCAACCCAGCCACCGTTAAGTCCGAAGCGGATTATCCGCGGACGACGGTGGAACGCATCCGATGGAAATCTCCGTATCCGATTCTTCGTCATCATTTTGGTTTGCCGACAATGGAAGCGACGATCGAGGGCATCAAAAAAATTGCCGATGCGCACGCGCTGGATGTTATCTCGCTCGGCATTGATCAGGATGCGCAGGAAAATTTTTATCATCCTGAGCGGCAAAACCCGCGGCAGAAGGGTGCGGGCGGTGTACCAGTGCGCTCGGAAGATGATTACCGCGCGTTGTATCAGGCAAGCCGACGGGGGAATTATCCGCTCTTGCGCACGTATTCGGGGACAGATGATTTTATAAAACTCGCAGAAATGTATAAGCGCACGATCAATATTGCATGGTGCGCCATTCCTTTATTTTGGTTCAACCAAATGGATGGGCGCGGTCCGTGGGATTTGGAAGGTTCGATCCGCGAGCATCAGAGCGTGATGCAATGGTACGGTGAAAATAATATTCCCGTTGAGCTGAACGAGCCGCATCATTGGGGTATGCGCGATTCGTCGGATGTGACCTTTGTGGTGGCAGCGTATCTTTCGGCGTATAACGCGCGCGCATTCGGCGTGAAGGATTACATCGCGCAGATGATGTTCAACAGTCCGCCTGGCGCGTCAGATGCGATGGATCTGGCGAAGATGCTGGCGGTGATGGAGATGGTCAAACCGTTGGAGAATGAAAATTTTAGAGTGCTCAAACAAACTCGCATCGGATTGCTTTCGCATCCGCTCGACACCGACGCCGCACGCGGACATCTCGCCGCTGCCACCTATTTGCAAATGGCGCTCAAACCCGATATTTATCACATCGTCGGTCACACCGAAGCCGATCACGCCGCCACAGGTGATGATGTCATCGAGGCCAGCAAGATCGTGCGCCGCGCGATTCAAAATGCGATGGGCGCACCCGATATGACCAAGGACCCTGCGATTCAAAAGCGCGTGAAGGAATTGGTGAAGGATGCGAATCTGTTACTGGATGCGATTCGCGGACTCTCCGCCTCTTCCTCCGGCCCGCTCACGGATCCTGCGACTTTGACTCTCGCCGTCACTTCAGGCTTGTTGGATGCACCCCAACTCCGCAACAATAAATTCGGTCGCGGGCAAGTTCTCACGCGCATCGTGGATGGTGCGAGTGTGGTGGTTGATAAAAAGGGCAAGCCGATTTCAGAAAAGAAGCGTATCGAGAAAATTATCAAGTAGGGGCGACCCTTCTTGATTCGCACCTACGCATATTCACACAAGGAGGTTCACATGGCAACAAAATTCGCAGTCATTGGTGCAGGACATGGCGGTAAGTCAATGGCGGCGCATCTCGCGTTGATGGGATTCACCGTCACGCTGTACAACCGCACAATGAGTCACATTGAAGTCATCAAAAAACGCGGCGGCATCGAATTGGACGGGGACGAAAACGTACCGCATGGATTCGGCATACTGGCACTGGTCACTGACCAGATCGGTGACGCCATCAAAGACATGGAAGTCATCATGGTTGTGCTGCCTTCGTCCGCGCATGCAGAAGTGGCTGCCAACATCGCGCCGCATCTGGTGGATGGTCAGATCGTTCTTCTGCACCCAGGGCGCACTTGCGGCGCGTTGGAGGTTTCAAAGGCAATTCGAGACCACGGCTGCACAGCCGATGTCACCATCGCCGAAGCAGAGACATTCATCTACGCCGCCCGTTCGGATGGTCCTGCCGCGGCGCGTATCTTCCGCATGAAAGAGGCGTTGCCATTGGCGGCGCTGCCTGCCACACGGACTCAATTGGTACTGGATGCCATTCAGGGTGCGTATCCGCAATTCTTCGACGGTGTGGATGTCATTCACACCAGCCTCAACAATATGGGCGCGATCTTCCATCCCGCGCTGACATTGCTCAACGCTGGCTGGATCGAAGCCACGCACGGCGATTATCAATTCTATATCGACGGCGTGACCCCGTCCGTGGCACGCATGTTGGAAGTGCTCGACCGTGAGCGTGTAACCGTCGCTTCGGCGTTGGGCATCCGCGCGCGGACGGCTTTGGAGTGGCTCAAACTCGCCTACGACACCACAGGCGTGGACTTGCATGAAGCGATCCATAATCAGCCCGGGTATTACGGCATTAAGGCGCCGCCCACGTTGAATCACCGCTATCTCTTCGAAGATATTCCCATGAGCCTTGTGCCGATTGCCTCGATTGGAAAACGCTACGGAGTTGCTGTCGGCGCGATGGAAAGCATCATCAAGATCGGCAGTATCATCCACCGCACCGACTACTGGCGGCGCGGACGCACCGTGGAAAAACTCGGCATCGAACAATGGAGCGTCAGTGAACTGACGCGTTTCGTACAGGAAGGTGTGATCGATAACTAATGCTCAAACGGACTTCGGAAACGAACTTTCGAAGTCTTCATGAAAAAATTCGCTGCCGTACAAATGTCGTTGCGAGGAGGGGTTTTGCTCTTTCCGACGAAGCAATCTCTTGTTTTGAGGGACGTTTCAGTCGAAAATGAGATTGCTTCGCCGCTAAAAAACAAGATCAGCGGCTCGCAACGACATTGTTTAGCGCGATATACGGTAGAGAATGAAAAAATCAAAACCAAGGAGATTAAATTATGTGTGGAATCGCTGGCGTATTACGTCAACCAGCAAATGGAAACGTCAAATCCATGATCGAAAAACTGGCTCACCGTGGTCCCGATGGACACGGCGTGAAGGAATTGAAGAAAGCCTCCATCGGACATGTACGACTCGCTATTTTGGATGTCGAGGGTGGACATCAGCCCATGCAATATCAAGACACCTGGATCGCCTTCAACGGCGAGATCTATAACTACCGCGATCTGCAAGCCAAATATCTTTCAGATGTAAACCTGAACACAACTTCGGATACTGAGGTGCTGCTGCACCTTTATAAAAAATTCGGACCCGACTTCGTGAAACTGCTCGATGGCATGTTCGCCTTCGTCATTTATCAGAACGGGGAATACCTGCTGGCGCGTGATCCGCTTGGCATCAAGCCGCTCTATCTCGGTTTCGGCGCGGATCAGAACGAGTTGTATTTTGCATCCGAGATCAAAGCCTTTGAGGGCAAAGTGGACAAGGTGAAGATCTTCCCCGCAGGACACTGGTACCACTCCCAGTCAGGCTGGAGGCGTTTCTATCAGGTCGAGAAAACCATCCATCCATTTGATGGAAGCGAAGCCCAATCCCTGTCGTTGATCAAATCCACATTGCGTGAGGCGGTGCATAAACGCCTGCTGGCGGACGTGCCCGTAGGCGTCAGCCTGAGCGGTGGTTTGGATAGCAGCATCGTCTCGATGCTCGCGGCAGAAAATACGGAACGCCTGCACTCCTTCGCAGTCGGCGTGGAAGGCAGCGAAGACCTGCCTGCCGCGCGCCTGGTGGCGGAGCACATCAACACCCAGCATCATGAACTCATCTACACCGCGCAGGATATGGTGGATGCGCTCCCCGATGTGCTTTACTATCTTGAAACGTTTGACCCCGCATTGGTACGCAGCGCCATCCCCAATTATTTTTTGGCGAAGTTCGCCTCTGACCATGTTAAGGTTTTCCTCACTGGCGAAGGCGCGGACGAAGTGTATGCAGGCTATGATTATCTTGCGGAATTCGACAACCCCGCCGATCTGCAGGATGAAATGATCGAGATCACCGAGGCGCTTCACAATACGAATTTGCAACGCGCAGACCGAATGTCGATGGCATTTGGATTGGAAGCCCGCGTCCCTTTTCTCGACGTGAAAGCTGTTTCGACCGCCCTGAGTTTTCCCGCCGAGTGGAAAATGCACAACGGACGCGCACCCAAGCACATCCTGCGCCAAGCCTTCGCAGACGACCTGCCCGATGAGATCGTCAACCGCCCCAAGCAGAAATTCTCCAAAGGCGCAGGCTCATCAGATTTGATCGCCCAACTTGCTGAAGAGAAGATTTCCGATGCCGAGTTCATCTCTGAATCCCAGCGCTTGAGCAGCAAATGGAAGTACACCCTTCCAAACAAGGAAGCCTTGTATTACTATAAAATCATGCATCATCATTATGATGATGCATGGCTCTTCCCGAACATGGGGCATAGTCGAAGTTTGTAACCTCGTCATAACAGCAGGGCGGCTCACCAAAGCAGACATAAAGATTGGCGAGCCGCCCTTGTATTTTTTGGAGAAATCATCAAACTGTAATTTATGGAGTAATTTTATGGAAACCTTCGACTGGCAGACCTGGGTCATCCTTCCTATCATCGTATTCGTCGCCCGTTTTATTGATGTGGCGCTCGGCACGGTGCGCATCATCTTCACCTCACGCGGAAAGAGGCATCTGGCACCCATCCTCGGCTTTGTGGAAGTTTTCATCTGGGTAAGCATCATTGCCCAGATCACAAGAGGTGCAAATAATTTCGTTTCCTATTTCGCCTATGCGGCAGGTTTTGCGGCGGGCAACTACCTCGGCATGTACATAGAAAACAAACTTGCCATTGGCACGCTGGTTGTCCGCGCCATTGTGCCGGAGGAAGTGGCCGCGTCGCTGGCGGCAGCCCTCAAGGAAAACGGATTCGGTGTGACCACCGTCAGCGGCATGGGTTCACAGGGACCTGTCAACTTGCTCTACACCATTGTGCTGCGCAAGGAATTACCGCAGGTTGCCGAGACGATCAAATCGGTAAGCCCCAAGGCATTCTTCACTGTCGAAGAATTGCGTTCTGCCGAACACGGCATCTTCCATCCTGCCACACAACAATCCGCCACTCCTTTCGGCATGTTCTCAAAACGAAAATCAAAATAACGCGCGTCTCTACTCTTATCTTCTTTCGCGATATACTAACGACATGAGCCATTTTCTACAACTTGCATTCCTGCTTTCCATAATTTTGCTTGCGGCAAAGGTTGCTGGCTTTGTGAGTGTTCGTTTCGGGCAGCCTTCCGTGCTGGGTGAGTTATTGGTGGGCATTCTGCTCGGTCCATCCCTGCTAAACGTGATGGGACTTTCTTTCGTGGCGCACGAACTTTCCGAGGTCATTCATCTCTTCGGTGAGATGGGCGTGTTGCTGCTCATATTCCTTGCAGGTCTGGAATTTCAACTGGATGAGATGCGCGCAAACATGCGCGTTGCCGCTCTTGCAGGAACGATGGGAGTTGTCGCTCCCGTGCTGATGGGATGGGGCATCGGCCTGCTCTTTGGCATGACCCACTCCGCCTCGATCTTTCTTGGGCTCACGCTTGGCGCCACCAGCGTGAGCATTTCTGCCCAGACGCTGATGGAGCTCAAGGTCCTGCGCACCCGTGTAGGTTTGAGCCTGCTCGGCGCAGCGGTCTTCGACGATGTTCTTATCATCCTTTTGCTTTCCATTTTTCTGGCATTTACCAGCGGAGGTGCGGGCAGCGGGCTTGAAATTCTGCTCATTGTTGTACGCATGACGCTGTTCGTAGGACTCTCCTTCCTCTTTGGGATGCGCGTCCTGCCGTGGGTGATTCGTCAGGTGAACCGCCTTCAGATCAGCCAGGGACTTTTGGTGGTGACGCTCATCACCACGTTCGTATATGCGGTCACTGCTGAATATGTTGGCGGGCTGGCCGCGATCACAGGCGCGTTCATTGCAGGGTTGATGCTGGCACGCACATCTGAAAAGGAACGCATCGAATCAGGCGTCCATGCGCTGGCATATGGATTGTTCGTTCCTGTCTTTTTTGTGAGCATCGGTCTCGCCATTGACCTGCGCGGATTTCCAACCCAGGCATTGTTGTTCACGGCTGTAGTGGTATTGGTTGCAATTTTTGGCAAATGGATCGGCGCAGGCTGGGGCGCCAAAATGGGTGGACTTTCCGGACGCGAATCCGTACAATTGGGTGCGGGCATGATCTCGCGGGGGGAAGTTGGTTTGATCGCGGCGAGTATCGGCATGAAAAACAATCTCGTCGGCGCGAATGAATTTTCAGCGATCGTGGTGATGGTCTTGCTCACAACCCTGGTCACACCGCCTATTTTGCGGGCGTTGTTTGGACGGGAAACTGATCGAGGCGGGGAACTGCCCACCGAAGCCGAGCAGGGTTGGGCGGGGTCGGCAGCGGCAGGTCCGAAGGCGTAGGAAGTTAGGTTGGAGTTATCCTGAGTTATGGAGAAGAAGATGTCAAATTCCCCCATTCATTTATTGCTGGTGGCCATTGTACAGGAACAAGACCTGGATGCAGCGACCAAATCTCTGCAATCCACGGGTGCGGCGCTGACGTATCTTTCAAGCGCGGGCGGATTTTTGGGACGGCGCAATGCCACTTTGTTGATCGGCTTGCCTGCCGAAAAAGAAGCGGACGCCTTGAAAGCGTTGCATGAGGCATGCCGCCAGCGCATCGAATATATGACGTTGCCTCTGGAAGGTTCGCCCATGCCAATGCTTTCCCCTGTGCCTGTCACTGTGGGCGGCGCGACGGTCTTTGCGCTGCCTGTGGAACGCTTTGAACAGATTTAATATTTTGAGGAGAGAAACGCCATGAAGATGATTATTGTTATTATCCAGGATAACGACGCCGATACGCTTACGCAGGCGTTTACCGCATCCAGTTTTCGTGTAACGCGGGTGGCATCGACGGGCGGCTTTTTGCGAAGCGGCGTGGTCACCATGCTTTTGGGCGTGGATGATGAACAGGTGGATGCTGTTATTCAGACCGTTCGCACTGCCCTGCCCCCAAAAGCCGACCAGAAACGCGCCACCGTTTTTGTTGTACCTGTGCATCATTACGAACAGGTATAAAAAGACAAGTTGGCTGATTGGCAGGAAAACAAGGGAACGCGCCTACATTGACAAGCGCGTTTCTTTTTTTGCTCTGGCATCATCCTTGATACGGTTGTGACTCCACTGCAAAAAGGGTAGCAACCCTCGTCAAAACCGAAAAAATTTAATACAATCAACCCATGTTCAGAAAAACACCAAACACCAACAACCCGCATTGATTAGCGCCGCCAGTGAACTGCCAGAGAAACAACGGAAACGTCTGGAGAACTCATGGGCAGGCGCCTTCTACAAAGAATTCTTCAGCCGCATA
>Ga0116204_1000632_pt1 | contig 20058 bp, 15 predicted proteins | sample LakKivwa52mmetaG_FD_94481 | JGI IMG/M metagenome (GOLD analysis project Ga0116204, IMG submission 94481) | Anoxic lake water microbial communities from Lake Kivu, Rwanda to study Microbial Dark Matter (Phase II) - Lake Kivu water 52m metaG | ecosystem: Environmental > Aquatic > Freshwater > Lake...
AAAAAAGGCCCCGACTCGGTTGAAACCCCGGTGCCTTTCCTCGGCCCGGACTTGATTGACCCGCGCCGCATCCCCGAAATCAAGGCCAAAGCTGCCGAACTGGCCGACCAGCAACAGATTGCCCCGGAACAGGCATAGGAGGACACAATGACTACCCCTGCACCTGTCGAAACCCTCGATTTAGCCGCCAAATTCCCCGGCGCTGTGACGGCCGATACCCGCCCCGGCTATTCGGGCTGGGTCGTGACCCCCGAAAAACTGCTCGAAGTTGCCGCCTTCCTGCGCGACGAACTCGGCTATGACTACCTGACCAACCTGTGCGCGGTCGATTACCTGCCCGAAGACCGCATGGAAGTCGTCTACAACGTTTTCAAAACCACCGGCGGGCCGGGATTGACCTTCAAGACATTCGCGCCGCGCAAAGACCCCATCGAAATTCCCTCGGTCATTTCCATTTGGCCGGGCGCGGATTTGCAGGAGCGCGAAGCCTGGGACCTGTACGGCGTGCAATTTACCGGCCACCCCGACCTGCGCCGCATCCTGATGTGGGAAGGCTTCGACGGCCACCCGATGCGCAAAGACTGGCAGGAAGCGTTTTACGATGAAGACGTGAAACCCTTCAAGCGCCGCTGGCCCGACGGCAAACACGTCTACGCCGAGAAGCGCTCGACTTTTGGCGATAACGTCGCTTTCAAGCCGGGATTCGACCCCGAAAAATGGACGCCGACCGACCCGGAAGAAGCGCTCTACGCCTCGCTGAAAAAATACAAATCGGAGGTCGTGGACGGCATCGAGACCGACCACATCATCGTCAACATGGGGCCGCAGCACCCCTCCACGCACGGCGTTTTCCGCGCTGTGGTGGTGCTGGATGGCGAAGAGATTGTCAGCCTGAAACCGGTCATGGGCTACCTGCACCGCAACCACGAAAAAATTGGCGAGCGCAACACCTGGCTGCAAAACATGCCCTACACCGACCGACTCGACTACTTCAACTCGATGACCAACAACTGGGGCTACGCCCTGGCGGTCGAAAAACTGATGGGCATCCCGGTCGCCGAGCGCGCCGAATACATCCGCGTGATTATGGCCGAACTCAGCCGCATCCAAAACCACCTGATTCTCATCGGGATGCTGCTCAATGACCTGGGCGCGTACTTCACCCCGGCCCTGTATGCCTTCGAGGAGCGCGAACTCATCCTGGACATCTTCGAGGCCGTCGCCGGGTCGCGCATGATGTGCAACTACTTCCGCTTCGGCGGCGTGGTGCGCGACATCGACGAAGAGTCGATGCGCAAAATCAAGGACCTGGTCTTCGACCGCCTGCCGCGCAAAATCGAAGAATTCGACCGCCTGCTGACCGAGAACGAAATCATCGTCTCGCGCCTGAAAGGGGTTGCCCATCTCTCCGCCGAAGACGCGATTGCCTACTCGATGGCCGGGCCGATGCTGCGCGCCGCCGGCGTGCCGTATGACATCCGCCGCGCCGACCCCTACGGCATCTACGACCGCTTCGACTTCGACGTAGCTGTCCGCTATAACTGCGACATGATGGACCGCTATCTCATCCGGCTCGACGAAATGCACCAGTCGATTCGCATCCTGGGTCAGGCCCTCAAGGGCATCCCCGAAGGACCGGTTAACAGCCAGAAGCCGAGTTACATCACCAAAGTCCCGGCGGGCGAATCCTACGGGCGCGTCGAAGGCCCCAAAGGCGAACTGGGCTTCTACATCGTCTCAACCGGCAAGCCCAACCCCTGGCGCTATCACGTCCGCGGCCCCTCCTTCGTCAACCTGACCGGCCTCGAAAAGATGTGCGTCGGCGGCAAGATTGCCGACTTCGTTGCCATCCTGGGCGCGGTCGATATCGTGCTTGGCGAACTGGACCGCTAACCCCGCAGAGGAGATTACGATGAACGGAAAAGGCATTCTCAAAGGATTGGGCGTCACCCTGCAACGCTTCGTTGACTCCTATCTCGACGATATCCGCTGGTGGGGCAAACGCTATTACACGCCGGAAGGCATCGCCCATCGTTCCAGCAAGAACACCAAGGGTACGTTTACCATCCAGTACCCCGAAGAAAAATTGCCGGTGCCGGAAGAGTTCCGCTACAAACCCTTCCTGCTCTACGAAGAAGGCCAGGGCGGCGAGAAGAACATCCGCTGTACCTCGTGCGGCATCTGCGCCAAGGCCTGCCCGCCGCAGTGCATCTGGATTGTGCGCGGCACCGACCCCGAGACCGGGCGACCCGTGCCACAGCCGGCCGGGTTCTGGATTGACGCCGACATCTGCATGAGCTGCGGCTTCTGCGCCGAGTACTGCCCCTTCGACGCCATCAAGATGGACCACAACTACGAAGTCTCGACCTACACCCGCAACCTGATGGACATCGACGAATTGATGAAACCGGTCTCGTACTACGCCGGTATCCGCCCGCTCAACTACGCCCGCGAAGAAGAAGCCCGCAAGGCCAAAGAAGCCGCCAAGGCGGCAAAGAACCAGTAGGCAGTAATCAGTCATCAGTAACCAGTGTTCCGCCCGCAGTTGCGCTGCGGGCGGAATGATTCTGGAGTCGAACGGCTTGCCGTTCGTATCATCGGCTTGCCGTTCGGCGAATAAGAAGTGTATTAGCGCGCTTGTCTGGAAATGGCAGGCAACAAAGTAGCAGGTTATAATTCCATAAACACTCGGCAGGAGCAAGCTCCTGCACTCCACAACTGGCAGGAAAAATGACAACCATCACCCGTGACGCCGTGCTTGCGGCGCTTGGCAAAGTGCAGGAACCCGAACTGCACCAGGATTTGGTCTCGCTCGGCATGGTGCGCGACCTGTCCATCGACGGCAAGGCCGTCAGCTTTACTGTTATGCTCACCACCCCGGCCTGCCCATTGCGCGGTCGAATCGAAAAGGAAGCCCGCGAAGCGGTGGAAGCCATCGGCGCGGGGCCTGTGACCGTCAAACTCGATTCGGATGTCCCCAACGATGGGCGCATGAGGGGGCTGGTCACGGCTCCCGTTAAAAACGCGATTGCCGTCGCATCGGGCAAGGGCGGGGTCGGCAAATCGACCGTTTCCGTTAATCTGGCAGTCGCCCTGGCCCAGAGCGGAGCGCGCGTCGGCCTGATGGACGCCGACATCTACGGCCCCAACCTGCCCACCATGATGGGCGCGCCGCGCATGCCCAACCCGGTCGAAAACAAACTCATCCCCGCCGAAAATTACGGCGTCAAAATCATGTCGATGGGCTACCTGGTCAAACCCGGACAGCCGCTCATCTGGCGCGGCCCGATGCTCAACAGCGCCATTCGCCAGTTCCTGGGCGACGTGGAATGGGGCGAACTCGACTATCTCATCATCGACCTGCCGCCCGGCACCGGCGACGCGCCGCTCTCGCTGGCCCAGGCCCTGCCGCTTTCCGGCGTGGTCATCGTCACCCTGCCGCAGCAGGTCTCGCTGGAGGACGCCTCACGCGGCCTGGAGATGTTCCGGCAGTTGGATGTCCCCATCCTGGGCGTCATCGAGAACATGAGTTACCTGACCCTGCCCGACGGCTCACGCATGGATGTCTTCGGCCAGGGCGGCGGCGAGGCCCTGGCCAGGCACTACGACGTGCCTTTCCTGGGCGCCATCCCCATGAACCCCAGCGTGCGCATCGGCGGCGATAACGGCCAGCCCATCATCGTCACCGACCCCGCAGCCGACGCCGCCCAGGCCCTCAAAGCCGCCGCCGAAGCCGTCGCCGCCCGCATGAGCGTCCTGGCCCTGACCGGCAACGACGCCCCGACGATTAATATCGTGTAGGGTCGGCGGTCGAGTAGCGGTTTTTGCGTATCGAGACCCTGGTCGAGTAGTCCTGAGCGCTCTTTGCGAAGGACATATCGAGACCCTGGGCGAGTAGTATTTCATTCGCAAAGTCTGGCAGGCATATATCAATCGCCTGCCAGACTTTTTACATCTTTTTTCTATTTCGATTGATTCACCCCACCCAATCCCTCGCAATCAACTCAGCCTGCTCCAGGACGGTGGTGGTGGCTTTTTCTTGCATGTCGGGGGGATAGCCGTATTTGCGCAGGATGCGCTTGACCATGACCCGTAACTTGGCGCGGACGGTTTCGCGCACGGTCCAGTCGATGGTGACGTTGTTGCGCACGGTTTCGACCAGTTCGCGGGCAATGCCTTTCAGGGCGTCGTCGCCCAGGACCTGGACGGCGCTGTCGTTGACTTCCAGGGCGTCGTAGAAGGCGATTTCGTCCTCGTTCAGGTTGAGTTTTTCGCCGCGTTTTTGGGCCTCGCGGATTTCTTCGGCCAGGTGGATGAGTTCGGCGATGACCTCGGCGGATTCGATGGTGCGGTTCTGGTAGGCGCGGATGGTGCGCTCGAGCATTTCGGTAAAGGAGCGCGACTGCACCAGGTTCTTCTTCATGCGCGTTTTGAGTTCGTCGTTGAGCAGTTTGCGCAGCAGTTCAATCGCCAGGTTCTTTTGCGGCATGTCGCGCACTTCGGCCAGGAACTCTTCAGACAGGATGGAGATTTCGGGTTTTTGCAACCCGGCGGCGGCGAAGATGTCGATGACCTGGTCGCTGGCGGCCACCGCGCGGGACAGGATTTGGCGAATGGCCTGGTCGAGGTCTTCGATGGATTGTTCGCCGTCCACCGTCGATTTGACCAGCGCAGCACGGACGGCCTGGAAGAAAGCGACATCGTCGCGGATGGCAATGGCGCGCGGGTCGGGGACGGACAGGGCAAAGGACAGCGAGAGTTCGCGGACCGCTTGCAGCAGCCGCTTTTTGCCGTCTTCCTGGGCCAGGATGTGTTCGAGCGCGCGCGGCAGAACGTTCAGTTTTTCCTGGGCCGTGCCGGTGAAGTATTTCGACCAATCGAAACGGTGGAACAGGCCCTTGCAAATCTCGTAGCGTTTGAGCAGTTCGTTGACGGCCTGCTCCTGGTCGAGCACGCTGTCGGTCGAGCGTCCGGCTTCGGTGTAGGTCGCCAGGGCTTTTTGCAGGTGGTAGGCCAGGCCGAGGTAATCGACAATCAGACCGCCGGGCTTGTCTTTGTAGACCCGGTTGACGCGCGCGATGGCCTGCATCAGGCCATGCCCCTGCATGGGCTTATCGACATACATGGTGTGCAGCGGTGGGACATCGAAGCCGGTCAGCCACATATCGCGGACGATGACGATTTTGAAGGGGTCGGCGGGGTTCTTGAAGCGTTTGGCGAGTTCCTCGCGGCGGGCTTTGGTGCGGATGTGCGCCTGCCAGTCGGACGGGTCGGAGGCGCTGCCGGTCATGATAATCTTGAGGACGCCCTGGCGGTCATCATCCGAGTGCCAGTCGGGGCGCAGTTTGACGATGGCGTTGTACAGGTCGACGCAGATGCGGCGGGACATGCCGACCACCATCGCCTTGCCGTCCATTGCTTCGAGGCGCTTCTCGAAATGCTGGACGATGTCGGCAGCCACCACGCCGATGCGTTTTTCAGTGCCGATGACAGCTTCGAGCGCGGCCCATTTGCTCTTGAGTTTTTCCTTCTGCTCGATTTCCTCGCCTTCGGTCACCTCGTCAAATTCGGGGTCGATGCGCGGCTTTTCTTCTTCGTCCAGTTCGAGTTTGGCCAGGCGGCCCTCGTAGTAGATTTTGACTGTCGCGCCATCTTCGACCGCCTGCTGGATGTCGTAGATGCTGATGTAATCGCCGAACACGGCCCGGGTGTTGGCGTCGGTCTGTTCGATGGGCGTGCCGGTGAAGCCGATGAAGGAGGCGTTCGGCAGCGAGTCGCGCATGTTGCGGGCGTAGCCATCCACAAAATCGTACTGGCTGCGGTGGGCTTCATCGGCGATAACGATGATGTTGGGGCGGGTGGAGAGGATGCCGTTCTCCTGTGCTTCGACTGCGGTCTTCGGCTCCGTTTCACTTCGCTCAGACCTCCGCTCAGCACGCGCAGCGGGCAGGAACTTTTGGATGGTGGTGAAGAAGATGCCGCCGGCGATGCGGTCTTTGAGTTTGTCCCGCAGGTCTTCGCGGCTGGTGGCTTGTTCGGGGGCCTGGCGCAGGACTTCGGAACAACGTGAAAAGGTGCCGAAAAGTTGGTCGTCGAGGTCGTTGCGGTCGGTGATGACGATGATGGTGGGGTTTTGCATGGCCGGATGGCGCACCAGCCGCCCGGTGTAGAAGGCCATCGTCAGGCTCTTGCCGGAACCCTGGGTGTGCCAGATGACGCCGATGCGCCGGTCACCGCTTTCGCCGCCCTTCATCGCTTGGGCCAGGTAAGTGCCTTTGCCTTCGGCCAGTTGGGACAAATCGCCAATTTGCCCGACGGCGCGGATGGTTTCACCGAGGGCGTAGTTGACGGCATGGAACTGGTGATAGCCCGCGATTTTCTTGACGGTGGGCGCGCCGCGTTCCTGCTCGAAAACGGTGAAATAGCGAACCAGGTCGAGCAGGCGGCGCTTCTCGAACATGCCCCTGAGCAGCACTTCCAACTGCGTGACCGTGCCTGGCGCGGTCTCCTCGCCTTCGATGGTTTTCCAGGGCAGGAACCACTCGCGGTTGGCGGTCAGCGAGCCGAAGCGGGCGTTCAGGCCGTCGGAGATGATGAGCAGTTCGTTGGTGTGAAACAGGGCCGGGATGTCGTTCTTGTAGGTTTGCAACTGGTTGAAGGCAGACCAGATGGTGGCCTTTTCGTCGGCGGCGTTCTTGAGTTCAATCACTGCCAATGGCAGGCCGTTGACAAAGATGACCAGGTCGGGCCGCCGGTTGACCGTGCCGTTCTGGTGCGGGGCCTCGACCGTGTACTGGTTGACCGCCAGCCAGTCGTTGTTATCCGGATTCTCGAAATCGACCAGATAGGCCCGCCCGCTGACCAGGCGGCCTTCCTTATTTTTGAACTCCACTTCGACGCCATTGACCAGCAGTTGGTGGAAGGCGTGGTTGTTGAGCAGCAGCGAGGGCTTGCCCAAGCGCAGTACTCTTTGCAGGGCTTCTTCGCGCGCCCCGGTGGGCAAATCCGGGTTGATGCGCGCGATGGCTTCCCGCAGGCGGCCCGGCAGGGTCGTTTGCTGGTAATCGCCGCGCTCAGGCCGCCCGCCGTCGAAGGCGATATCGGGGCCAAAGGCGTAGTCGTAGCCCAGGCTTTGCAGCCATTCAATCGCGGCTTGTTCGATGGTGGATTCGGTGAAAGGGGTCATGAAATGATAGAGAGAAGTCCATCCCGAAAAACCTGAAAACTCCTCGATGTGTTATTTCCCGGATTCATGCGTGCTGAGATTTCCCTGGCTGCCTCAACTTTGGGATACCCGCCCTGAAAATAGCCATATCGCTGCATGAATTTTTCCAGCGATTCCCAGGTTCCGCCAGCCACAGTGTCGGGATTGCTCAATCTGCGCGGCAAGTTTTCAGGCAGGCGCGGATAAGCCTGTCGCATGGCTTGAAAATCTCCGAGGAACCAGGCTTCCAACTCCTCGACGGCGATGCGGTTTAGTATCTGGAAACGCGCCCCGCCTGCGTTGGTCTTTGTCATCAACCCGGCCCGGCTTGCCGCGGATTCCATTTGTTGCTTCAGTTCGATGCAATTTTGACGGTCTTCATCCAGCAAAACAACGATGCGATAGTCATCGGTTATCCAGGAGGCATATCCACGCAACCTGGCTGGCAGTTCGCGCAGCAGGTTTTGTTTGCCTTGGAAATTGATAATCCGGTAGGTCATCTCCCCGGTCAATAGGCGCGGGAGCAGGTTGTGAAGGGCTACTTCCATTGAACGTTCTTCGACGAGAATTTCTATGTGCATTTTGCCCCCGCGTTATTTCTCCATAACGTCTATGCCCGCGTTCGTGAGCGGGTCGCCAACGCCAAAATATCCTTCGGCCCATAATTGGCCGAGCAAAGCACCCTCATCCATAAACGCTTTGATGCCTTTGATATCTTTTGCGCGTTTGGCTTGCGTAAAACCTTTTTCGTCACGGTATAAAATCCAGGTTTCTTGCGGATGCAGGCCATTGACAAAAAAAGGCGAGTGCGAGGTGACCATCAATTGCGTATGGGCAGAAGCAGCCCGACACTCCTCCGCCAGGTCCAGGAGCAGGCGCGGGTGCAGGTGATTTTCCGGCTCCTCGATACCGACCAACTGCGGCGGTTTGGGGTCATGCAGGACGGTCAGGTAGGCCAGCATTTTCAGCGTTCCATCAGACGCAAATTTTGCCAGGATTGGCTCGCTAAATGGCGCGTCTTTGAGACGCAATAAAAGCCTGCCATCTGCCAGGAATTCTGCATCGACCTTTTCGAGCCGGGGGACCCGCTCAGATAAAATGTGCAGGATTTTCGACAAACGTTCGGGATGACGTTCTTTAAGGTACTGGATGACATTGGGGAGATTATCACCCAGCGCGGAAAGTCGTTCTTGTGGGCCTGCTTCTGGAACGCCGCGCGCGCTATCGGCGGTCAGATAGGAGAGATACCAGCCAGTGATAAAACGTCGCAGGGCGCTAACGCGCGGATGACGGGCCAACTGCCCCAGCGTATTGACGGCCAGCACTTCCGGGGTGTCGAGGGTCTCGGTAATACGCTCGTCCTGCTCATCCGGCATTTCGCCTGTCACCACCAATCCAGACCCGCGCTTGAAATCGAGAAATCGGAACGGTTTGCCGTGCTGCTGCCTTCGCCATTGCAGCCATTCCTCGGCCACAAACGGCCCGGTCAGGTCTTCATCAATGCTGAGATGATAGGTAATCAGTGGGGATTCAGGTTTTTCGCGGTATTTGATTTCAAACGTAATGGGGCCGTCCGCCCCGCGCGTGCGCAGTTCGCGGAAGCGACCACGTTTGTCCCACGCTTTGCGCAACCCTGCCGAAAAACTTTCAGACAGGAAAGCAAAAACATCAAAAATTGTGGATTTGCCGCTGCCATTTGGCCCAACAAAGACGCTAAGCGGGGTAATCTCACGGAGTTCCAGGTCGCGCAGGGCGCGATAATTTTGCACTTTGAGAGATTCAATCCGCGGAATGTTCATTATCTCGTTCATGGCTTATTCTCCAAATTAAGAGTGCCTTTATTATAACCTTTGCGCATCGCTGACAACTTGCTCACCCCTCAACCCTGACGGTATACGAAACCAGTTTTCGTTTCTCGTTATCTCGGACAAATACCACGATTTGGCCATTCCTGGCTGCTTGCTGGTATTGTTCCGCCAGCGAATCCTGCGACTTTTGACTCATTTGCGCTTTGAACTCCAGGTACGGGTAGGCGTAAACCTTTTGTTCCTGAAGGTCATACAGCATGACGGGCTGTTTCTCGGCGAACATCAGGTACCATTTGACGATGTTCTCCCATTGCGCCATCATCGCATCCCAATAGGGGTCGCTGCCGGACTTTTTATCGGTCATTTCAGCCTCACTTCGCCCCGCATCAACTTCGGCAGCAGGCTATCCCGCAGACTCGCCAGCGTGCGAGATTCTTTTTCGTTGTTGATGATCTTATCCAAAATCGGCGACATAATATTATCCATCTCTTGGAGTTCTTTGTCACTTGGCACAAGAACTTTGGCTGCACTCAGATGGTGACGTTGGATGTGTCCCATTGTTGTTGCCTTGCCTGCTGCAATTGCCTGAAAGTCGGCCAAATGATGTTTCGTCCAATAGTAATAAAACCACTTTGGATATTTCTTGGAAGTAACCTTGAATAAATGCTGGTTGAGTGCGCCTTTGCCTCCACACCAAACAACAACCGTTAAACTTCCTGACCATGAAAATAAAATATCGCCATCTTCAATAATATATTGAGGAGGAATGTCTACACTTGCCCTATCTGCACTTTCGGTGTTGCTTGTTCTTAATTGAGCAATTTTGATAACTGGTAAATACTCTTCACCTTCTTTGGCTGGGTATTTTTGTAAAGCCAGTCCGTTTAGGTAATCAGCAATTTCATCAAGTGATTTTTCTTCCCAATCATTTTCTTCCCCCTCCACAAACCACTGACGAAACACCGCCCGCGCCAGGGACTCGAGCGCGCGGTTCATGCGGTGGTTGAGTTCGATTTTGTCGTCCAGCGCGCCGAGTATCCCGGCGATGGCGCGTTGTTCGGGGAGGGGAGGAATATTGACGGGTATCAGGTGCAGATGATTTCGATTTACTCCTGGAACACTGCTTTTATCATTGTGTGCTTGATAGTTTAGCGTCTTGAGAAAATAATAAATAAAACGTTGATGATTGCCTTTGAAATCTTTCACATAAAGCGTGGTGTTATGAGGCCAATAGTCTTTTTCAATAAAATAAATTGCACCGATTGTTCCGTATCTCCCCATAACAACACCAGGGGCTTTCACTTTTGATTCATTATGGAAATCACTACTTCCTGACGACGTAACAACAGGAATATCGCCAGAATGTCGCTCGTATTCTGGTAAATCAAAACCACGTTGCAGTGTAATAAAATCGCCTAAATTACCTTTTTTCCAAGTATTCACTTTATTGTGCCAATCTTTTTAGATTGTCGAGAATCATTTCTTCTAACTCTTCACTCTCTTCAAGCTGCGCTTCCAACTCCTCTGTCAGGCGCGCCAGGCGCATATTGACAACTTTATAAAATTGAATACAATAAAGATATACCCCCCTGGAGATAGCATCTTCAGGCCGACGCCCGCCCGAAATGGCGGGCTGTCCCTTAATATGGGAGTTCAGCATGGATAGAGTGATTGCATACATAGACGGCTATAACCTTTATTTTGGCTTGCGCCATAAGGGTTGGAAACGGTTTTACTGGACAAACCTTGCAAAATTGGCCGGGCAATTCCTCAAGCCCAACCAGTCGCTCCTTGAAACCAAATACTTCACGACGATTGTAAAGTATCCAGAGAGCAAACGACTCAGGCAGCAGACCTATCTGGATGTTTTACAAACACTGCCTAATTTTTCTTTCTTCTACGGGCATTTTCTTGCCGACCCGATTACCTGCCGCCAGTGTGGACATACTTACACCACGCATCACGAGAAGATGACCGATGTAAATATTTCGGTCGAGTTGATGAAAGACGCCTTCCAAGACCGCTTCGACATTGCCTTCCTTGTTTCCGCTGACAGCGACCTGGTCGGCTCTGTTCGAGCGGTGCGGCAGTTGTTCCCAGGCAAGAAAGTGATTTCGGTTTTTCCGCCTGGTCGCTTTTCCCTTGCCCTTAAAAAGGTATCGACAGGGGTTTTACACATCGGGCATGTTGAACTGTCTAAAAGCCTGTTTCCCGACCAGGTTGCCAGGGATGGCATCATCTTGAAACGTCCAGATTCGTGGCGTTAATCGCGGCTGTATTGCTCCTTATTGCTGTCTCGTTAAATAAGGTCAACTGTTATTCAACGGAATCGCCAAATCGTTAATAACGGGGGGATTTTAGCCCTCATTTGCAAGCGATTGTAAATTGGCGTCGATGAGCGCGTCCAACCGGTGGGCTTCGGCTTGCAAATCGCGCCATTCCTTTGTCAGGCGCGCCACTTTTTGCTCGAAGGGTTCGTCGTCCTCTTCCAGTTCCGCCGCGCCGACATAGCGTCCGGGCGTCAGCACATAGCCCTGGGCGCGGATTTCTTCGAGGGGGACGGATTTGCAGAAGCCGGGGATGTCCTGGTATCCAGACCCTAAAGGTTTTCCCGGCTGACCTTCGTCCTGGTTGGCAGGACTCTCTTGCTCGATGTGGCGTGAATCGGAGGAAGAAACCTTTAGGGTCTCTGACTTCCAGGCATGATAGGTGTCCGCAATTTTAGCGATGTCTTCATCCGTCAAGTCGCGGTGAACACGGTCGGTCAGGGTTCCCAGTTTGCGGGCATCGATGAACAGGGTCTGGCCTTTGCGCTGCTTCTTGTTCCGCGCCAGGAACCACAGGCAAACAGGGATTTGGGTCGAGTAAAACAACTGTCCCGGTAGGGCCACCATGCAAGCCACCAGGTCGTCTTCGATGATGGCCTTGCGAATCTCGCCCTCGCCGGAGGTATTGCTCGACATGCTGCCGTTCGCCAAGACAAAACCGGCCCTGCCGTTGGGGCTCAAATGGTGAATAAAGTGCTGTACCCAGGCAAAGTTGGCATTGTTTACCGGTGGCGCGCCATACTTCCAGCGTTTGTCCTCGCGCAAATTGTCCCCGCCCCAGGCGCTCATGTTGAAAGGCGGGTTGGCCAGGATAAAGTCCGCTTTCAGGTCGGGGTGCTGGTCGCGGTGAAAGGAATCGGCGGGCTCCCGGCCCAGGTCGCCTTCGATGCCGCGAATGGCCAGGTTCATCTTCGCCAGTTTGTAGGTGCCGGGGTTGGATTCCTGCCCATAAATCGAAAGGTCGCCAATCCGCCCGCCGTGCGCCTCGACAAATTTCTCACTCTGCACGAACATCCCGCCCGACCCACAACACGGGTCGAAAACCCGGCCTTTGTAGGGGGCGAGCATCTCGACCAGCACGCGCACCACTGAACGCGGGGTATAGAACTCCCCGCCCCGGCGGCCTTCCTGGCTGGCAAATTGCGACAGGAAATATTCGTACACTCGCCCAAGCGTATCCTGCTTGCGGCTTTCTTCATCGGCAAAGTTGATTTTGTTGCTGACCAGGTCCACCAGGTCGCCCAAGCGGCGCTTGTCGAGGGTGGCGCGTCCGTAGTTGCCGGGCAGCACCCCTTTCAGGGTCGGGTTGTCGCGCTCGATGGCTTCCATCGCCTTGTCAATCAGGTTGCCAATCGTCTCCTGCTTGGCGTTGTCTTGCAACACCTTCCAGCGCGCTTCTTTCGGCACCCAGAAAACGCGCTCCGCCAGGTACACGTCCCGATCTTCGGGATCGTCGAGACCTTCGGCCTCCACCCGCGCCCGCACCTGCTCGAACATATCCGAAACATATTTCAGGAAAATCAACCCCAACACAACCGACTTGTACTCGGCAGCGTCGAGGTGTCCGCGCAGTTTATCGGCGGTCTCCCAGAGTTCGTTTTCAATGCTCAGGGCCGCGCCGTTGGGTGTTTTCTTGTTTGCAGTGGCTTTGGGACTCAAATTGACCTCGTTGACCAGCATGGAATTCCCGAAGAGATGAAGTAATTGTACAACAAAAACGTTTTCCGCCGCCTGCCGTTTTTGCCAGGGAAGCGTCCCGAAGGTTCCCACAAAAAGACCAAAGTTGCGCTAAAAACCCTTCGGGACAGCAATTCCAAATCTAAAGTCGTTTTTGTGCTAATAGTGCCAAGACAAGCGTCCAAGTCCTGAGCGGAGCGTCCTTCGACTGCGGGCTTCGCAAAATACGCTTCGCCCTCCGCTCAGGACTTGGCAACTTTGGCAAAAAGCGAAGCGATGTCCTGACGGTTCGTCTTTCGCTCACCGTGTCGAAGGGTCGAAGGACGATGATTGCAAACATTGAGCCGATTTCAGTTTCAGATTTGGAATTTCTGCCTTCGGGACGTTTCTTTTTGAATTCTTTTTGTGTGAGATATAATCTCCCATCAACCCGCCTCATCTACGGAACCCAACATGCCCCAACCGACCGCCTCCTGGCTGGCCTGGGCGCGGGAGATTTTCTCGCTCGCGCAGGCCGGGCTGACCTATAGCAAAAACGAATACGACCTGGAGCGTTACCGCCGCTACCGGGAAATCAGCGCCGAAATCATCGCCGCGCAGTCGCAACTGGAAAAGGAATCCGCCCTGGCGAGTTTCACCATGCAGGCCGGCTACGCCACCCCGAAGGTGGATGTGCGCGGCGCGGTCGTGCGCGAGGGCAAAATCCTGCTCGTGCGCGAACAGGCCGACGGCCGCTGGTCACTGCCCGGCACCCCCCTCTTCTCCCCCCATTTTCCGCGAAGTTCGCGGAAAATGGGGGGAGAAGAGGGGGGTGGGCGAGAGTCCCGCCGAGATGGTGGCGCGCGAAGTCCGCGAGGAAAGCGGCTTCGAGGTGCGGGTCGAGAAGCTGGTCGCAGCCCTCGACGCCAACCGCTGCGCGCCATTGGAGTTCTATCACGCCTACAAACTGGTCTTCCTGTGCGCCATCACCGGCGGCGCGGCCCAAACCAGCCACGAAACCCTGGGAGTGGACTTCTTCGACCCGGCCGGCCTGCCGCCGCTCTCCGAACTCCGCACCCCGCCCGCCCTCATCGCCGAGGTTTTTGCGCACCTGGCAAATCCCCTGCGCCCGGCGAAGTTCGATTAGAAAAACTGGATGAAATCACAGTGAGAAGTGAGATGAGGAGAAAATCACCATGGAAGCATTTCGCCTGATTTGGAAAGCACTCAAGACCTGGTGGGAGGTCTGGCTGGGGCTGTGGATGTTCGGCCTGGTTTGGGTGCTGTGCTGGGGGACGATTGTGCTGGGGCCGCCGGCCACCTTCGGGTTTTTCCAGGCCGCGCGCCGCCTGATGACCGACAACGAAATCAAGTGGGGCGAATATTTCCGCGCCGCAAAGGAAAACTTCCTCGCCAGTTGGCTGTGGTTCCTGGCAAACCTGCTGGCAATCTTCCTGGTTTTCGCCAACATCACCTTTTATGGCACGCTGGAAAGCGGCGCCGGAAGCATCTTGCAAACCCTCGCCATCGCCATAGGGTTTTTCTGGATTGCCGTGCAATTCTACGCCCTACCCTACTATGTGCTGCTGGAGAAAAAATCGCTGCGCATCGCCTGGAAGAACGGCCTGCTGACCCTGCTGGCCTCGCCCATTTTCAGCCTGACACTCTGGCTGGCGCTCGCCCCGCTGATTGCCCTGCACATCTTCATCATGCCAGTTTTCCTGGCCGGGCCGGGGCTGGTTGTGCTGCTCTCCAACATGGCCGTCGAAGACCGGGTACAAAAATTCCGCCTCCGTGAACGGGACGCGGAACAAGCCGAGGAACAAGCCGAGTAAAAACTTATTTTTTTCCTATCCGCCGTACAGTTTCGAAATTGGACGCGGACAAGCGCGGATTCACGCGGATAAAAATCGTGTTTTCCGAATAAAGCCCAGAAAATTTCCGTGAGTCTACTGAAAAAACGTTTTTCTAAACACAACCCCGCCCAGTTCGCGGGGCAAGCGGACACAAAGTACACGAAGGATTCTTGAAAACCTAACCCGGACAAGCCGGAAAAGCAAAACCTTTAAACACGAAGGTCACGAAGGGACACAAAGGAAAACCTTAAAAGCTCTTAAAACCTTCGTGTACTTTGTGTACTTTGTGTTTAAATTTTCTTGCATTTTGCCTGCACTGGCATCAGGCCAGGGTACAAGGATTTAACTTCAAAGGTACTAATTTGAAATCTTGAAATTTCACGCAAGAAAAATAACGCAATTTGCGGAGTATCTTAAAAACTTTATGACCTTTGTGTCCGCTTCTTCCATAACTTTGTTACGGCTCGTAACTGATTCGCGGATTCTTCTTCAGGATGATGACCTCGGTGCTGAGCGCCATCTGCGCCCCGCTGGAAGCAGTTTCCAGCGCGACGGTTAACGCCCGCGCCGGGTCGAACAGGCCGATTTCCGCTGCCGGGCAAAGTTCCTTTTCATCCACATCGAACACCAGCCCCGGCGGCGATTGGGTAATCTCATGCGCCAGCCGCGCCGGGTGTTCCACCCCCGCGTTATGAAGCAATTGCTCGAAAGGCCGCCGCAGCGCGCGCGAGACGGCCAACACACCCATCCGCTCCTCGTCATCGGCGCATTCCATCGATTCAAGGGCTTCGATACAGTGCAGGTAAGCCGTCCCGCCGCCGGGAAGCAGGCCCGCTTGCTGCGCGGCGCGCGCCGCCCGCAGGCCTTTTTCGGCTTTCTGGCGCAGCACCTCGCGCTCGTTGTGCGTCCCCGCCCCGATTTTCAAAATCCCCATTCGCCCCGCCAGCCGCCCAATGCGCATTTCCAGCTCGCCCCGCTCCTTGTCGTCGAAGGGGAGATGGTCGAGGTAAGCCTGTAAATCCGCGAGTTTGGCCTGCGCCTGGGCTGGGTCGCCCCCGCCCCCGCTGACAGTCAATCGTTCCTCAACCGTCTCGGCGCGCCGGGCATAGCCCATATCCGCCGGTCGGATAGATTGCAGCGTTTCACCGGCCTGCGGGTCGAACAGTTTCGCGCCGGTCAGGCAGGCCAAATCCTGCAAATCGCGCAGGGCGTTTTCACCGGCCCGCACCAGGTTGACCAGCACAAATTGCAAACCAAGTCGCTCCCGGTTCTGGGAATAAGTCGCAACCAGCGCGCTGGCCGCCTGCCCCTCAATTTTTTGGGCCGCCAGCAGCAGATTCTTGCGCTCGCTCTGACTGAGCAGCCGGATAAGCGGCAGAACATCTTCAGCCTGGGTCAGGTTGCCGTTGAACAGGACCACATTACAGTCTGTGGCAGTCGATTTCCCGCTCAAAGGCTCCGAAACCAGGTGCATCGAAATTGATTTCGCTTTCCACAATCCCCCATCGATATACTCCTTATCCAGGTAAGCCGCCATGTATTCTTCGATGGCAACATGCGCCTGCCCACCCAGCCGGTGGAACATTTCGCCCAGCGCCAGGCTCAACTCTGGCTCGCCGGTGGCGGTTAGGGCGATTGCGTTCAGGTCATTTTGCTCTGCCGCCGGGCGCGACATCTGCCGAAGCGCTTCCACTGCCTGCCGGGTGGCTTTCTGCATCCCGGCTTGAATCCGGACAGGGTTGGCCCCGGCGGCCACAAAACGATACCCCTGCTCTAGAATTGCCTGCGCCAGCACCGCCGTTGTGGCGCAGCCGTCGCCCACCCGCTGGTGGACGCGCCAGGCCAGGCTGCGCAAGAGCATCGCGCCCACGTCTTGGGCCCGGTCGGGGAGGGCCGTCACGCGCCGCGCAATCGTGGCGGCGTCGGTCAGCGGCTCTGGGTTTGGTTTGAGCGCCTCGCTGTGAAAAATTACGCCCTGGGTGGGGCCGAGCGTGGCCGCCAGCAGGCGCGCCATCTGGTCGAAGCCCGCCTTGAGCGCGGGGCGGGTCTGCGGTGAGGGAAGGACGGCGGGAATCGAGGGGTTCATTTCATCTCCTGATTGTGGAACCAAAATCTCCTGATTTTGGGCTCCGCTTCGGAAAAAATCATGCTTGACTCGCGCCTATTATAACCGTATAATCTTTATTAATTATTCACTTTGAAAAAATAATTGTCTCGCATTACACAGGCAAAGTCACTACACTTACCCTCAAAGATAGGCGTGAATGAAAGATTTCCTGGGCAGCAACATTGTGAATGTGAAGGCGCATAATATGCAGGCGGTCTTGCTGAGCCTGCTGACTACCGCCGAGAGCGCCGCCGCCCCTGCCGATGGCTATCCCCTTTCGCGCATTCAACTGGCCCACAAAACCAACCTGTCTTCGACGACGATTACCAACCTGGTCGCGGAACTCATCGAACAGGGCATCGTCAGTGAGGATAAGAACGCCCGCGAGGAGGAACTGCGCCCAGTGGGCAGGCCGCGCACCGGGCTGCGGCTTATCCCAGATGCGCGCTATGTCGTTGGTGTGCATATTGGCGTCGGCCTGTATCGCGTGGCCGTGATGAACCTGCGGGCTGAGATGTTGCGCAGCAAATTCGTCAACTTCCCCATCGACACCCCGCCCGACGAAGTCTTGGACGATATCAGCCGGGATATTCTCGAAGTGTTAGGCGCCAGCGGCGTGGAACGCCACCTGGTGCTGGGTGTCGGCGTGGGAGCCTCCGGCCTGGTCGATACCCTGAACGGCATTAACATCCTGGCCCCCAACCTGGACTGGCATCACATCCCCCTCCGCGACACCCTGCAAAGCCTGGTGGCGTTGCCGGTGGTGGTCGAGAACAACGTCCGCGCCATGGCGTTGGGCGAAGCTTATTTCGGCAGCGGCCGCGAAGCGAAATCGCTGGCCTTTGTGTATGGACGCACCGGGGTCGGCGCGGGTTTCGTGGTTGAACACCAGGTATTTCGCGGCAGCAGCACCGGGGCGGGCGAAATCGGCCACATGATTCTCGCGCCTGAGAACGGTGAAATGTGCCGCTGCGGCAATCGCGGCTGCATGGAGACGTTGGTTTCTGAAGCGGTGGTGCTGCGCCGCGCGCGACAGGCCGCTGAAGCAGAGCCACAAGGCATCCTGGCGCAGTTGCTGTCTCAAACAAACGAGCCTTCCCCGGTGGAAAGCGTTTTCCAGGCTGCCCGGCAGGGCGACCCGGCGGCGCTGGAAATTGTGGGAAGCGTCGGTCATTACCTGGGCATTGCCCTGGCGAACCTGGTCAACATTTTCAACCCCGAACTCATCCTGCTCGGCGGGATGTTTGCCCAGGGACAGGATTTAATCCTGCCGGTTGCCAGCGCAACCCTGCGCCAGGCCGCCTTTGCCGGTTTGGGCGAAAAAGTGCGGTTGGCAACCACCAGTTTCGGCTGGCGGGCGGGCGTCACCGGCGCGGCGGCGCTGGCCCTGCTGACCTTTTTCTACCAGCAAACGAGTTCCATGCCCCCGTCCCTCGGGGCAAGCCAAATGATAACCTCGCCCGCAATCCTCAATCCCCAATTACCAATCACCAATTACTAAACTATGCCCACTTCCCCCTTCCGTATCGCCTTCGCCGCCCTGGCCCGCCCGACCTTCGATGTCCCGCTGGCGCAGGAAATGACCCAACAGGCCATTGACCAACTCCAACAAGCCGGTTTTGAACTCATCCTGGCCGATTCTCTGCTTGCCGACCTGAACGGCGTGCAGGCCTATCTCACCAAACTGGATGAACAGGGTATCGCCAACTTCGACCTGCTGCTGGTCTACCAGGCGACTTTTGCCGATAGCACCCTCGTGACCACACTGGTAGATGGTTTCCAATCCCGCGCTGCGCAGCCCCCAGTCTTCTTGTGGGCCGTTCCCGAATCGCCTACTGGCGGAAGGCTGCGGCTCAATTCGTTGTGTGGCATCAACCTGGCCGGGCACGCCCTCAGCCAACGCGGACAGAACTACGAATACGCTTACGCCCTGCCCGGCGACGCGGCTGTCCTGGCGCAAGTCAAAGCCCTGGCCGGGGCCGGGATGCTGCGCCGCCGCTTTGCGCAGGCCACGCTGGGCGTAGTCGGCGAACACCCGGCCGGCATGGATTCCTGCCACCTGGATGAAGCCCAACTGGGTGAACTGCTGGGGATCCAGGTGCAGCGGCTGCCGCTGGAACAAGTCTTCTCGATGGCGCGCGCCACCCTCCCCGAACAGGTTACTGCCGTGCGCCAGGTGCTGGATAAGCGGCTCGACAACCTGGCCGAACTCGACCAGGGGCCGCTCAACGGCACCTTGAGCGTCTACCAGACCCTGCTGACTCTGTCAGAACAGGAAAAACTCTCCGGCCTGGCCGTGCGCTGTTGGCCCGAATTCTTCACCGACCTGGGCTGCTCGGCCTGCGGCGCGATGTCCATGTTAAGCGACGGCCTGGGCCAGCACAACCCGATTCCGTGCAGTTGCGAAGCCGACGCCAACGGGACTGTGACCCAGTTGATGCTGCACTGGCTGGCGGGCGAACCCTCCTTCGGCACCGACATCGTGGCCATGGATTTCGACCAGGACTTCATCTCGCTCTGGCATTGCGGCCTGGCCCCGCTCTCGATGGCCAACCCCAAATACCAGCCACACGGCACGATTCACTCCAATCGCAAAGTGCCGCTGGTGATGGAATTCCCGCTCAAGCCGGGCGTGGTGACGATTGCCCGCCTCAACCGGCACGAGGGCGAACTACGCCTGGTGCTGGGACGCGGCGAAATGCTGGATGCGCCCGCGCCTTTCGCTGGCACATCGGGGTTGCTGCGTCTGGAGACCCCAACCCGCCAGTTCTTTGACGTCCTGATGCAGCAAGGACTGGAACATCACATCTCGCTCGTTTATGGTGACTATATCGCGGAGTTGCAGGCTTTTGCCCGCCTCGCTTCGCTGCCCGTTCTGCAACTCTAACCCAGGTTCAAAGTCTGGATGCTTTGGACGCCAATCAAGGAGGTGCGCTGGAAGAGATAGAGAATCACACGCCGTTCGATAAGCCAATCCCACAAAAAACGTGGGACTTTCCCAAATCGTAAAAGGCAGGTGATTATCCCGGAGGCGTTTCCGGGATTTGGCCTGTCAAAGTCAAACCATTCAATGGAGGAAAAGATTATGGCAAGTAAAATT
>Ga0116204_1000633_pt1 | contig 20037 bp, 17 predicted proteins | sample LakKivwa52mmetaG_FD_94481 | JGI IMG/M metagenome (GOLD analysis project Ga0116204, IMG submission 94481) | Anoxic lake water microbial communities from Lake Kivu, Rwanda to study Microbial Dark Matter (Phase II) - Lake Kivu water 52m metaG | ecosystem: Environmental > Aquatic > Freshwater > Lake...
ATGAACGAAGACGGCACGATGAACGCCCGCGCCTTCCAGTACCAGGGCATGGAGCGCTTCGCGGCCCGCAAAAAGGTCGTCGAAGACCTGAAGAAGCTCCGTTTGCTGCAGAAGATCGAAGCGATCCGCCACAGCGTCGGCCATTCCGAACGCACCGGGGTCATCGTCGAACCGCGGCTGTCCAAGCAATGGTTCGTCAAGATGGACGTCCTCGCCAAACAGGCACTCGACCAAAGCACCGTCCAGTTCGTGCCCGAACGGTTCGAAAAGATCTTCAAGAACTGGATGGAAGGCATCGAAGACTGGTGCATCTCCCGGCAGCTCTGGTGGGGACACCGGATTCCCGTGTGGTACAAAGGCGATCAAATCCATTGCGGAAAGGAAGCGCCCAAAGGCGACGGCTGGGTCCAGGACGAAGACGTCCTCGACACCTGGTTCTCGTCCGCCCTCTGGCCGTTCTCGACGCTCGGATGGCCGAAGGCGACGCCCGACTTCAAACGGTTTTACCCGACGGACACCTTGGTCACCGGCTACGACATCATTTTCTTCTGGGTCGCCCGGATGATTTTCCAAGCCGTCGAGTTCACCGGCCAAAGCCCCTTCCGTGACTGCGTGATCCACGGACTGATCCGCGATGCCGAAGGCCGCAAGATGAGCAAGTCGCTGGGCAACGGCGTCGATCCCGCCGACGTGATCGAGCAGTACGGCGCGGACGCGCTGCGCTACTTCATCACGACGAACTCCTCGCCGGGACTCGATCTGCGCTACGAGACCGAAAAGGTCGAGGCCGCGTGGAACTTCATCAACAAGCTTTGGAACATGTCGCGCTTCGTCCTGATGAACCTGGGCGACGGCGCCTTCGATGCTTCGATCGACGAGTCGACGCTCGGCTTTCCGGAAAAAGACATCCTCGACAAGATGAACAAGATGATTCGCGAGGCGGATGCGAGTTACGACCGCTACGAGTTCGGCGAGGCCGCGAAGGCAATCTACAACTTCGCCTGGAACGACTACGCCGCCTGGTATCTGGAGATGGCGAAGATCCGCATCGACCTCCAACCGACCAAAGCGGTCCTCGTCAAGGTGTTGAAGACGATCGTCCAGCTGCTCCATCCGTTCATGCCGTACGTCACGGAAGAGATTTACCGGATGCTCCCCCACGCGGAAGCGTCGATCACGATCAGCGCGTGGCCGCAGCCGCACGTTTTCGATTATCCGACCGTCCGCGACAAGCAGTGGTTCTACGAACTGATCCGCCGCATCCGGACGATCCGCAACGACTACCAGGTGTCCTTCGCCAAACCGATCGCGGTCACGCTCGTGTTCGAACAGACCTCCGACGCCGCGTTCTTCGAAACCAACCGCGACCTGTTCGCCAAGTTCGTCAACGCCGAACCGCTCTGGATCGCGAATGAGAATCCGACGACGCAGAAGACGGTTCCGGTGCTCCTCCCCGGCGTTCAGGCGTATCTCCCGCTTGGCAGTTTGGTCGATCTGGCGCAGGAACGGGCCCGTCTGGAAAAAGAGATTGTCCGTCTGGAAGGCGAGATCAAACGCAGCGAAGGACTTCTCCACAATCCCCAGTTCCTCGCGAAGGCACCTTCCGACAAGCTCGCCGCGGAGAAGGCCAAGCATCAGAACTACACGGATCTGCTGAGGCAGACCCAAGAAAGAATCGAGGCTTTGAAAGACTAGCATGTTTACTTCGTTTCAGGAAGCCAAGGATTGGATCGAGCATTCGATCCGCTTCGGCGAGAAGCTGGACCTGGTCCGGATGAATCTCGCGGCGACAATGCTCGATCATCCCGAACGATCGTTTCGATCGATCCACGTGGCCGGCACGAACGGCAAAGGATCGACGACCAACTACATCAAGAACATCTTGAAGCAGGCCGGCTTCAAAGTCGGCATCTACACGTCCCCCTATGTCGTTTCGTTCCACGAACGCATCGGGATCGACGACCAGTACATCAGCGACGAGGAAGTCGTCCATTACGCGAACCGGATCAAACTTTTGTGGGACGAGATCTACGAGATCACCGGCGATTCGGTCACCTTCTTCGAAATCCTCACGTTGATGGCGTTTTTGTATTTCCGCGACAAGCAAGTCGAATACGCCGTCGTCGAAGTCGGCCTCGGCGGACTCCTCGACGCGACCAACATCATCACTCCGGAGATCAGCGTCATCACCAACATCTCCTGGGACCACATGAAGCAGCTCGGCAACACCCTCGAGTCGATCGCGATGAACAAGCTTGGAATCGTCAAGGAAGGCGTGCCGCTCGTGACGACCGAAGAGAATCCGGATCTTCATCCGCTCTTCCGCGAAACCTGCAGGGCGCGTGGCAGCGAGATCCGCATCGTCGACCCGACCAAGGCCGAACACGCCGTCTTCGGCGAGGAAACCGCGTTTTCCTATCAAGGCCGCGACTACAAACTGCACCTGCCCGGATCCTATCAGATCAAAAACGCCGTGTTGGCGATCGAAACCGTCCGGTTGCTGGAAGAAAAAAAGAAATTCGGTCTTAACGAGCGTATGATTTTTCAGGGTCTGTACGAAACGACGTGGCCCGGCCGCTTCGAGATCTTCCGTCACAACATCGTTTTGGACGGCGCGCACAACATCGGCGGCGCCGAAAGCCTGAAAAAGGCGGTCGAAGCGGTGTTCCCCAACAAGCGTGTCGTGGCGCTTTTCTGCATGATGAAGGACAAGGAACACGAGAAGGTCATCCGCCTGCTCGAAAGCTTCGTCGACGAGCTCCACTTCACGCAGATCGACTACAAACGCAGCGCCACGGCCGAAGAATTGTACCTGGAAAGCCAACACCCCAGGAAAGCATTCCATCCCGATTTCGCGGCGGCGCTGCACGTCTTGAAAGACGTGCCGAAAGACACCATCCTGTTGATCACCGGATCGCTGTACTTCGTGTCCGCCATCCGCCCGCTGCTCCTCGCCTTATGAAAAAGCAATCGCGTCCCTTGGGGCGCGATTGCTTTGTTGGAGGTGGTACATAAGATGTGGATCAAAGACATGCCCGCGCCGACAAGACCGCGGGAACGGCTTGCGGCGTATGGCGTCAAACGGTTGTCCGACGAGGAGCTGATCGCGATCCTGCTACGCGTCGGAACGAAGGAACAATCGGTGATGGAGGTGTCGCGGAGCCTTCTGTATTCTTTGTCGCAACTGGGCGAGCTCGGCGAAAAGACGTTTGCGGAGTTGACGCAGTTTTCCGGCATCGGACCGACGAAGGCGGGGATCCTCCTGTGCGCGCTCGAACTCGGACGGCGCGTCTTCACGAACCGCGCGTCGGGCAAGGAGATCAAACAGCCCGAAGACGTCGGCGAGCTGCTTCGGGCGGAACTGGCGGGTCAAAAGCAGGAACACCTGATCGCGCTCTATTTGGATCTGAAAGGAAAGCTCATCGCGAAGGAGACGCTGTTCGTCGGCGGACTCAACCAGTCGGTGGTGCATCCGCGCGAGGTGTTCAAGTACGCCGTCAAGTGGTCGGCGTACCAGATCGTGCTCGCGCACAACCATCCCTCGGGCGACGCGACGCCCTCGCAGGCCGACATCGAGATGACGATGGCGTTCCAGCTCGCCGGCGAGATGATGCAGATTCCGATCGCGGACCACGTGATCGTGACGGAGCGGGAATGTCGAAGCGTCCTCGGAAACAAAAAACGGCGGATCTGATCCGCCGTTTCGCGTCATTGCAGGAAGGATAGGCAGTCGTTCCAGACGACGTCCTTGTCGGTTTCGTTCAAGACCTCGTGCCGGTCGTTTTCATAGACCTTGAGGGCGACGCTCCCGTATCCCAGCGACTGGAAGGTCTCGACGAGACGTTCCACGTCCTTGCCGTAGCCGCCGAGGGCGTCGTTCTTGCCGGTGATGAACAGAAGCGGAATCTGCTTGTTGCCTTTGGCGATGTTGGGCTTTTTGTTCACGTAGGACAGCCAGCGGAACATGTCCCTGTTCGCGGCGACGGTGAAGGGCTGCCCGCACATCGGGGAGGATTCGTAGTAGTTCTGGACGGCTTCGTCCTTGGTCAGCCATTCGACGTCGCGCTTGCCGATGATGCCGTCTTTGCGCATCTTCGTCGGATTGGCGTCGATCGCCATGCCTTGGATCAGCGGGCTGACGGCTTTGGGTCCTTTGAACAGCGCGATGATCGAACAGAGCAGTCCGCCGACCGCGGAGAGCATTCCGGGCACGAACGCGGTTCCGGAGATGACCGCCTTTTGGTAATAATCGGGCGTGTCGATCAAGGCCTTGCGGGCGAGGAACGAGCCCATGCTGTGGCCCAAAAGACAGACGGGCAGGTTGGGGTAGTGATCCTTGATGTAGGCTTGCGTCAGGGTCACGCCCTCATAGGCGAGGACGTCGCCGTCCTTGTCGGCGTAGTGGACGAACGCATGGGTGTCGGCGGAAAGACCGTGCGCCAAAAAGTCGATTCCGACGACATGGAAGCCGTGATTGTTCAGAAACTCGGCGAACAGGCCGTAGCGGGCGAAGTGTTCGCTCGCGCCGTGGAGCACATGCACGACCGCTTTCGCTTCGGATTTGGCGGGATAGACGTAGAGTTGGAGTTTGTGCTTGCGGGAATCTTCCAGATAGAATGTGTCCATGAGCACCTCGATATTCTTTTTGAGTCCATTATACCACCCGCCGTTTTCATTTAAAAGCGGTTTTGCTATAATGGGTGAGAGGTGACAACATGGACAAATACATTCTGGCGATCGACCAGGGCACGACGTCGTCGCGGGCGATGCTTTTTGATCAGCAGGGCGGCATCGTCTGTTCGAGCCAGCACGAATTTCCACAGTACTTTCCCGAAGCCGGATTCGTGCTTCACGATCCGATGGAGATCTGGTCGTCGGTGACGCAGTGCATCACCGAGTGCCTGATGAAGGCGAAGATTTCGCCGTCGGGGATCGCGGCGATCGGCATCACCAACCAGCGCGAAACGACCATCGTCTGGAACAAGAAGACGGGCAAGCCCGTCTACAAAGCGATCGTCTGGCAGTCGCGCCAGACCAGCGCGATCTGCGAGGATCTGAAGAACCAGGGATTGCAGGAAACGTTCCGGCAGAAAACCGGACTCGTCCTCGATCCGTATTTTTCGGGTACGAAGGTGAAGTGGATCCTCGACAACGTCAAAGGCGCCAGATTGCAGGCGGAGAAGGGCGAACTGCTGTTCGGTACCGTCGACACCTGGCTGATCTGGAACCTGACCAACGGGAAGCGCCACGTCACCGACTATTCGAACGCCTCGCGCACCTTGATGTTCAACATCTACGATTTGAGATGGGACGATGAACTTTGCAAGATTCTTGGGATTCCGAAAACGATGCTTCCGGACGTCGTGGATTCCTCCGGTATCGTCGGACATACGAGCAAGAACGTGTTCTTCGGCAACGAAGTCCCGATCGCCGGCATCGCTGGGGACCAGCAGGCCGCCCTGTTCGGTCAAACCTGCTTCCAAAAGGGCGAAGTCAAGAACACCTACGGCACGGGCTGCTTTTTGTTGATGAACACGGGAAAGAAGCCGGTGCCTTCGCAAAAGGGTCTTTTGACGACGATCGCCTGGGGTTTGGGCGGGAGCGTCACCTACGCGCTCGAAGGTTCGATCTTCGTCGCCGGTTCCGCCGTCCAGTGGCTGCGCGACGGGCTCAAGGTCATCAAAGCCTCCGCCGAGACCGAAGAACACGCCAAGGCCGTTTCCGACGCGTTGGGCGTGTATTTCGTGCCCGCCTTCGTCGGCATCGGCACGCCGCATTGGGACAAGGACGCCAAAGGCGCGATCTTCGGGCTGACCCGGGGAACGAAGCGCGAACATCTGATCCGCGCGACGCTCGAAGCGATCGCGTACCAGACGAAGGACGTTTTATCCGTCATGCAGGAGGAGTCGAAGATCAAGCTGGCGCGCCTGCGCGTCGACGGCGGCGCGTCGAACAACGACTTCCTGATGCAGTTCCAAAGCGACATTCTGAACGTCTACATCGACAAACCGGTCACCTCGGAGACGACGGCGCTGGGCGCCTGCTATCTCGCCGGGCTGGCGGTCGGGTTCTACACGTTCGATCAGATCGAAGCGCTGTGGGGCGTCGACAAGGTCTACAAGCCGCAAATGGAAGAACCGTTGCGGAAATCGCTGTACGAGGGTTGGCAGAAAGCCGTCAAGGCGTGCATGCAATTTCATCACTAGTCGCGAAAATTGATGGATTTGCGGTCTTTCATTTCCATCGATTTGATGTATAATGGAAAGTGGCAATCCGGAGGTTCGACATGGACAAATACGCGAGCATCAACGAAGCAAAGAAGAAAGCGGAACAGAAAGTCCGCATCGGCGGCATCCTGCTCGTCATCGCGGGGCTTGCCTATCTCGCGACGATGAACAGTCCCGAAGGCGCGCAGATCTTGGGATTCCTCGCCTTTCTCCCGGCGGCGATCGTCTCGGGCATCGGCGCCAGCGAGTTCATGAAGGTCAAACGCCGGTTCAAACACGAATTCCTGATCGACATCATCAAGGCCGCGCTCCCCGAAACCACCTACATCCCCGAGCAAGGACTCATGGAACACGAAGTGTACCAGACGGAGTTTTTGAAGCGGGCCGACCGGTTCCATTCCGAAGATTTGATGTACGGCAAGATCGAGGACGTCGCGTTCCGTGCAAGCGACGTCAAACTCGAAGAACGCCACGTCCAGCACACGAAGAACGGGACGCGCGTCTACTACGTCGCGTACTTCCTCGGCAGAGTCTTCCATTTCACCTTCAACAAGCCCTTCGAAGGCTTCTTGCAGGTCCTCGAATCCGGGTCTCCCCTGTCCAACCGCGGCTACAAGAAAGTCGAGATGGAATCCGTCGACTTCAACAAGAAGTTCCGGACGTTCTCAACCAATGATCTTTCCGCGTTCTACGTCCTGACCCCCGACATCATGGAACGGATCATGGAACTCGAGAAAACCCATCCCGGCCGCATCGGCTTCTCGTTCACCGGCGAAAACCTCTACATCGCGATCAACAACAACAAGGACACCTTCGAACTGAAGATGTTCAAGCCCGTCGACGACCAGATGGTCGACGAATTCAAGAAGGATCTGGTCGCGGTCAAAGAAATCGTCCTGCTTCTGAAACTCAACAACAAGATCTTCAAAGTCTGACCCCATAGATCGAAGAAAATTCTCAATAGGAGGAACACTGTATGGAATGGTTACTGATTGTCGGCGCCGTCGTATTGATCGTTGTCTTCTGGTACATCGGCACCATGAACAAACTGCGTCAACTCGAACTCAAGGTTCACGAAGCGGAATCCGGCATCGACGTCGCGCTCACGAAGCGCTTCGACGTCCTGACGAAGATGCTCGAAACGACCAAAGGGTATGCCAAGCATGAGGCCGAGACCTTGGAAAAGGTCATCAAATGGCGTCAGGGCGTTCCCGCCAACGCGACCCTCAAAGACAAGGAAGAATTCCTTGGCCAGATGAACAAAGTCGCTTCCGGCATCAACGTCGTCGTCGAACAGTATCCGCAGCTCAAGGCCGACGGACTCTTCAAGGAACTCACCGTCAGCATCAACAACACCGAAGAGCATCTCCAAGCCGCGCGCCGGCTGTACAATTCGAACGTCACCCAGATCAACACGATCATCGTCACGTTCCCGCAAAGCATCGTCGCCAACGCGATCAAGATGGAGAAGAAACCCTACTTCGAAGCCGAAGAGAGAAAACGTCAAGACGTCGATATGAAGTTCTAAAAAAGCTCGCAAGAGCTTTTTTTTTGCGCCAAAAGGCGCATTTTCGAAAGAAACGGAGAATGACCGGATTCCCGGTGCGCGTTCTCGCCGAAAGTCGGCGGATTGGATGGAAACGCATCGAAACCGACTGCTCATGGCGATCTTGTGCGGTTAGGTTCGCGACGCAAGGGAGTGTACAATGGGGTTCAAAAAAGGAGGAACCCCATGCTCAACCAACTGATTCTGGTCGGACGCCTGACTTCCGATCCCGAACTCCGCCAGACGGAGGAAGGCCGCAGCGTCACGACGATCCGTCTCGCCGTCCAGCGGCCGTTCAAGTCCGGCGATTCCAACGAATACGAAACGGACTTCTTCAACTGCACCTTGTGGAGCGGCATCGCCGAAGCGACGGTCGATTACTGCAAGAAAGGCTCGATCGTCGGCATCAAGGCGCGGATTGCGCAGAAGGATTTTATGATCGACAACAAGAAAGTCCTGTCGTATCCGGAAATTATTGTCGAGAAGATCACCTTCATCAGCAACACCCGGGAGTAGGCGAAAGCCTGCTCTTTCTCTTACCAAAAGTCCACAAGAAAACCATCGCCTTTGTGGAAACCAATCGGGCCGCTTCGTGATATAATGACTGATAGGTGATCCGCATGCGTCCATACCATGAGTTCTTACAACACATCCTCGACCACGGCGTGAAGAAAGACGACCGCACGGGGACGGGAACGATCAGCGTCTTCGGCTATCAGATGCGTTTTCCGCTGTCGGAGGGTTTTCCGCTCGTCACGACGAAAAAAGTCCATCTGAAGTCGATCATCCATGAATTGCTTTGGTTCATCAAAGGCGAAACCAACATCCGCCCGCTCGTTCAAAACGACGTGCGGATCTGGAACGACTGGCCCTATGCCATTTTCTGCAAGTCCGCGGACTATCGCGGCGAATCGATGGATCAATTCGTCGAACGGATCAAAGATAACGCGGCGTTCGCCGCCGTCTACGGCGAACTCGGCCCCGTCTACGGCAAGCAGTGGCGCCGTTTCGAAGGCCGCAAGGAAACGATCGACCAGCTGAAGACGGCGATCGAGACGATCCGCACGAATCCCGACAGCCGCCGGATCATCGTCAGCGCGTGGAATCCGACCGAACTTGAACACATGGCGCTTCCGCCGTGCCATGCGTTCTTCCAGTTCTACGTCGAGAACGGCCGCTTGTCGTGCCAGCTGTATCAGCGCAGCGCCGACGCCTTCCTCGGCGTTCCGTTCAACATCGCCTCCTACGCCCTGCTCACGATGATGGTGGCCAAGGTCACGAACCTCGAACCGGGAGACTTCGTCCACACCTTCGGCGACGCGCACATCTATCTGAATCATCTCGATCAAGTGAAACTGCAGCTGTCGCGCGAACCGAGGGCTTTGCCGAAGATGAAGATCCGCCGTGAAACAAACGATATCGAAATGTTCCAATACGAAGATTTCGAATTGATCGGGTACGATCCGTATCCGGCGATCAAAGGGAAGGTGGCCGTCTGATGATTTCGATGATCTTTGCGATCGATCCGAACAAACTGCTCGGCAAAGGCAACGATTTGCCTTGGAACTACCCCGCCGACCTCAAGTATTTCAAGCAGACGACTCTCCACAAGACCGTCCTGATGGGACTCGAGACCTTTCAGTCGATCCTGATGCGTACCGGCAAGCCCCTTCCGAATCGGAAGAACGTCGTCGCCTCGCTGACGCCGTTCGCCCACGAAGGCGTCGAAGTGATCGACGATTTGTTCCGCTATCTGAAGACGCCGCGCGAAGAAGAAGTCTTCGTCATCGGCGGAAAGACGATCTACAATCTCGCGCTCCCGTATGCCGACCGCCTGTACATCACGCACATCGATCAAGTCCACGAGGGCGACGTGTATTTCGACAAACTCGATCTGACGCCGTTTTGCCTCGTGAGCGAGCGTGTCGAAGGCGTTCTTCGCTTCTGCGTCTACGAAAGGGTGAAAGCATGATCTTTTATTGGTTGCAATGGCTGATCGGCCTTACGGTCGCGGTCCTGTCCGGCATCCTAAGCGACGGAACGATGCTCGAACGGATCGGGCTAGGCGTCCTGTTCTTCGTCGTGGGCAGCGTCGCCGCGTTTGTCGTCTTTATTCTGATCGGTTTTGGCATCATCTTCCTCACGTATCGTTCCGATGGCAAAGCGATCTGGAAGAGTCACTTTCTCGCTCGCTACATCGAATACGTCTTCCTCGCGATCTTCGCCGTCCGCATCGAGATCGAAGGCAAAGAGAACATTCCCAAGCATCACCGCTTCGTGATCTATTCGAATCACATCGAATTCACCGATCCGATCTACATCAAGTACGTGTTCCGCGATCATCCGATCGCGTTCGTCTCGAAGGATTCCCTGTTCAAAGTCCCCTTCATCCGCCAGATTCTCTTGTTCATGGGCGGAATTCCGCTGTCGCGCAAAGTCGGCGACCGCACGGCCGTCGATTCGATCAACACCGCCATCCGCGCCGTCGAGAACGGGCAACCGATCGCGATCTATCCCGAAGGGACGAGGTCGCACGCCAACGTGATCAATGCGTTCCGCGCCGGATCGTTCCGGATCGCGCTGCGGGCGAAAGCGACGCTCGTGCCGATCACGATGTTCGACGTCCAGAAATCGCGTTTCCGTCTCCGATTCAAGCCGGCGACGATCAAGATGGCGATATTGCCGCCGATCGAACCTTCCGAACTCGAGACGCTCGACACCGTCGATTTGTCCAATCTGGTCTTCGCCCGTCTGCGCAAGAAGATGGACGAGTACCTCGCCGCATCCGCTCAACCCACCGCAGCCAAGTAGCTGCGATTTTCGTTTGTCATTACCGCCTCGATTTGGTAGAATAGAAGTAATGCGGAGGTTCGACATGCGAAAACTGATTGCATCCGATTTGGACGGAACCCTGCTTCGTCCCGGAACCATTTTGTCCGATGTCGCGATTGCCGGCATCGAATCGCTCAAACGCCGCAAACAGGCGATCGCGATCGCGTCGGGACGGACTTTTGAAGAAATCCAGGCGATCTGTTCGCCATTGGCCTTGTCCGAATACGAACATGCCTATTGGATCGGCTACAACGGCGTCGAAGTCCGCAAGGCCGATACCGGCAAAGTCGTCTACGGGGTCCGCTTCGATTGGACCGTCGTGAAGACGGTTTGGAATCGCGTCCGGGAGTTGGGCATGCACATGCACGTCTTCACCGACCATTCGGTGTATCTTACAAAAGGCATCCGCGAGACGCTTCACATCGTCAGAGACGGTTGGAACGTGACCGAAATCGACATGCAGTCGTTTTCGACCGACGAACCGGTCTTGAAGATTGTGGTTCTCGATACGCCTGAGCATTGCGACCGTCTCCGTTCTTCGCTCGACGAGACCGTCCTAGCCATGACTTCGGCGTTCAAAAGCGCCGACATGCTGGCCGAGTTCGTCCCCAAAGGCGGGACGAAAGGCGACGCGCTGAAGGCGTTGGCGCAGCATCTGGGCATCGACCCGATCGACGTCTACGCGTTTGGCGACGAAGAGAACGACAAAACAATGCTCGCGTACGCGGGGCATGGGATCGCGATGAAGAACGCGAAGCCGGTCATCTTGAAGATGGGTTTGGAAATCACCGAAAGCAACGCCCAGGATGGCGTCGTCCTGGCGCTCAAACGTCACGGCATCATCGACTAAGGAGGAATCACCATGGGATTCGAGCTTGATTTCATCAAATGGCTTCAAAGTTTCCGCAGCGATTTTCTCGACGTTCTGTTTCAACTGTTCACGATGCTCGGCGAAGAGCTGGTCATCATCGGGATCCTCGGTTTCCTGTATTGGTGCTATGACAAGAAGATCGGCGAGAAGGTCGGCATCACGGTGTTCATCTCGCTGGTTCTGAACAGCTCGATCAAGACGCTGTTCAAACGCCTGAGACCGTTCCAGGTCGACGGCGCGATCGTCAACGTGCGGCCGCAGACTTCATCCGGGTACGCCTTCCCGTCGGGTCACACCCAAGGCGCGGCCACCGTCTTCACCGCCGCAGCGCTCTGGCTCAAGAAGAAGTGGTTCCTGATCGCCGCGTTCGTGATCACTTTCCTGGTGGCGATGTCGCGAATGTACATCGGCGTCCACTATCTGACCGACGTGGTCGTCGGAGCAGCGCTTGGCATCGGCATCTCGTATGCGATGATGGTGTACTACCAAAAGGTCAAAGATCCGAGCAAAGGCTATAAAACCATCCTCTACGCCAGTGCGGCGCTGCTTGTGGTGGTCTTCATCTATCACCTCCTGACCATCGAAGCCGAAGGCGCGCTCACCGATGCGGGAACGTTCTACGACCGGATGGAAGGCGAATTCAAGATGGTCGGTTCGATGATCGGCTTCGTGATCGGCATCGGCTTCGAACAAACCAAGACGAAATTTCAGCATCATCGCGTCTGGTGGAAGAATCTGATCCGTTTCGGACTGGGCGTCGGCATCGTCATGGGCGTGCGTCTGGGATTGTCGTTCCTTTTCGATTTGATCGTCAATCCGGAACATCTCGTCACGGGGCAGTTCCTGCCGGCGACGATTGCGATGGTCTTCGACATGATCCGCTACTTCGCGATGGTCTTCGTCGCCATCGGCGTCTACCCGATGCTGTTTAAGAAGATCAACATCTAGCTGCCATGAACATCGTCAACGTGACCCGCTATGACGCGGATCTGATCATCCGCTACAACAAAAGCTATCTGCAACGATACATCCAGCGACACTTCTTGATCACGGCGCTGATCGTCTTCGCCTTTTCCCTCTACTACATTCTGACGGGCGATCCGCTGCGTGCGGTTCTCATCATCTTGATTCTGCTGGGCTATCTTGGATTCACCGTGCTGTTTCAATGGCTGACCTTGCGCAATGTGCTGAAAAAGAGTCCAGTGGTGCATCAGCCGGTGGATCAAATCTACAACTTTCAGGAAGACGCGATCTTCCTTGACGGGAAGATGCGGAAAGTACTGCCCTACGACGAAATCGTCAAAATCCAAGTGATCGGCGATTTCATGGTGCTCTACGACAAAGAGAAGATTCCCCACATCATCGACCAATCGAAGTATGATAAACCCGAAGAACGCCTATCGGTCAGGAACCACCTCATCGTGAAGGTCGGCAAAAGAATCCATGATTGACCATCGGCACCCCGCTGAATGCTGGGTGCCTTTCTTTTTGAGTTGACATTTTTGGTTGATCATGTTATCATTATACCACATGGTATATACCACATGGTATAGACTCCGCTGAGGTGATTAAAATGCCGACCGACCGTTCCCAATACCTGGTGAGCAACAACAAGTTGTTGGAGGAAACACTGAACGAATTCTCGCAAAAGCCATTCCTGTTTGCTTCGTTGAACGAGATCGTCAAACGCGCCGACTTCAACAAAGGCAGTTTCTATTATCGGTTTCAGAACAAGGAAGAACTTTACCTTGCCCTGATCGATTGGATCAACGCGCAACACCTCCCGCTTTACAACGAAGCGGTCCTTTCGCTCAAAAAACCCCACCGACCTTCCGCTTTGGCGTTTGCGGCATTCGAATCCCTGCGCCGTCTTTCCGAAACGGATCCGCGCTTTCCGCTCGTTCTTGAACGCTTTTCATTGGAAGATCCGGCGTTTCAGGGTTCGATACGGACTCTCTCCGTGGGGTTTGTCTTTGATCGGTTGCGAAACGATCTCGCGCATGCCGGATACGACACCAAAAAGAACGCGAATCGGGTTGCGTTGTTGTCGCAACTGTATCACGGGGCCCTCAATTGGCCGATCGAACAGCGTCTTCCCGAAGATTTGAATCCGTTGTTGGATGAGCTTTTTTACGAGTCTACGACATCCGGACGACCGATGAACGAACCGCTCCGAACCGAATCCGCCATCCTGCGGATCGAATCCGGTTTGACCCTCGTGACGGGATCACGAAGAACCGGCAAAAGCACGTTGGCAATCCATTCGGCTTTGGAAGCGGTGGCGATGGGCAAACACGCGATACTCTTCGACGCGCCATCCGGCAAAATCCGTGAATGGACCGGTGCTTTGGACGACACATTTTCGGTTCGAACGTTCGCTCGACATGGGAAGCGGCGTTTCCGGCTTCACCCGTCGACGGATTCCGGTTGGGAGGAGACGTTGCGTCTTGGGGCATCTTCCCCCCATGAACATCCGCTTGTTTTCGCTCTTTATGAAGCGATTTTGCGCAAACCGGACTTGATCGTCGTCGACGAGCCGGCCCTCTTTGGAAAAGCATGGGAATATCCGCCGATTTTGGCCGCGCTGTTGAAGTTTTCGGCCGCAAATAGTACAATGATGGTGTCAAGCCACATCGTTTCCGGAGTCTGGGGATATGCGGACCGAATCGTCCTCGCAAGCCGCGCTCAAGCACTCGTGATTCTCACGCGTGAACAACTGCTCGCCAAGCATCCCACCCACGGACTCCTGATCCGCTACCTCGAACACGGCGTCGAACGGATTGCTCGGATCGATCTTGATCCCCGAGCGCTGTCGACGTTCCAAACGGACCACCCCAATGCGGCGATCCTCGATCTGGGAAGCGTCTCCGCCGATTGGGCCGCCGTCTACAAACGGGAAACCGGGGAGGAACTATTGTGAAGCAATTCGGTTTGGATGTCGTCCGCGATCTCAAGCGGATGTTCGATTATCAAGTGCTTCAGATCACTTTGGTGCTGTCGATCGTGTTCGCTTTGATGATGGCGCTGTTACGGGACATCGACGTCGTCCATTTCATCTCGTTGTCGGTTTTCATCGTCCCCGTGATCATGTTCTCGATCGCATCGTTTCTCAGAAAAGAGGATCATGCGGGGGGATTGGACCGTTCGACATGCGAAAAGCCCTGGCGAGTCCTTGGCGTCCACACCGTATCGGCCTTGATCGTCGAGACGATACCTTTCCTCCTGTATTCCATCATCCTGCTGCTTGTCCGTGACGTTCCCTTTTCGTTCCCGCTCTATTTCCTGACGTACTATGCGGGAGCGACCTTGCATGTTTTGATCGCCGCCTACCTGGCGATGACGAGCAAGACGATGCGTCAGCTCGCCTACGGCTACATCGTCTACGTCCTTGTCTTCTCGATGACCCCGATTCTCTACGCCAACGGCATCATCCCCTTTGCGTTCCAATACTGGATGCTGATCTCGCCGGCCTACGTGTCGGGACTCCTGATCGACAACGTCCTGACCGGATTCCAGTTTTCCAGCACCTGGCTGATCGTCCTCGCGGCCTGCCTGCAGGTCGTCGAAATCGTCCTGTTGTTCACCGTCGCGCTGATTCCGCTGTACCGACGCCACCATTGCGCGGCGGAAGAAGCGAAGTCCGACAACCCCGTTAACCACCATTGACCGGAATCGAGGAACCCCATGATCCGTTACGACGAAGCCAAGCGACTGTTCCATCTACACACCAAGACGACCTCCTATGTGATCCGGATTTTGAAGACGGGACACGTAGGCCATTTGCATTACGGATCCCTTCTGGGCGAAGACTTCACTCCGGAATCGCTTTATCAACAACCGCCGCTCCCGCTAGGCGGACAGGTCGCCTATGACGCCGCCGATCCCGCGTTCTCGCTGAACACCACTCCTTTGGAGTGTTCCACCTACGGCAAGGGCGATTTCCGCGATCCGATGATCCACGTCGAGTTCGCCGACGGATCCCGTCTGCTCGATCTGCGCTATCATGGACACTCGATCATCCAAGGCAAAGTCGCGCATCCCGAACTGCCGGGGGCGGACGGCGAGGGTCCTTCCGTCCAAACCCTGATTCTCACGCTGGCCGATCCGCTTCGCCAATTGGAAGTCGATCTGGAATACGCGGTCTATGAACAAAGCGACGTCATCGCCCGCCGGAGCGTCGTCCGAAACCTAGGCGAAACCGAATGCGTTCTGCGCAAGGTTCTTTCCGCCCAACTCGATTTTCTCGAAGCCGACTTCGAAATGGTGACCCTGGACGGCGCGTGGATCCGCGAACGCCATCCCCACGCCACGAAACTGACGTACGGACAGTGGAAGATCGATTCCAAAAAAGGCGTCTCCTCCGCGGACCACAATCCCTTCGTGGGCTTGAAACGGGCCCATACCGACGAACAATCCGGCGAATGCTACGGACTGGCGCTGATCTATTCGGGCAATTTCGAAGCCACCGCGGAAGTCTCCCCGCACCGGCTTTTGCGCGTCATGATCGGCCTCAACAGCTTCGATTTCGCGTGGCGTCTTTGTCTCGGCGAAACGTTCGCGGCCCCCGAAGCGATCCTCACCTATAGCAACCATGGCTTAGCGAACCTAAGCCATCATTTTCATTTTCTGATCGACCATCACCTGATTCCCAAGGCCTGGCGCGGGAAGGAACGTCCGGTCCTCCTCAACAACTGGGAAGCGACGTACTTCGATTTCGACGAAGCCAAGATCCTCCGTCTGGCCCGCCTGGCCAGTCGGGTCGGCATCGAATTGTTCGTCCTCGACGACGGCTGGTTCGGGGACCGCGGCGACGACACGAGGGGCCTCGGCGACTGGACCGTGAATAAGAAGAAGCTTCCCAGCGGTCTAGACGGGCTTTCGCGGAAGCTGCGGGCGATGGGGCTCGATTTCGGCATCTGGGTCGAGCCGGAAATGGTCAACGAGAACAGCGAGTTGTTCCGCGCCCATCCCGACTGGGTCATCGCCCAACCGGGAAGGAAACCGTCCTATGGACGGAACCAACTTGTCCTCGACCTTGCCAATCCCGCGGTGCGGGATTATCTGGTCGAAGCGATGACAAAACTCTTCCAAAGCGCCGACATCCGCTACTGCAAGTGGGACATGAACCGCAACCTCTCCGATTGGCATTCGAACGCGCTGGATTCCAAACATCAGGGCGAACATGCGCATCGCTATGTATTGGGTCTCTACTCGATTCTCGATCGTCTGACCAAGGCGTTTCCGACCATTCTATTCGAATCCTGCGCCAGCGGCGGAAACCGCTTCGATTTGGGCATGCTCGCCTACATGCCGCAGACGTGGACGTCGGACAACACCGATTCGCTCGAGCGGCTCTACATCCAATACGGGACCTCCTTCGTGTTTCCGCCTTCGACGATGGGCTGCCACGTCTCCGCCAGCCCGAATGCCCAGGTCGTGCGCACGACTTCGATCGAAAGCCGCTTCAACGTCGCGATGTTCGGCGTGCTCGGCTACGAACTCGATCTCACCAGGTTGTCGCCGTTCGAACGCGCGGCGATGAAAGACCAGATCGCCTTCTACAAACAACACCGCAAACTCCTTCAGTTCGGCACGTTCACCCGCGTCGAAAGTCCGTTTTCTGGCAACCGCTGCCTTTGGCACGTCGCCAACGACGAACATAGCGAAGCGCTCTACCTGGTCTATCAGGTGCTCTCCAAACCCAACGGCGGATACGAGTCCTTCCGGGTCGAGATGACCCCGAAGATCGAGCGTTACCGCGTGCAGCCCAGGCGCCAGCACCACAACCTCGCGATGTTCGGCGATCTGGTCAAGCACGCCTTGCCGATCAAATTGAAAGCCCACTCCGTTCCCTTCGCCTTGCTTCAAGCCCGCTACCGGATGCCGATCGAGAACGACGATCTGATCATTGATTCCAAGACGCTCGCCGCTTCGGGTTTCCGTCCCAAAATGCCGTTCACCGGATCCGGATACAACGAGAACGTACGCCTGATGGGCGACTTCGGATCGCGCGTCTATCACATCGAGCCCATCGGAAAGGAATCCCTATGAGACAAACGCTGCCCCTGAACTTCGCATGGCTGTTCAAACCTTCCCACGACCCCGCCGAAAATCCCGTCGGTTCCGTCGAAAGCGGCTATGAACAGGTCGATCTGCCGCACACGAACAAGATCCTGCCGTTTTCTCATTTCGACGAAGCCGATTACCAGTTCACATCCACGTACGTCAAGACGTTCGAAGCGCCCAATCTGGAAGCGGGGCATCGTCTGTTCGTTCGCTTCGCCGGCGTCGCCGTGTCCTGCGACGCGAGTCTGAACGGCGTCGCATTGGGCCGCCACGAAGGCGCCTACACGCCTTTTGAATTCGATCTGACGCCCCATTTGATCTCGGACGGGACAAACCGGCTCCACGTCGTCGTCGATTCGACCGAACAGAAGGACGTTCCGCCGTTTGGCAACGTCGTCGACTATCTGGTCTACGGCGGAATCTACCGCGAAGTGACCTTGGAAATCCGTCCCGAATCCGCCATCGAGACCTGCTTCGTGCGGACGTTCGAGCACGCCGTCGCCGCCGAAAGCGAAATGATCCTGGATATCAGCTGCACGTTCGCCAAGCCCGTCGCCGACGCGCATCTGCGCTTTGACCTCATGAAGGACGGCGTATCGGTCCGCCATTACGAGAAAACCGACGTCCAAGGCGAAACGATCCGCGTCCAAGCCGTCGCGCAGGACATTCAACGCTGGGACCTGGATCATCCGAACCTCTACGAACTCGCCGTCGAACTCGTCGTCGGCGGCATCACCGTCGACCGCGTCGTGCGCCGCTTCGGATTCCGCAGTTTCGCCTTCACCGAGGAAGGCTTCGTCCTGAACAACCGCAAGGTCAAGCTGATCGGCCTAAACCGGCATCAATCCTACCCCTATGTCGGTTATGCGATGCCTGCGCGGATCCAGAAAAAAGACGCAGCCATACTGAAAAACGAGTTGTTCGTCAACATCGTCCGCACGTCCCACTACATGCAAAGCGACGCGTTTTTGGACGCCTGCGACCAAGTCGGCCTGTTGGTTTTCGAAGAAATCCCCGGCTGGCAGCACATCGGCGACGATCATTTCAAACAGTTGTCGATGCAGAACCTGAAAGACATGATCACCCATCATTTCAACCATCCTTCGATCGTCATGTGGGGCGTGCGCATCAACGAATCGCCCGACAATCACGCTTTCTATCTGGCGACGAACGAACTCGCCCGCACCCTCGACGACTCGCGTCCGACCGGCGGCGTCCGCAATTTCGCGGGCAGCGAACTGCTCGAAGACGTGTACACCTACAACGATTTCCATCATTCCGGCGCCAACGAAGGCCTCGACAAGCCCGTTTCGATCGCCAAAGGAATCGTTCCCTATCTCGTCACCGAGCACAACGGACACATGTTTCCGACGAAGAAGTACGACAACGAGGCGCGCCGCGCCGAACAGGCCAGACGTCATTTGACGGTTTTGGACAGCGCATTCGGCTTCGGTCAATGTTCCGGTGCGATCGGGTGGTGCTTCGCCGATTACAACACCCACGTCGAATTCGGCTCCGGTGACCGCATCTGCCATCACGGCGTGATGGACATGTTCCGCCTTCCCAAGCACGCGGCCTATGTCTACGCCAGCCAAAACGACAAAGTCCCCGTCCTCCACGCGGCGACGAACATGGTGATGGGCGAATACCCCGGCACGTCGATTCCGCCGACCGAAATCTACACCAACTGCGATTACGTCAAGGTCTACAAAAACGGCGAGTACATCGATCAGTTCTATCCCGATTGGGTGACTTACGGGAACATCCCGCATCCGCCGGTCGTCGTCGACGACTACATCGCCGACCGCATCGCGAAACACGAACCCTATTCGCCCAAAGTCGCCGCGATGATCAAGGAAGTCCTCCTCGCCTACACGAAACATGGCATCAATCTCACGCCCAAGGCCAAGCTGACGGTGGCGAAACTCGCGCTCTTCCACCATGTGTCGGTCAAGGACCTGATGATTCTGTTTGGCAAATACATCGGCGACTGGGGGACCAAAGGCAGCGTTTACCGCTACGACGGCTACATGCAGGACGAACTCGTCGTGTCGCAAACGCTTGGGGCTTCCGGCAACCCTGTCCTTTATGTCAAGGCCGACGACGTAACGTTGAGCCACGGCGGCACGTACGACGCGACCCGCATCGTCGTTGGCCTCAAGGACGTCCACGGCAACGACCTGCCGTATGCGCAACTTGCGATCACGGTCGAGACGACCGACGAACTGCAGGTGATCGGACCAAAGGTCCAGCCGCTGATCGGTGGTTCGATCGGGGTCTACGTCCGCACGACGGGGACGAAGGGCCAAGGCGTCGTGACGATCGCCGCGAACGGATTTGGACCGCAGACGGTGACGATTCGCATCGAATAAGCATAAAAACTAGATAAAGAAAGTCAAGCACTTTCACTATAAATATCAGTAAATAGTTTAATGTAAATTCAAAAAACCGATGTCAAATCGGTTTGGTTGAGTTATAATGAAGTTGGGATTAGA
>Ga0116204_1000634_pt1 | contig 20014 bp, 15 predicted proteins | sample LakKivwa52mmetaG_FD_94481 | JGI IMG/M metagenome (GOLD analysis project Ga0116204, IMG submission 94481) | Anoxic lake water microbial communities from Lake Kivu, Rwanda to study Microbial Dark Matter (Phase II) - Lake Kivu water 52m metaG | ecosystem: Environmental > Aquatic > Freshwater > Lake...
ATTGCCTCACCTTATGATATCCCCAATATCGGTGGGATTCACCCCACAAACCTCAAAACCGGCAACTTTTACCAGGGCCAACTAAAGAAACAATATGGGTTCATTTATTATCGGCGGTAACAATTTCTGCCGCTTGCTCTGTGCGAATCATTCCAAACACCTCTCTTTCTTTGTAAGTCGTCTTATGTTTGATGACGGCCCACGTATGCCAGAAGTGCCGGATCTTGTCAAGCTAAGTTCTCGATATGATTAGTAAAGTGGTAGGCAGTTTACTAATAAAGTGGTAGGCTTTTACATAGAAAATTTAGGCAGATTATTTAATGATCCGCCAGATCGTTTGTTGCGTTGCGTATAGGTTTTTATTACCTTTGTAGCGCTCATGCAGTATGCCCGCTATGCGCCATGCCTTGTATGAGGGATACTTTATGTGGATCGCCGCCGCATCTGACAGCCATTTTTCATGGCGTACATCATCAATTCTTTTCTTCGCTGCGCCGCCTGATGATGATCCGTCCGCGTGCACCTTGCCCCGGTCGATCAACTGCATGAAAGGTTCGATCTGCATCATACTTGCCCATGAAAGCGCCGTGGTCATGTAGCAGACAGCTTGATCGGCGTCGTTTTTTTCAACATACGATCGCACTTTTTCAAGGTTCCAGAGCATCCAAAAAACTCTATAGATGATGCTCGTAGCCCTTGCAGTGCCAAGGTCCGGCAGATGCTTTTTTCTCTGTTTCCAGAGCTTTTCCAGTGTAACCGGGCACCCGTGAGCTTTGAGAATCTTTCGGCCCTCCTTCTCATAGCACTTGATAAGGTTTTCGGCAGTCATGGCCATTACGAAGCTGTCTTCTTCTCCCAGCGAGGCAGGAAGTCCGATCTCGATATAATTTCCTTTTTCCGTCTTCATTTCTTCGCCCTCCATTGAATAACATTGTCCGTTGATGCAATCGTTCCTTGCCTCGTTATCCAGTTCGCTATTGCATTGCTCTCCGGCGCCAGATAGCGAAGATCGCTCGTCTCGGTGTAGTGGCTGATCGTAACGTCACCGCTGATCTTGTGCCCCATGAGAAGCTTTGTCTTCCAAAATTCCACGCCGCACTCCCCAGCAACGGCCCGGAAGGTCCGTCGAAGATCATGCGGTGATACCCGGACCCCTACCGCCGCCGATACCTTTCCCAGTATGCCCCGCGCCTCTGTTATATGTCCGTCGCCGACGTTTCTTGACGGGAATACAAAAAACCCTTTCCTTTCTCTCCGTTCGAGAATTTCAACCGCTGCACCCGGCATGGGGAAGGTGAGGGGCTTTCGGTTTTTCGGGTCCGGCAAGTGCCACCACGCATCTTTAAGGTCTACTTGATCCCATGTAAGCGCCGCCGCCTCTGACCACCTTGCCCCGGTCAGCATGAGAAAACTGACAGCATCGGTCAAGGTTTCCCCGATCTTCGATTGATCCGGTGCGTTTCTAAGTTCCTGAATGACATTCCAGGCAATGCCGATCTTGTCCGTGGGTATCCGCCCAGATCGCGCTTGAATCCTGTTCCATAGTTTCGCATCGGAAATGATCTTGACAGGGTTTTCGACAATCAATGGCTGATCGCCGGACCGATATGCTGCACGAGCATAATTGAGGAGCGCCCGGAGATTTCGGAAAGCCTGGTTCGCTTGCGCCGGGCTTCGTTCCGACAGCTCCCTAAATCGTACAGCCACCTTGTCGCGGGTAATATCAACGGCGGGTCGGTCGGCCCATGATGCAAAGCTCTTCTCAATATGTTTTTTTATGTCGGCAATGGACGAGGGTTTTAGATCGCGCCGGGCTTCGATATACTTCTCGGAAAGCTCCTGTAACGTGAGGGCATAGGCTTCAGATCGTTTTTTCTCCACTACCGGGTCCACACCCTCAAGCATGGCTGATAATTGCGCCCTGGCCTTGTTTCGGGCTTCCTGTACGGTCAGGATTCCATGTCGGCCCAGCGACACCCGCCGATCCTCTCCGCTCACCCGGCCCTGGACGATATAAGTCCTGGCCGACGGCGTAAGCCGGACACCAAAACCTTTTACTTCAGAATCCCATAAAAAAGCTTGCCCTTTTTCCGGTAAGACGCTACCTTCAACCATCGCTTTCGTTAGCTTCATTTTTAGTCCCTCGTTTCTGCGTGTAAGCACTATGTAAGCACTTTATTTCAAGCATCATCGTAGAACGTAGGGATTGATAATACATGAATGAATTGATATGTCAAGCTTTATATTGCTTACTCAAACAACGTCAAACGGTATCAAAGGCATATTTTAAGGACTTAAATCCCTCGGTCCTTGAGGCTGTGCGGGTTCGATTCCCGCCCCAGCACCAGAATTCTCGAAATTGTTCAAGACAAGATGAATTGTGCGATGAATGCGTTTTGTTGTGAACATATCTAAATACCCTGGAAAACTCACTGAAGAAAGGGGAGCATATGAAAGCAATCGCCCCGGAATGCAAAAAAATAAAAACGATAATCCAATTAAAACAAAATTACAAAATTACAGGCGAAGTCGTTGCTTATGATAATTATAATGGTAGAATTTCCGACGTGATCAATTATGACAAAAAATTTGTAAATATTACCGGGGTAGAAGTGAGGTCAGCCGACGATACGATCATTTATAAAGGCAACTTCCTGTGTTTGAACAAGGACTCGATACTATTCTTTTACACAGAGGAATCTTAGCTGGCAAGTAAATTGATAAAAGAAGGAAATTATAGATTGCCCGCCGTTTTGCCCGGCGCTGCATTGCGGGGCATGAGCCTCGAATCCGGACCAACATCCTTATCTCATTACACGGGACGGCTTACGGCATTTCTTTTGTGCCTTTTCCTGGTCGGAGCAACAGATCTGCACCCCGCGTCACTGAAAGATGTGCAGCATCTCATAGGGGGGAAAGACTCTGTTCTGGTGGCATCCCCCCGCGGCAAGGTTTTATTGGAGAAAAATGCCGGTGCAAAACTGATCCCGGCCTCGGTGTTAAAAATCTTCACCTCCCTGGTAGCGCTTCATTATTTGGGTCCGGAATACCGGTTCATCACGGAATTCTATCTGGATCGGGACGACAACCTCAAAATCAAAGGCTATGGAGATCCCCTCCTGCTCTCCGAGACGCTGCGCGAGACGGCTGCCGCTCTTTCCTTGAAGATCGGAAGCTTCAACGATCTTATCCTGGATGATTCATTTTTTAACGCGCAGCAGGTTCGCGTCCCCGGAACGACGCCATCGTATCAGCCCTACGACGCGTCCAATGGCGCTTTATGCGTCAACTTCAATACGGTCTCCTTCAGACAGCTAAACAACGCTTATGTAAGCGACGAAGCGCAAACCCCCCTTTTGCCCTTTGTCGAGAAAAGAATCAGGGCATCTTCGTTGGTGAGCGGCCGGATTATCCTGTCGCACCAAACAAATGAAGCCACACTCTATGCAGGACATCTGTTTAAATATTTCCTGACCCACGCCGGAATAAAATCACAGGGGGGGATCAGGCTCGGCCGTGTGCAGTCGCATGTCGACCGGCTGCTTTTTACATATGCTTCTCCCTTTCCGGTAAAACAGGCGATAGGAAAACTTCTGGAATTTTCCAACAACTTCATAGCCAACCAGCTTCTGGTTGCCAGCGGTGCAAAGGCCTACGGCGCTCCCGGAAGTCTGGATAAAGGGGTCGCAGCCGCCTTGATATACGCAAGAGAGGTGCTGAAAACGGATACCATTTCAGTAGCTGAAGGTTCCGGGATATCGAGAAAAAACGAACTTACCGCCTACGACATGCTGAAAGTTCTTAATGAATTTGACTCGTACCATCATCTGTTGCGGCAGGAGGGAACGGAATTCTATAAGACGGGAACGCTTGACGGCATCAGATCGCGGGCTGGTTATATCGCGGATGGGAAAGGGGAACTCTATCGGTTTGTCGTAATGATGAATACGCGGGGTAAGAGCACCGACGCCGTCATGAAGTCGATCCGCGACTTTGTCGGGCGGGCATCCGAGACCCCCCTTTCTTCATTGAAAGAAACAAATCGTCAGCCTTTCTTTCAGGGGTCGTTGGTTATCAATTGATTTCTCGTATTCAGACTCAGGCGGGTTCTAAAGTACTCCCGGAATACAACAGCACATTTATTCATTGCATAAAAATGTAAATATGATAATACCTGCGCCGCGATCCCTGAGAATAAAGATGTGGTGCATATAAGGAGAAATTCAAGAAATTCATTATGAAGAGGGAGAAGATATGACAGAGTCGGTATCAAAGGTAAAGGAGATGATCGCATATCAGGATGGTTCGATTGTCAGTAAGGAGATCATCAAGAAAACGTCGGGGACGGTGACCATATTCGCTTTTGACCAAGATCAGGGATTGAGCGAGCATACGGCGCCTTTTGATGCCTTGGTGCATATACTCGATGGCGAAGCCGAGATTTCCATATCCGGTGAGCCATATCGTCTGAAGGAAGGTGAGATGATCATTATGCCCGGAGGCAAACCGCACGCTCTGAAGGCAGTGAAGCGATTCAAGATGATGCTGGTGATGGTCAGATCCTAAAGCCTCGATGTTGAAAGCCCTGCGCCATCGCTGGTATCGCCGAGCCAGACCGAGTTGCACGGCGGATGTGGGTTATCAATTGAATTCGGCATGAAAGGCAAGGGGTGATGGTGGAAAAAGCAGCGAAGAGCAAAGGTTGGGTTGTGACTTTTGCGGGGATGGGGGTAAATCTAGCGCTCGGTGTGCTTTACGCCTGGAGCGTCATCAAGAAAGCGATTCCGGTAGAGTGGGGCTGGGACGATGCGGACAAAGCGCTTCCCTACTCGATTGCCTGCATTACTTTTGCCCTGATAACGGTTCCTGCGGGTCGGCTGCAGGACAAGATCGGACCGCGATGGGTCTCCACGGCCGGGGGAGTCCTGACAGGCATCGGTTGCATTATCGCATCGTTTGCAACGTCGGTGCTCTGGTACGTGATCGGCTTCGGCCTTCTCACCGGTGCAGGCATCGGTCTTGGCTATGCCGCCGCCACCCCCCCTGCGGTGAAGTGGTTTTCAGCAAAAAAAACAGGGCTCATCGCGGGCATCGTCGTCGCGGGATTCGGCCTTGCCTCGGTATATATTTCACCGCTCGCCAACCACTTCACCGGTTACGATATCGGAGGAAAGCCTTCGACCGCGATGGAAGAGAAGATCGTTGCGAAAGCCGCTGCCGAAGCCGCTTTCAATGTGGCTCAGATGGCATTGACAACGGCGAAAGCAGACCCGACGAAGGTCTCCGAAATTCCCATGCTGGAGAAGATCGCCGCCGAAGCAGAGGCAAAGGCCGGGGTTGCCGCTTCGCAGCTCCTCGTGCTGCGGGAGGCCAACATTCAAAAAACGCTTTTCATATTCGGGATCGGCTTCCTCATTCTCGTGACCATCCTCTCACAATTCCTGACCCCTCCGCCACCGGGGTACAAGCCGCCCGAGGTTGTTTCTGCGACCGCCGGCCCTGCCGTCTCTGTGAACCTCGGCCCCGGCCAGATGCTCAAGACCCCCCTTTTCTATCTCCTCTGGATCATGCTGACGTTCGGAGCGGGGGCAGGGCTGATGATCATCAGCAGCGTCACGACAATCGCCAAAATCGGGAAGATCGAGGCGGGGTTCATCCTTGTGGCGCTCCTGGCGGTGGGTAACGCCTCGGGACGTATTCTCGCGGGGATGCTTTCCGACACGATCGGCCGCTTATGGACCATGTTCATCATCTTCTTTTTTCAAGCGACACTGATGATAGCGCTAAGGACAGGGCTTACGGATATGAGCACCTTCATCATCGTATCGATGCTGATCGGATTCAACTACGGCGCATGTCTGTCGGTCTTCCCCTCGGCCACCAAGGACAACTTCGGGCTAAAGAACTTCGGTGTCAATTACGGGCTTGTGTTCACCTCATGGGGCGTCGGGGGGTTCCTGTTCCCTTTCATTGCGGGCAAGATATTCGAGTCTGCCAGGGCGGCCACGGGCGCCGGAAGTTATGACGACGCGTACCTCATGGCCGCGATCCTCCTCGTCTTTGCGGGGCTCCTGACCTTTGTGACCCGGGGCGTAGAAAACCGGCACAAGCGGACCTTTTCGATTTAAGGGGTACACCTGTGTATGAAGATCTCCGCCTGCAATGCGTGCTTCGCGGGTTGGTGTTCCCGATTATTCCATTTCCCGGTCGGCGGTGTACGCGGTTTTGCCGGTGCATGATGACGATTTTGCAAAATATGTCATTTCCGTGTCGGCGGTGGCTCGGTTTTGCCGGCGCACGATGACGATTTTGCAAAAGAGGAGATTTCCGAAGGAAAGACGAAACGGACGGCCCGTTCGTAGAGCAGATAATCCCACGCCCAATTGATGAGAACCATGATCCGGTTGCGGAAACCGATCAGGTTGAAAAGGTGGATGATCAGCCAGAGGAGCCAGGCGAAAAAGCCGGTGTACGTTCGGGAGCCGATGGCCACACCTGCCGTGCTGCGGCCGATCGTGATCATCGAACCCCGATCGTGATAGCGGAAGGAAAGGGGCTCCTGCCTGGCTATCTGACGTCCGATGTTCTGCGCAGCGGTGACAGCCGATTGGATCGCCACCTGGGCCACCATCGGCAGTGGGTGTCCGTCTGCCTCGATGCGGGCGAGATCACCGACCACGTATATTTCCTGGTGAGCGGGTATTTGGAGGGTGGGTAGAACGGTCACCCGCCCGTCACCGCCGACAGGTATGCCCGAGAGCGATGCCAGAGGTTCACCCCGTACGCCGGCGGTCCAGACGACGGTCTGTGTAGAAATAGTCTCTTCACCACCGAGGACGACCGATTCCGGAGTGACCTCCATGACCTTCGTCTTTAAACGCACTTCAACGCCCATCTTGCCGAGCCTCTCGGCCGTATAGGTACGGATGGATGGCGGCATACCGCCGACCAGCCCCTCCGCGCCCTCCAGGAGGATGATCCGCACGGACCGGAAATCGACGTTCCGATAGTCGTTCACCATCGGACCGTGAATCAGTTCGCTCAGGGCGCCGGCGTACTCGACCCCCGTAGCGCCGCCACCCACGATGACGAAGGTGAGCAGGCCGGCATCTCCCGTCTCATCCACCCGCCGGGCGGCCCTTTCAAAACAGCAGATGATGTGGTTTTTCAGGGCAACGCCCTCTTCGAGGGTCTTCAGGAAAAAGGCATGATCCTCGACTCCCTGTATACCGAACGTATGGGACACACTTCCTGTCGCCAGAATCAGATAGTCGTAAGGAAAGCGTTGATTGTCCGTTTCCACGGTTCGTTTTTCGACATCGATGCGACGGGCATGGGCCAAAGCAAAATCGACCGTCGGGAGATTTTTGAAAATGCTGCGGATAGGATACGCGATGTCTTCCGCTTCCAGTTCGGCTGCAGCCACCTGATAGAGAAGAGCGAGAAAGGTGTGGTAGTTGTTCCGGTCGATCACCATGATGTTGCATGGCTCTTTGGCCAACGTCCGCACGGCCCACAGGCCGCCGAAACCGGCGCCGATCACGACCACCCGAGGCTTTCCGCTATTGTCCATTCATTTTCCTTTTAATATCCTTTATCCTTGTCCACTTCGTGCAGAAACGGTTCGCCAATCAGATACCTTCGAAGGTTTTCACAAAAAATATCGGTAGCGCGCCATTCATAATCCGGCATATCCCCGGATATGTGGGGACTGAAAATCACGTTCGGCAGTTCATAAAACCGGCTTTCCGGAGGGAGGGGTTCCTTGACGAAAACATCAAGCCCCGCGCCGGCAATCCATCTTTCCTCGAGTGCGCGAACCAAAGCCTCTTCATCAACGATGGCGCCCCGGGCTACATTGATCAGATAGGCGCCCGGCTTCATACCCTGCAACTCCTTCACCCCGATCATGCCTCTCGTTTCTTTCGTCAGCGGAAGCGCCAAAATGACAAAATCGCTTGCCGACAGCAGTTCCGGCAGTTGTTCCTTGAGATAGACACGATCCACTTGCGGGGACGGGGGTTCCGGTCCGGCGGATTTACGGATTCCGATCACCTTCATATCAAAAGCCTTGCAGAGGCGGGCAATTTCCCTTCCGATCCTCCCAAGCCCTATAATCCCCGCGGTCTGATCTCTGAGAAGCCTCTGCTTGTAACGCTTCCATTCCCTGTTTCGCTTCATCTGGAAACAGGCGGGGGCGTCCTTGATAAACATCAGCATCATCTCCATGACCACCTCTCCGATCGATGTGCCATGGATTCCGCTGGTATTTGTCACATGTATAGGGCTTTTCATGATCTCTTCCGGCAACCGATCTATGCCGGCCGTCATGGATTGAATCCATTTCAAAGCGGGGACTCTCTTTGGAAGATCCCCGGGGAAGTGGTGGATATATCCGTAAAGGACCTCAGCCTCCTTAAGAAGTAGATCCAATTTCCCTTTTTCCGAGTCGTTCCCCTTGCGTTCCGCAACGATCAAATTCGAAGCCTGATCGACAGAGAGTCGCTTGCTTACCGTTTTTATTTTCTGCAGATTCTGCTCGTCGAGCGGGGTCGTCAAAACAATTTTGATGAGTCTTTCAGGCATGGGGCTTTCCATCGATACATTCATATAACGATTCATTTTTTTAGGTGAGAATAATGGACGGCTGCCTGTATGTCAAGAAAAATGGACAGAAGAATGGACTGCCGGTGCGGACGGAACGAACATGAAGGCATGTACCAGGAAACAGAGATGCATTTGCGATACCGATGAATTATTTCTTGCTTTTCGACAGGGATAAAACGATAAATATGGAAAGCTCCGCAATGTAGACGGGGAGCTTCGGGACGTTGTCAGCGTTATCAAAAAAGGAACCGTATGGCGGTCGCACCATTTGGCAGTCAATTACATATTGAATCGTCAGAGGAAAATCCCCTCTTCTGCCACGACCTGCCATCCCGGCCGTTGGCAGAGATGGGAAAAATTTTAGTCACCGGCGCCTCCGGCTATATCGGCGGACGGTTGGTTCCCGAACTCTTGGCCAGGGGATACAAGCTCAGGGTGATGGTCAGGGCTCCTTCTCCGGCATATCTGGAGTTATGGCCCGATGTCGAGGTTGTCGCCGCGGACGCCCTCGATTTGGATCGCTTGAGAACCGCACTCGAGGGCATCGACACAGCCTATTACCTGATCCACTCGCTTCTTTTGGGGCATAAAGATTTCGCAGCGGCGGACATCCGGGCAGCGGTCAATTTCCGCATTGCCGCAGAGGAGAATCGGATCAAACGGATCATTTACCTCGGAGGTCTTGGCGACACACAATCAAAACTGTCGCCCCATCTCCAGAGTCGGATACAGGTGTCAGAAGAGCTGAAAAAGGGGAAGACGCCGGTCACGGCTTTACGGGCGGCCATCATCATCGGCTCCGGGAGTGCCTCCTATGAAATTATTCAGCATCTGGTGAAAAGACTCCCTATCATTCTGATCCCGCGCTGGGCAACGACCAAATGTCAGCCCATAGGCATCCGGGATGTAATCAAATATCTGGTAGGGGTATTGGAGATTCCCCAAACCGCCGGAAGATCATTTGACATCGGAGGAAAGGACATCCTGAGTTATTGTGAAATGTTAAAGACCCGCGCCCATCTGCTGAACAAGAGGCGGCTTTTTATCCCTTTCTTTTCCTTTCTGCCTCTATATTCCTACATAGGGGGGCTCATCACCCCCATCCCGGCTCCCATCACCCGCTCGCTGATGGAAGGACTGAAAAATGAAGTGATCTGCCAGAATGATGCCATTCGGAGATATGTACCGTTTGAACCATTGAGCTATAAAGAAGCCATCATCCGGGCAATGAACAGGGAAGAACAGGACAGGATTTATACCCGCTGGTCGGACGCCTATCCGCCGGCCCATGAATTGGCGCTGAAGCTGGCCGAGTTCAAAGGCGGCACCCGGTATACGAGTATGTATTCACTGCATACCCCCAAAGAGGCCTCTTCGCTTTTTAAATGTATCTGTATGATCGGCGGAAAAGGCGGCTGGTTTTCAAATAACTGGATATGGCGTCTACGCGGGGTGATCGACAATATCCTGATGGGGGTCGGGACAACAAGGGGGAGAAAAAGCCAGACCCATTTGAGGATCAATGACGTCATCGATTACTGGCGTGTCGAGGATCTGCAAAAAGATGCCCGCCTCCTGCTCCGCGCAGAGATGAAATTGCCGGGAAAGGGGTGGCTCGAATTTATGATCGATGATGAGGGTTCCAGAAGAAGACTTTCCGTTGTCGCCCATTATCAGCCGCGGGATGTTTTTGGAAAGGTGTACTGGTATGCCTTTTTATCCTGCCATCAATTTCTCTTTAACGATCTGATCAAACAGATTGAAAAAAGGGCCGACTAAAAACGTGCCTATGAGGTTGCCGATGCCCGATATTCTCCAGGTTTCCGGTCACACCTCCGATGCACTGCGCCGTCTGCTGGATGGCACGGTCAACCCCTTTCAGCCCGGGGACACGGTGGGAATCAAGATCCACTGGGGAGAAAGGGGGAATGAAAGTTTTCTGTCTCCCCTCTATACCCGCCAGATCGTCGCGTGGCTTCTGGAATCCGGGATCAAACCCTTTGTCTTCGACACCACCGTCCTGTATTCAGGCGGTCGTCGGACCGGTGAGGAAAGCCTGAAGACGGCAGCGGACCACGGCTTCACGGAGACCACTCTCGGCTGCCCCGTCCTGATCGGTGACGGTATGGACGGCCGCGACGTCCTGGAGATCCCTTCCGGTTATCGGCACTTTTCGATGGTTCAGGTGGCAGGGATTATCCGGAAGGCGAACGGGTTCGTGATCTTTTCTCACTTCAAAGGGCATATGGAAGCGGCGTTCGGCGGCGCGATCAAGAATATCTCGATGGGGTTCGCCTCCCGAGCGCAGAAACAGCGAATGCACGCGGATGCCCATCCCCGCCTGAGAAAGGGGAAATGCACCCGATGTGGGGTTTGCACCGAGGTCTGCCCGACGGGGGCTGCTGTCCTTCCACCGGAGGCCGAACCAGTTTACGACTTAAAGACCTGCATCGGGTGTTCCCAGTGCATTGCCCTCTGCCCGCAGATGGCCCTTAAGATCATCTGGGGGACGGATGTGAAGATTTTTCAGGAGAGGCTTGTGGAAACGGCTGCGGCGCTCTGGAAGGAGATCGGCGGGCGGTCTTTGATCATCAACGCCCTTTTGAATATCACCGCGGAATGCGACTGTCTTAAAGGAAAGCACCAAGTGATTGCAACCGATTACGGGTTTATCAGCGGTAATCATCCTCTGAGCGTTGATGAGGCCTCCCTCCGGCAGATCGGCGCCGAGCCCTTTGATCGCGCCCATCCGGGACTCCCATGGCCAAGGCAGTTCGAGTTTGCCAGGGAGATCGGCTTTACGCCCTAAAGATTGACGGCTACGTAAAAAAGCCGGATGCTGCGTTACGCTTCATCCTTCGTCATTGCGGCGTACGCCAAAGTATGCCTCATTCCTCAGGACCGGGAGCGCAACCCGGAAATCCCGCTTGCGGGATGACGGGGCGCAATAAAAGAGGATCTGTTCCTTACCGGGACATGCCACTCGCGGCATGTCAATCGCGCGCCTTGCCTGCGGCCTTTTTACGAAGCCGTTAAGTCTAAGGAAGGTGTTTTACGATAGCGGTCGTTTTCCTTGACGACAATCCCGCGTGATTCAAGATCTTCGAGATGCTTTTTCATATGGGCCCGCTCCCCGAAGGCAAAGAAATCTTTCGGCTCTCTCGGTTTCCCATAGACGATCCATGATTCGACTATCGCTTCCAGAGTAGACGGTTTTTCCAGTACGTCAAGGAGCTTCGCTTCCCTCTCCGTTATGACCTCGCCATACCGCTCCCAGAGTGCTTTCGAAGGCTGAACGAAGATGCCGGTTTCATGGCCGGTCATAACGGTCCTGGCAGGCATCCTCCGAAGGAGATTGATCGATGCGCGCGTCTGATCGATACTTGAATAAAGGTCGCCATACCAGGGTCCGAAACGGGTAAGGTCGTAATCACCCGTAAACAGGAGGGAGGCATCCCGGAAGAAAAAGGCTAGATGTCCGGGAGTGTGACCGGGGGTGGCGATGACATCTATCGAGAGTGGACCGATTTTGATCGTTTCACCGCCGATGAGATGACCCGCGGGTTGCCTTGGGCGGTAATGAAAGCGATCTCGCATGATCGGCCTCCAGAAAAGCATCTCCTCTTCGGAAAATCCATACCACGTGAGGAAGGTTTCGAGATCGGCCAGCGGCGGCGCATCCAGGGGGGATATCCAGAGCGGGAGGTCGTCGAAGAGGTCCAGGTGCATGAAGTGGTCCTCGTGCCAGTGGCTGAGCCAGACCATCTTCACATCCGCTTCGTTTCGGAGCCGGATGAGTCTTTCGCGATCGGAGGCGGGATCGATGAGGATGCCCGCCCCCTCGACAAAGAGGGAGTTGCAGTAGGGATAGCGCCCCTTGTTTTCGCCGGGAAGGAAACGGACCGGTCCCAATAATTGCTCTTCCATCGTTATTTCCAGTGTACTTGACCTGTCGGGAATTTTACCCTATAGTCCCTCCCGAATTCAAGCGCTATGCGATCTTTGCGTAACTCGAAAATCACGTCCCGGAAGCACGCATTGGAGATTTTTCGGGGCCCCCTGCCCCCGCAGTGTAGCGCCTTAACGGAAAATTTGGGACAGCTCCCTAGGAAAATGGGGACAGCTCCCGATTTTTCCCTGGAAAAAATCGGGAGCTGTCCCCATTTTCCCATTCTCCGTTGAGCGAAGCGAGGAGGCGCAGGGTCGAAAAATGTCCAGCGTGCAGAGGGACTATGATTTTCAGCGCTTTAGCTACATATATCACATGACGGTAAAAAGTCGATGATAGATTATAAAAAAGAACTGAACCCTGAGCAACTCCGGGTGGTTCTGGAGGAGCGAGGGCCGCTTCTGGTCATCGCCGGCGCAGGCAGCGGGAAGACGCGGACGCTGACTTACAGGGTCGCCCGTCTCATGGAGAGCGGCGTGTCGCCCGAACGGATTCTCCTTGCCACGTTTACGAACAAAGCCGCCCGGTCGATGCTGACAAGGGTAGAGGACCTGATCGGCAGACAGATCGGCGGGCTGTGGGGCGGAACCTTTCACCACTGCGCCCACCTCACGCTCCGGGCGCATGCCCATCGTTTGGATTATGCGCGAAATTTTTCGATCCTGGACAGTGAAGACGCACGACAGTTGATCAATACATGCATCACGGAGACAGGAATCGATGCAAAGGTGGAAAAATTCCCCCGGGGGGATGTCATCGGGGATATGATCAGTTTGGCCGTCAATACGGAGACCCCTCTTATCGATGTGATCGCCTCGCGATACCCCTTCTTTTCACACCGCGCGGAGGAGATTGCCGCTGTTGCCACCCGCTACCGCATCAGAAAGAAGGAGCTCAATATGATGGATTTTGATGATCTCCTCTTCAATTGGCGGGAGCTCCTCCTCAAGTTTCCAGATGTACGGGAGGCCTACGCCGGACGTTTTCTCCAGGTTCTCGTTGACGAGTATCAGGATACGAACCGGCTCCAGGCGGAAATCATGGATCTGCTTGCCTCCGGACACCGTAACCTGATGGTGGTGGGCGACGATTCCCAGAGCATCTATTCTTTTCGGGGGGCGAATTACGAAAACATCATGCGCTTCCCCGACCGTTACCCGGACTGCCGGATATTCAAGTTAGAGACGAACTACCGAAGCACACCGGAAATCCTTCATCTTGCCAACCTCAGTATCACCAATAACGAGAATCAGTTTCAGAAAACCCTGCGGGCGGTCCGGGAACGCGGGCTGCGTCCCGTCCTTATTCCGGCCAGAAACGTCCTGCAGCAGGCCGATTTCGTCGCCCAGCGGATCTTGGAACTCCAGCGCAGCGGCATCCTCCTCGGGGAGATGGCCGTTCTCTACCGCGCCCATTATCACTCCATGGAGATCCAGATGGAACTGACCCGTCGGGGGATCCCTTTTGAGATCCGATCCGGGATTCGTTTCTTTGAGCAGGCCCATATCAAGGATGTGACGGGGTATCTGCGGATTCTCCTCAATCCCCGGGATGAGCTTGCCTGGAAAAGGGTTCTGGGGCTTTACGCAAAGATCGGCAGGGCGACGGCAGAAAAGGTCTGGCGCTATGTTTCCACCCTTTCCAACCCCCATGCGGCAGTCCTGACGACAGGTTTTAAAGGATGTTCCACAAAGGGAGCCGTTCCCGGTCTCAGCAGGTTCCAGGAGACCTTCCGCACCCTGCAAGATGCCGGCGCCGTGAGCCCGCCGCAGCTCATCGACATCATTCTGAGAAATGGGTATCTCGATCTTCTCCGGGAAAGGTACGCCGATGCAGCCTCGCGGGAGGAGGACCTCCTCCAGCTGGCAAACTTTTCCTCCCGTTTTTCTACCCTCGACGGTTTCTTGAGTGAATTGGCGCTTCTGACAGGGATAATGGAAGAGAGCCGTCCGGAAGAGATTTCCGGGGACCGTGTCGTGCTCTCCTCCATTCACCAGGCGAAGGGGCTGGAATGGACGACGGTGTTCATGGTCTGGTGCAGCGAAGGGATGATGCCGCTCTCCCGCGCCCTTAAAGAACCCGGAGGAGAGGAGGAGGAGCGCCGCCTTTTCTACGTGGCGGCCACCCGCGCGAAGGACCACCTTTATCTCTGTTATCCTCTGACAGATTATTCGCGGGGCATGGGCAATCTTCCCGTGAGCCCCTCGCGGTTTATTTTGGAGCTTTCACCCTATACGGCCAGGGCAAAGGATCGTCCGTACGATCAATGGCTGATCGACGGGGAATAGACAGGCCCTACAACCAGCGGTCCGATCGGGATTTTGCCTCGTACTCCCCCTTGAGGGCGATCTGGGTCGCTTCGGCGATATCCTCCGCACGTTTGACCCAGTCTTCGAACTTGATATCGACGCCAAAGATCCCGACCATCTCGTCCCTCTCGTCCATGACCGGGGCGGAAACGGTGATGCAGAGCGCACCGGTCATCTTGGAGATATAAAATTCGGTCACATGGATCTTCCCGGACTGGAGCGGTTTGATAAACCACTCGCGGTCCGACTGGTCCGTGCCGATACCGTAATTTTCGTACTTGGCCCGGTCGACGATATTGGTGATGTTCCGGGTCGTTTTACGTCCGTTCATGTCCACGACATAAGCGAACTGGATGGAAGGATTCTCCTCGATGAACTGCTGCATCACCGGCTCCTGAAGCTCCGGTTTCATCGGCTTCATATCCGGATGGTCGATGATCTTTTTTACGACCGACACGGCCGCCTGTGCCGCCATGAACTTGATCTTATCCAGATCGGACATGAAGAGTTCGGGGAGATATTTTCTCACCCTTTTTTCCATTTCTTCGTTCGATATACTGGTCATCCGGCCCGCTTCGTACTGCTCGGCAATCCACTTGTTGATCCGGGAGACGCCGGGATGACGCTTGTCGATCGCTGCATCCTCGGTGAGCCCGAGATGTGCGTTGACCCAGAAGGCGATCCCTGCCTTGCCCGACTTGTCGGTGATCATCGGGATAATCGGCCTCTTGAGAAGTGCTGTCGTGTCGAAGATATTATAGATTTCTTCACACTTGATCAGACCGTCGACATGAACCCCGGCCCTGGTCACGTTGAAATCGGCTCCCACGAACGGCAGGTTCGGCGGTATCCGGAACCCGATCTCCTTTTCATAATAGCGGGCGATATCGGTGATGACGGTTGTATCGATCCCGTTTGAGCCGCCGCGGAGGCTGATGTACTCGATAATCAGCCCTTCCATCGGGGGATTTCCCGTCCTTTCGCCAAGACCCAGCAGCGTGGTGTTGGCGGCGCTGCAGCCGTACAGCCAGGCGGTCGTCGCGTTGATCAGGGCTTTGTGAAAATCGTTATGGCCGTGCCATTCCAAAAGATAGCCGGGGACCCCCGCATCCTCGATAAAGGCCCGGACGAGCTTGTCCACGCTGCGCGGCAGGGCCGCGCCGGGGTACGTCACGCCGTACCCCATCGTATCGCAGAGCCGGATCTTGATATCGATGCCGCTTTCCTGTCTGAGCCTCATCAGTTCGATGGCAAAGGGAATACAGAAACCGTAGATGTCTCCCCGGGTGATATCTTCGAAATGACAGCGGGGGATGATCCCCTCGGCGAGGATGGAACGGACGACAGTTAGATACTCCTCCAAGGCCTTCCGGCGAGTCATGCCCAGCTTCAGAAAGATATGGTAGTCGGAGACGGAAGTGAGAATCCCGGTTTCTTTCAACCCCGCCGCTTTGACAAGCGGGACGTCTTCGGCGCTGGCCCTGATCCAGCCGGTGATCTCAGGATAGCGCAGTCCGAGGGACTGGCACTTCTCCACCGCCTCCCGATCCTTGGCGCTGTAGAGGAAGAATTCGGACTGACGGATGACGCCGTTGGGTCCGCCCAGGCGGCTCATCAATGTGTAGAGATCCACGATCTGCTGGACGGTATAGGGCGGCCGCGCCTGCTGTCCGTCCCGAAAAGTCGTGTCGGTGATGAACATCTCCTCCGCGGGATCGATCGAAATGATCCTATGGTCAAAATCGATCCGACAGACCTCATCGTAGGGAAAGACATCCTTCTGAAGGTTCGGCGCCGGAACCTCCTTGAGATCGAACTTCCAGAAATTCGTATGCTCGTGATCGAGTACTTTTTTGTCTTTGTTCCATTTTGCCATTGCTTCGGTCCCCTTATATCGAAAAAATCAGGTTGCAATCTTGAGAGACAGTTCCATGAGCTGCTCCACGCTGACCGTCGACGGGGCGTCCGTCAGCATACAGGTGGCCTTCTGGGTCTTGGGGAAGGCGATCACATCCCGAATGGACTCCGCCCCTGTCATCAGCATGATCATCCGGTCGAGACCGAAGGCGATCCCGCCATGGGGAGGCGTCCCGTATTCGAGGGCGTCAAGAAGAAAACCGAACTTGCTCCGCGCTTCCTCATCGCTCAGGCCAAGAGCCTTGAAAATCAGTGCCTGCACCTCTTTCCGGTGAATCCGGATGCTGCCGCCCCCGATCTCGGAACCGTTAAGAACCAGATCATAGGCCCGGGCACGGACCTTTCCCGGATCCGTTTCGATCAGACCAATGTCTTCCAGAACCGGTGAGGTGAAAGGGTGATGGGTGGAGATGAACCGCTTTTCCGTCTCGCTGTAATCGAACAGGGGAAATTCGGTCACCCAGGTAAAGGCCAGCGCACGAGGATCGATCAGCCCCAGTTTTTTTGCCAGATGGATCCGGAGGGCGCCGAGGGCATCGAGGGTCACATTCGGCGTATCGGCCACGAAAAGGATGACGGCGCCTTCGTGAGCGTCCATTTTTCCGTTGATGGCCGTCACCTCTGCCGGGGTAAGGAATTTGAAAATCGGCGACGTCCATCCGTCCGGAATGACCCTCGCCCAGGCCAGACCCTTGGCGCCGTACTGGGCGACAAAATCCCTGAGATCATCCAGGTCTTTGCGGGAGAGAGAATTCCCGTTTTCGATGCAGATGGCCTTGATCGAGCCGCCGCCTGCGGCGACCTCCGCGAAGAGCTTGAATCCCGAACCCTTCAAGATATCCGTCAGGTCGCGGATTTCCAAACCGAAGCGCATATCGGGGCTATCCTTCCCGAAGCGGTAAATCGCTTCGCGGTAGGAGATCCGGGGGAAGGGGATGGTCAGTTCCCGGCCGAGACAGGTGGAAAAGAGTCGGGCCATCATCCCCTCCATGATCCGGAAGATGTCTTCCTCGGTGATGAAGGACATCTCCACGTCGATCTGGGTGAACTCCGGCTGCCGATCGGCCCGGAGATCCTCGTCGCGGAAGCATTTGACAATCTGAAAATAGCGGTCAAAGCCGGAAACCATCAGCAGCTGCTTGAAGATCTGCGGCGACTGGGGAAGGGCATAGAACATCCCCTGGTTGACGCGGCTGGGGACCAGATAATCCCGGGCGCCTTCCGGGGTGCTTTTCGTCAGGAACGGGGTTTCCACCTCGATGAATCCTTCCTGGCAGAAATACTCCCGTGTCGCCGCTGCAACACGGCTTCTCAGGATGAGGTTCTTCTGGATCTCGGGTCTTCTGAGATCCAGATAGCGGTACTTGAGGCGGACGTTTTCGGAGATCTCGGCCGTACCATCGAGGACAAAAGGGGGAGTCTTCGACTCATTGAGGATTTCCAGATCGTTTGCCATCACCTCAACCGCCCCGGTCTTCAGATCGGGATTCTCCATCCCCTCCGGTCGCTTGCGCACAACGCCCTTTACCGCAAGGACAAATTCGGCCCTGATCCGCCCCGCCTCGCCGTGGCAGCCGGCGCTGATTTCCGGGTTGAACACCACCTGAACAAGACCCTCCCTGTCCCTAAGATCGATAAAGATCACCCCGCCGTGATCCCGGCGCCGGTGAGCCCAGCCCATCAGTGTGACCTCTGCGCCGGCGTGCGAGGCGTTTAAGTTTCCGCAGTAATGGGTCCTTTTCTGAAACGTCAAAAAGTCGGTCAAAGTGATCTACCTCGCTATCTTAATGATGGTTTCCTCAAGATCGTCGAGACCGACCTCTTCCTGTGCGCTGGCGCGCATGTTCCTGAGAAGAGCCCGGTTTTCTCCGATCTCTCTTTCGCCGAGAATAAGGGTAAAGGCGCTGTTCAACCTGTTTGCCCTTTTCATCTGCCCCTTGAGACTCCGACCATTATAATCCATTTCCACCCGGATTCCCTTCATCCTTAAGCGATTGCAGAGGAAAAATGCCTTTTCGACGGCCTTTTCCCCGAGCGCGGCGATGAACAGGAGAGGACCTTCCGCGATGTCCCCTGCCTGCTCCGGAATGAGGGCCGCCAGACGCTCTATTCCGACGGCAAAGCCGATCCCCGAAATATCCGGTCCGCCAAGATCCCGGACGAGATGATCGTACCGCCCGCCGCCCAGAATGGCGTTTTGCGCGCCAAGAAATTCCGTGGTCACTTCAAACGTCGTTCGCGTATAGTAATCGAGCCCCCGGACCATTTTTGCATTTATGGTGTAGGGAATCCCAAACAGGTTGAGGCATGCAAGAACCTGCGCAAAATGTTCCCGGCAGGCCGCACAGATAAAATCCGACAACCGCGGCGCCTTCGAGGTGATCTCTCCGCATGTCTCCACCTTGCAGTCGAAAACACGCAGCGGATTGGTTTCGATCCGCCGCCGGCAGTCTCCGCAGAGTTCCCCTTCGCTGCCGCGGAGAAACTGGACAACAGCCTCCCGGAAAGCGGGACGGCACTCCAAACAGCCCAGGGAGTTGATCTCCAGATTGAGATTCTTGAGTCCGAAACGGCCAAGAAAATGGATCAGCATCAGAAGAAGCTCTGCGTCGGTGTGCGGATCATCGGGACCCAGGATTTCGACATCGATCTGGTGGAATTGTCGATAGCGGCCCTTTTGCGGCCTCTCCCTCCTGAACATGGGACCGATGGTAAAGAGCTTGGTCACGGATTCAGCGGCGTGGAGGGTGTGCTCCAGATAGGCGCGGATGACCGATGCCGTGGCTTCCGGCCTGAGGGTGAGGGATTCCTCGCCCCGATCGAGAAATGTATACATCTCTTTTTCCACGATATCGGTGGTTTCACCGATCCCGCGCCGGAAAAGCTCGGTCTTCTCCAGAAGGGGAATGCGGATCTCGCTGAACCCGAAGGCGCGAAAAACCTCGCCGGCTGTATCTTCGATATGCCGCCACTTGTCTGTCTCCGGGGGGAGAATATCCTTGAAACCCTTGACGGCAGTAATGATCTCCATCGTTCAAACTCTCTCCTCGCTCATTTTAACTATAGTTATACAAGATAGCATATCAATAGGAAAACCGCAACATGAATGATGAAAAAACTGCAATTCAGACACTAATGGGGCCTGGAGGGTGAGCGAGAGGATGAAGGCGTGAAAAATATACAGCGCCATAGTCGTTGGGAAGAAGTTACGGTGCCAGGGGTGCATACTACA
>Ga0116204_1000635_pt1 | contig 19998 bp, 19 predicted proteins | sample LakKivwa52mmetaG_FD_94481 | JGI IMG/M metagenome (GOLD analysis project Ga0116204, IMG submission 94481) | Anoxic lake water microbial communities from Lake Kivu, Rwanda to study Microbial Dark Matter (Phase II) - Lake Kivu water 52m metaG | ecosystem: Environmental > Aquatic > Freshwater > Lake...
GCGAGGGTCATCAGGACGATCTTGTTCGGATCGGGGACCTCGCGATCCAGATCCGGGAAGGATCCAAATGCTCGATCGGCCAGACCGGCATGAACCCCATTCTCCATGCGCTGAAACATTTCCCTCAGGCCTTTGCCGACGCCATTGCCCAGAGCAAGAAGGCGCGGGAAGGCAAGTACCGTTTCGCCGTCACGGCGCCCTGCATCAGCGTCTGCCCGAGCGGCCTCGATATCCCCCGTTATGTGGAGGAGATCGGCGAGCAGCGTTTTGCCGAATCTCTGGCCACGATCCGGGAGAGCATCTGCATGGCCGGCACCCTCGGCAGGGTCTGCATCCGTCCCTGCGAATCGAACTGCCGGAGGGCGAACATTGATGAAGCAATCACCATCAAGAATCTCAAGAGATTTGCCGCCGATTATGAAATAGACAAAAACAGAACTCCCAAAAGCGCCTGCGCCGAAAAGACCGGCCGGAGGGTCGCCGTCATCGGCGCTGGTCCGGCGGGCCTTTCCTGCGCCTATAACCTGGCCCTGAAAGGTCACCAGCCGACAATTTTCGAAAAACTCCCCGAGCCGGGCGGGATGGCCGCCGTGGGCATCCCCGATTTCCGTCTCCCCCGACAGATCCTCGCGCGCGAGGTGGACATCGTCAAGGCGGCCGGAGTGGAAATACGGTACGGGGTTGAGGTGGGTAAAGACATTGCCATTGCGGATCTCAGAAAAGACTATGCGGCAGTCTTCATCGGCGTGGGCGCCCATGACAGCATGCCCATGGGGGTGGAGGGGGAAGACAACGGTTACCGGGGATTCATCCCCGGCGTCAAGTATCTTCTGGATATCAGCCAGGGGAAGGACCCTTATCCCGAGGGGAAAAAGGTGGTGGTGGTCGGGGGCGGCAACGTGGCGATCGACTGTGTCCGCTCGTCATTCCGGATCGGCAAAGAAGATGTCAATCTCGTCTACCGGCGCACCATAGTGGAAATGCCGGCCGACCCGGCGGAGATCCATGACGCCGAGCAAGAGAAGGTGAAGTTCCACTACCTGTGCAATCCCACGAGAATCCTCGAGCGGGATGGCAAGGTGGTGGGTGTGGAGTGCATCCGCATGGAACTGGGAGAACCGGACAAGAGTGGCCGCAGAAGACCCGTCCCGGTTGCCGGCTCGGAATTCATCATCGAAACGGACATCCTGATCCCCGCTATCGGCCAGAGGGTCAATCTCTCCTTCCTTTCGGAAAATGACGGCATCAAACTGACCAAATGGAATACCATCGATGCCGATGAAGGAACCTTCACCACCTCGCAAGAGGGGGTGTTTGCCTCGGGCGACTGCGTCACCGGTCCCGACGTCCTGGTCAAGGCCACCGGCACGGGAAAAAGGGCGGCGGAAATGATCGACCTGTTTCTTGCCGGCGGCAAGGTGGAGGCCTCGGTGGACGAGAATTTCAGGACGCTTTTCTCCACAATGAAAGTATACAACAAAAAAGAACAGCTCGGCATCATCGGCGGTACGAAAAAGGCCGAGCTGCCGATGCTCGACCCGGAAGCGCGGAAGCGGACCTTTGACGAGGTGGAGGCGGGCTACAGGATCAACGAGGCTTCGGGCGAGGCGGGGCGGTGTCTCCGCTGCTACAGAATCGGCATGATCGCTCTGGGTTGATAGGGATGTCTACACAAACGGTATCAATATGGAATTACTCTATTTATTGATTCAAACCGTGGTCATGATCCTGGTTGTGGTGACCTGCCTGATGCTCTGCGTCGCCTACATGACCCTGCTGGAACGGAAATTCCTCGGCTACATGCAGGTTCGCCTGGGGCCAAACCGGGTAGGATATTTCGGACTGCTCCAGCCCATCGCCGACGGCATCAAGTCCTTCGTAAAGGAGGACATCATCCCCGACAAGGCCGATAAAACCATCTTTGTGATCGCGCCGATGATTTCCTTTGCGACCGCGCTTTCCATGTTTGCCCTGATCCCCTTCGGCGAGAGTATCACCGTTTTCGGACGGGAGATCAGACTGGTCATCGCCGACGTGGATATCGGCATCCTGTATATTTTTGCCCTGAGCACCCTGGGCGAATACGGGATCATCCTGGGAGGCTGGTCGTCGGACAACAAATATGGTCTTTTGGGCGCGCTTCGGGCGGCCGCCCAGATGATCAGCTACGAAGTGGCCCTCGGACTCATCATCCTCGGCACGATCATCCTGTCCGGTTCCCTGCGCCTGACCGAGATCGTGGAAGCGCAGCGGGACGTCTGGTTCATCGTTTACCAACCCTTCGCCTTTCTTTTGTACATTGTTGCAGCGCTTGCGGAGCTCAATCGGACCCCTTTCGATATGCCGGAATCGGAAAGCGAGCTGGCCAGCGGTTACAATATCGAATACAGCAGCATGAAATTCGCCCTGTTCATGATCGCCGAATATATTCACCTGGTGGTCGTGGCCGCCCTCGCCACCACCCTCTTTCTCGGGGGATGGCTGGGACCGGTGCTGCCCGGGCCGGTGTGGTTCTTCATCAAGACATTGCTGCTGATTTTTGTCTTCATCTGGATCAGGGGCACCTACCCCCGGATGCGGTACGACCATATCATGAAATTTGGATGGAAATTCCTGTTCCCCGCGGCGATCCTGAATGTGATAGTGACCGCTCTGGTGGTGGCGCTGAGATAGGATATAAGGTGTAGATGATGATTCTTCCGCTGTTAAAAGGTCTGCGACTGACATTGAAGATGTTTTTTTCCCGGCCGGTCACGATCCGGTACCCGGAAGAGAAACGGCAGATATCGCCGCGCTGGCGGGGCATGCATTATTTCGAGAAGAATCTTCAGGGAGAAACCGCCTGTGTCGCCTGCGGCTTATGCGTCGCGGTCTGTCCCTCGCACTGCATCACCCTCGACATCAGGGAAAGGGAAGACGGAACCCGCTATCCCGGCCGTTACGAACTCGATGCCCTGCGCTGCATCTACTGCGGTTTCTGCCAGGAGGCCTGTCCGGTAAACGCCATCAAACTGGGACAGGAGTACGAGGTTGTTGGTTACGAAAGGAAGGGCTTCCTGCTCACAAAGGACAAGCTCCTTGCCGGCAAAGGATGACGGCTTCGCGCGCCTTGCCTGCGGAGCTTTTTACGAAGCCGTCCTGAAATGAAGGCTTTTGTGGCTTTTTGTGAGAGTTGTAAAGGATAACGTATGATGGATATGGTCAGTTTCAAAGGGATCGTCTTTATTGCCGAAGCAATCGTCGCTATTGTCGCTTCCGTGCTGATGGTCACCAGGAAAAATCCCATCCACAGCGCCTTGTGGATGATCGTGACCTTCTTCGCCATGTCGGTCATCTATCTCCTGCTCGACGCCCAGTTCATCGCCGTGGCGCAGATCATGGTCTATGCGGGCGCCATCATGATGCTGATCCTTTTTGTCATCATGCTGGTCCAGGTGGAAGAGGGCGAGAAGGGCGACCACTGGATAGCGGGCCGCTCTAAAAAGACAAAGATTGCCGGGGTTTTGATTACGGTCATCTTGTTTGGGCAGCTGCTTTTAGGGGCCCTGTTCTTCAGGATGACCGGCCAGAGCGGGGATCATCCGGCGGCCCTGGTCGATGCCGTCGGCAATGTAAAAGCGGTCGGCCTCTTACTCTACGGCCAGTATCTGTTCCCCTTTGAAATCGCCTCGATCCTTCTGCTGGTGGGCATCGTGGGCGCGGTGGTCATCGCCAAAAGAAAAGAATGAGGAGGAGAATCATCTGATGCTTCAGGAAATACCTCCCGGCTTATGTTTCATCCTCAGCGGCATACTGTTTATGATCGGTGCGATCGGCGTGATCATCAGGAGAAACGTGATTGTGGTCTTCATGTGCATCGAGCTGATGCTCAACGCCGTGAACCTGGTCTTCATCGCCGCTTCCGGCGCGCTTTCTTCCATGGACGGCTCCGTGTTCGTTTTTTTCATCATGACCGTCGCCGCTGTAGAGGCCGCGGTCGGAATGGCTATTTTCGTTATGGTTTTCCGGCTGTATCATACGATCAATGCCGATGAAATGAACTTGTTGAAAGGTTAAAAGAGGACAAGAACAGATGGCTGATTATATCTGGCTGATCCCTTTATTCCCGGCCCTGGGATTCATCATCAACAGCTCATTCGGAGGCAGGGCTTCAAAGACCCTGGTGGCCTGGGTGGCCTGTCTTGCGCTATTTGCGGCCTTTCTCAGCTCGGTGGCGGTCTTTTACGAGTTTCTCCAGTTACCGGCATCGGCCAGGGTATTCGAAAGAGACATTTACAACTGGATCGCCTCAGGCGAGATGAGTGTCAACATCGGATTTCGGCTCGATCCCCTTTCGGTCATCATGTGCCTGGTGGTGACGGGGGTGGGGTTTCTCATCCATGTGTACTCCGTTGGCTATATGCACGACGATCCGGGGTTCAAGCGGTTCTTCATCTACCTGAACCTCTTCGTCTTCATGATGCTCCTTCTGGTCACGGGAAACAGCCTCCCGCTGATGTTCGTGGGGTGGGAAGGGGTGGGCCTCTGCTCCTACCTGCTGATCGGGTTCTGGTATGAAAAGGATTCCGCCGCGGACGCGGGGAAGAAGGCCTTCATCGTCAACCGGGTGGGGGACTTCGGATTCCTGATCGGCGTTTTCTTCCTCTTTGTCAGCCTGGGCGCCCATGGCGTCTGGACCATGAATATCGGGGAAGTGGGCAGGAATGCCCACCTCCTGAGCGGCCCAGCCGTCACCGTCATTACGCTTTTGTTCTTTGTGGGCGCCGTCGGCAAGTCGGCGCAGATTCCCCTCTACGTGTGGCTGCCCGACGCGATGGAAGGTCCCACTCCTGTCAGTTCCCTGATCCATGCGGCGACGATGGTGACGGCCGGCGTTTACATGATCGCGCGGCTGAACATCCTCTACAGCATGGCGCCGGACACCCTGTATGTGGTCGCCGTGATCGGCGTCCTTACCGCCTTTTTTGCCGCCTCCATCGGTTTTGCCCAGTACGACATCAAAAAAGTCCTTGCCTACTCCACGATCAGCCAGCTTGGTTTCATGTTCGTCGCCATGGGCGTGGGGGCCTATGCAGCCGGGATCTTCCATCTGATGACCCATGCCTTTTTCAAAGGATTGCTGTTCCTCGGGGCGGGGAGCGTGATGCACGCCATGAGCGGCGAGCTCGATCTGAGGAACATGGGAGGGTTGAGGAAGAAAACCCCCATCACCTATTGGACGTTCTTTATCGCCTGCCTTGCCATTGCAGGGATACCGGGTTTTTCCGGCTTTTTCAGCAAGGATGAAATCCTCTGGAAGGCCTTCAGCTCTCCCCACGGCGATCTATGGATCTGGCTCCTCGGCGCGGTGACGGCGGGGATGACCGCCTTTTACATGTTCCGCCTCTTTTTCAGCACCTTTCACGGCGAATGCCGGGCCTCGGAGGAGGTGAAACATCACATCCACGAATCGCCCCGGGTGATGACGATCCCGCTGATGATCCTCGCCGTCCTCTCGCTCGCGGGGGGTTATGTGGGCGTCCCGCACCTGCTGGGCGGGGATAACGCCATAGAGCAATTCCTTGCGCCGGTCTTCGGACATGCGACCCAGGCGAAAACGGCCTTGCATTTCGACATCGTTACTTCCGCCTGGGCGTCGTCCGGGGCTGGAGGTCATGAGGCTGCGCTGGAGCTTGCCCTCATGGTGGCGTCGGTTCTGATCGCCCTTTTGGGCATCGCCCTGGCCTATCTCTACTACGTGAAGAATCCCGCTCTGCCCGATCGGTTCACGGCGCGGTTCGTGGGTCTGTTCCGCTGGGTGCATAGCAAATATTTTGTGGACGAGCTTTACGATTTTGTCTTTGTCCGCGGCACATTGAGGGCGGGCGCTTTCCTCCTCAAGGTGGCGGATGGGTGGATCATCGAGGGGCTGGTCAACGGCACGGCGGCTCTGGTGAAACGGAGCGGCGACAGGCTAAGGAAGCTGGAGACCGGTTACGTGCAGGAATACGCCTTCGGCATCATCTTGGGTGCAATCATCGTGGTAGGATATCTTATCGCGATACCGATGTTTTAGAGGTACTTGATCCATGGACCTGACATTTCCTCTTCTGAGCGCCCTGATATTTTTCCCGCTGACCGGCGCCCTGTTGCTGATGCTGCTGCCGAGGCGAAACGCCCTTTTGATCAAGGTCTCCGCCCTGCTCTTGACACTGGCTGAATTTGCCCTCTCTCTGCCGCTGTTCTTTCAATTCAATGAAAAGACTGCCGCCATGCAGTTCGTCGAGCAGCGGGAGTGGTACCCGGAATGGGGGATAAGCTACCTGCTCGGCATAGACGGCATCAGCATGCTCCTGGTGATGCTCACCACGTTCATCACGGTGCTTTGCATCCTCTGCTCCTGGGAATCGATCAAGGACAAGATCAAGGAATATTACGTCTCCTTCCTGCTCTTGGAGACGGCGATGATCGGCGCCCTGTGCGCCCTCGACCTCGTGTTGTTTTATATCTTCTGGGAGCTCATGCTGATCCCCATGTACCTCCTCATCGGGGTATGGGGCGGCCCGAACCGGATCTATGCGGCCGTCAAGTTCTTCCTTTTTACCATGGTGGGAAGCGTCCTGATGCTCGTGGCGATCATGGCCCTTTACTTCCATTACGGCGGCGAAACCGGTCTCTATACCTTCAACGTCTTCGATCTCTACAAAGCCAACCTGCCGGTGGTCAAGCAATACTGGCTGTTTGCGGCCTTTGCCCTCTCTTTTGCGATCAAAGTGCCGATGTTTCCCTTTCACACCTGGTTGCCCGACGCCCATACGGAGGCCCCCACAGCGGGGAGCGTCATTCTGGCCGCCGTTCTGCTGAAAATGGGCGTCTATGGTTTCCTGAGATTCGCCATGCCGCTCTTCCCCGCTGCTCTCGTCGCTGCGACGCCGCTCATCTCGTGGCTCGCGATTATCGGCATCATTTACGGCGCCGTCATGTGCATCATGCAGACCGACCTGAAGAGGCTGATTGCCTATTCTTCCGTGAGCCATCTGGGCTACGTGATGCTCGGCATCTTCGCCCTGAACATGCAGGGGTTCCAGGGTGGCATCTACCAGATGCTCAACCACGGCATCAGCACGGGAGGGTTGTTCCTTATCGTCGGGATGATCTATGAACGGCGGCACACCCGGATGATCGCCGATTTCGGCGGCCTATCCAAGGTGATGCCCCGCCTGGCCGTCTTTTTCATGATCATCACCCTCTCGTCGATCGCCCTGCCCGGGACAAACGGCTTTGTGGGTGAATTTCTCATCCTCCTGGGCGCCTTCCGCAGCAATATGCTCTACGGGGTCCTTGCCGCCACGGGCGTCATTCTCGGTGCCGTTTACATGCTCTGGATGTTCCAGCGGGTGATGTTCGGTAAGATCACCAGAGAGGAAAATACGCGGCTGCCGGACCTGTCGAAAAGGGAAGCGGCCATACTGGGCGCCGTCGTTCTTTTCGTATTTCTGATGGGTCTTTATCCCGGCGCCTTCCTCAGAAAGATGGACGCCTCGGCGGCCGACTATCTGAATTATATCCAGGCCAAAACCGCCGCATATACTGCTGTGGAACAGGTTCCGATACGGCAGGCTAAAGCAGAATAAGAGGGGTAGGGGATCATGGTTGTTAAAATACCCGAACTGGCATTCGGATTTATCATCCCGGAAATCATCATCACCGTAAGCGCCTTCATCACCTTGCTCCTGGCCGCTTTCGGCAGGCGGGAAAGCATCGGCGCCATGGCAGGCGCCGTCGCTCTGACGGGGGCCGGTCTGGCGATGATTTTCACCTTCGCTTCATGGGATACCGACACCAGCATTTTCAACTCCCTCTATACCATCGATAATTTCGGCACTTTTTTCAAGGGGCTGGCGCTGATCGTCGCGATGCTGGTCACACTCCTGTCCCTGAGCTACGTGGAACGCGAAGCGATCGTCAAAGGCGAATACTATTCCCTTCTGCTGTTCGGCGTCCTGGGGATGATGATCATGGTCTCATCGAACCATTTTATCACCATCTTTATCGGCCTGGAGGTGATGTCCATCGCCGTGTACGTCCTGTGCGGGCTGCTGAGCGGCAACTCAAGGTCGGCGGAGGCCTCCCTCAAATACTTTCTCCTCGGGGCCTTTACCACGGCCTTTCTGCTTTACGGGATGGCGATGATCTATGCCACGACCGGCAACTTGGATATACGCGCAATCGCGAACCATGTCGTGGCCGGAGATTTCGTTCTGACCCCCATGTTCATGATCGGGATCGCGTTGCTCGTCGTCGGATTCGGCTTCAAAACGGCTTCCGTGCCCTTTCATATGTGGACGCCGGACGTCTATCAGGGCGCCCCGACGTCCATCACCGCGTATATGGCGACCGGCATCAAGGCCGCCGCATTCGGCGCATTTCTCCGGGTATTCTATACGGCCTTCATGCCCCTGCTGGCCCACTGGTCCGGCATGATATGGCTGATTGCCGTGGCGACGATGACCCTTGGAAATATCACCGCCCTGGTGCAGGATGACGTCAAGCGGATGCTGGCCTATTCGAGCATCGCCCACGCGGGCTACATCCTGATTCCCTTCGTCATCGGCGATCAGGTCTCTTCCGCGAGCATCCTCTTTTATCTGCTTGTCTACACCTTCATGAATATCGGCGCCTTCACGATCGTCATCCTGTTGGGCCGGAAAGGCGCGGAGAACAGCGGCATAGAGAGTTACGCAGGACTTGCGGGAAGGCACCCGCTGATTGCCCTGTCCATGAGCATTTTCCTCCTTTCGCTGGCGGGGATACCGCCGCTGGCGGGTTTCATGGGGAAATTCTATGTCCTGAGCGCCGCCGTCAAGGCCCAGTATTACTGGCTGGCCGTGATCGGCGTCTTGAACAGCGTCGTGGCCGTCTACTACTACCTGCGAGTGATCATGGCCATGTATTTCAAGGACTCCACCGGAGAGTTCCGCCGGACGGACTTCTCCCCCGCCTATTCCGTGGTGATCATCATCAGCCTCTGGGCCCTTTTCCACATGGGCGTCTTCCCCCGCGACTTCCTGCTCATCGCCCAGAAGTCGGTGGGCATCTTCATGTAGGGTATCCTTGATTCGCGTGGCGCCGACAATACACTGAAACGGTTGTCACTTCACATGCAAGGCATTCTTCGCAGTCCAGCAGTTTGAGGGCCTTTACGACGTCAAATGCCGAAATCAGTTAGTTGTCTTGTCCGCAGGAACTATCGATGTTCGCGATCCGCTGAAACCCAAAATGACGTTAACAACCGACAATGGAATTACTATCACTAATATCTCGGATAGTGGTAGAAAACTGCAAAAGGAACTCCTGCCGAAAGTAGATTTGGGTAGGTAAAGAAATTACTTTTCATCTGAGGTAGAGGGGGAAAAGAAATGAAAAGGATAATCTTAACAACCGTTATCTTCCTAATCGTCGCCTTCCCTATATTTGCAGCGGAGTCTATTATATTTACCGGAATACCGAAGATAAAGATAAGCGAGGGCGGTGTGAGCCGGATAACAGAGAACGTACCAAATGACAAAGCAATTCAGTTCAAGTGTACAATTACACAGCTGGATGATAAATACTACTGGACGTCAAGAAACAACGTTGAACTGCTCGCCATTGCCAGCAGGGCATTTATTACCTATTGGGCTGTAAATGGCTCTGGATATATTCGCGTGACAATGCCTGAAATGGGAGAGGCGTTGAGAAGAATGGGTGCTCTTGTCGGAGACCCGGAAGCGAAATTTGATTATGTCGAGCACTTCCTTTTGGGCCTGAAGTCTGTTACTTATTATGGTACGGCAAAATGACCTTCTAACTTCGACATGCACCGGATCGGCCATAAAGCAGGCCCCTCGGTGATGCAGGCGTGTGCGCCAGGCATGGTACAGAGCGGGGTGAAAGTCCTCGCGCCAGGTTAAAAGCGAAGCCGAAGGCAAGGAGAAGGGCAAGGGCGTCGCCGTGATGCTCCTCCCTATCCCGATTCGGCTGACGACGTAAGTCTGTGTATCGAAAACGGGGCTTGGAGGGAATGCACTGTAGAAACGGAGGGAGGAGTCTGATGGGCAGCGACCATTCAGGTTGGCAAAACGATTTTCCTCTTCGGGAGAAATTCGAGGACTTCTCAGGCAAAATGAGGACTTTTGTCATCAACTGCTACGAAAGCCCACTCGGGTACACGGTCCGTGCGAGAGAAGAAAACCCGAAGGGTGAGGGATACGAGTTCGCCGTATACAGCGAGACCAGCCCCTATAGCGCACTCGGGCGCCTTCGGGAGAAGGCGCGACGGTCTATGGCCACTTGCCACCTGAGTAAGGGACAAGGCATGTTACACGACAAGCTTCGGGGGCGCATTACATTAGACGGTCATGGCGGCGTGATGCTGGTCGTTGATGGTCTCGCCGTCGATATGGATGATCTTGCCAGATTCCTCTCGACCCATGAGGGATGGGAGTTCGAGCTAAGCATCATAGACGCGCTGGAATGAGTGTGAGACGGGCGAGTAAGCCTCCGAACAAACCGGTGGAGAGGGCCGGGTTATTTAGCCGCGGTTTCAGAAGTATGTACCCTTTGGGGTCGTGTGTATGGGTTTGGGAGCACCCTTTATAAAGTCGCCCGGTCCCTCATCTCCCCGTTAGAAATAAAAATTTATTGAAATAAATAAAAATGCTATAATCTATTTATGCTTGCAGAAAAAGATAAAATAATAATTCAGGAAATATCGAAAAAGTACCAGGCAAAACGAGTACTTCTCTTTGGCTCAAGCCTCGACGCCACCAAAGAAAGTCGGGATATCGATATAGCGGTAGAAGGCATACCGCCGATGGATTTTTTCCGTTATTATGGTGAGCTTTTATTTGCCTTATCCAAGCCTGTTGACATCATCGACCTTTCCGACAATTCAAAATTTACCAGTATAATCAAGCAAGAAGGAGTACCAATCTATGGCTAGCTGCAAAGCCCGGATCGAGGCTGAATACGAAGCCATAGAAAAAATTCTGTCCTCTTTACCCCTCAGCACTGCACTTCCAAAAATCAGCGCATTGGAACTTGCCGGAGTAGCCGCGCTACTTCACAATTTTTATAATGGTATAGAAAACATCATTAAACAGGTTTTCCAAGCTAAGAATATGCCCATTCCCCAAGGGCAATCGTGGCATCAGGAATTATTGCTGACAGCCATAAGATCAAATATTGTATCACAGGCAATCGGTGAAGAATTAAAACGATTTCTCGCTTTTCGCCATTTTTTCAGCCATGCATATGCTTTAGACCTATACCCGTATAAAATGGAACCGCTTGTAGCGGATGTCCTTTCTACTTTTGAGAAGTTTAAAATCGATATAAATAAAACTTCTTTCTAACCTGTCAATCAACCGGACTTTTCCCGTCGCTGGCGCGGCATCAAAAGCCGGTTACTTCTAAGGTGTGCCGCGAAATCACGCGACGCATCCGCGGGCGGACTCCTGCCGGGATCATCGAGGAACTGAGGGCCTACATCCTCGGATGGTTCTATGAGAAGAACGGGTACACCTCTCTCTCAAGAGTCGAGACAGAGCGCCTCTTGAGGTTGTATTGGAGCATCCCTGAACGCCAGATAGCGACGTCAGTGGGTGTGAAGGAGGGTCCAGATGGGAGTCACTATTCACCCGATCACATTGGGGGTTGATCGCTGCTATCTCATCCGGGGTGAAAAGATCATCATGATCGATGGCGGCGCCCCGAAGCAAGGAAAGCGCTTCATGAAAGCCATTGAAAGGCTGTCGATAAAACCCGAAGAGATCAAACTCATTGTGCTCACCCACGGGCATTGGGATCATATCGGATCGGCCAAGGAAATTAAAGACCTCACAGGGGCCAAGCTTGCCCTGCATCGGCAGGAAAAGGATTGGCTTGAGAAGTCCTTAAAACCGCTGCCTCCTGGAGTGACCGCCTGGGGAAACCTGTTTGTCAAAACCATGGCGATCTTTATGCCCTTGGTCCATATCCCTGCAACCGATGTGGATATTGCCTTGGGGGATGGAGAGTTTCCTCTGTTCGAGTATGGAATTCCGGGCAGGATTGTGCATACTCCCGGTCATTCTATGGGATCGGTCTCTGTTTTGCTGGAAACGGGGGAGGCTTTCGTCGGAGATTCGGCGATGAGAATGTTTCCATTGCGCCTGACTCCGGGACTGCCTATCCTGGCTGAAGACATGCGAAAGCTCAAAGAAAGCTGGAAATTGCTGATGGAAATGGGTGCAAAAACGATCTATCCTGCGCATGGGAAACCATTTTCGGTTGACTTCATTCGAGAGGCGTTGTTGTGGCGGGATGCAAATAGCAGGGAAAGGCCGCCCAACGCTCCGTTTGCTGCCGATATACCTAAAAAAAACGATGGCTTTGACGGTGATCTCTGGTAGTGGACAGACCCATGAATGGCAACAACCGATCCGACATTGCACCCGGCATGCGGGTAAGAGTGGTCCGGAAAGAGGATCAGCGAAGCGGCGCCCTCACAGAAGGGATCGTCCGGGATCTGCTCACGAAATCGTCCCACCACCCTCATGGCATCAAAGTGCGCCTTGAGGGCGGGATCGTCGGCAGGGTGAAAGAGATTTTGGGCGCATGAAGGGCGCCGCTATTTTCCCGTGCAAAGGACCTCCATGCAGATTTACGTCGATGCGGACGGATTTCCAAAAGCGGCGAAGGACATTCTGATTCGGGCCGCCCTGCGACTGGGCTTGCCCGTCGTCTTCGTGGCCAACAAACCCATCCGCCAGGATCCGTCGCCCCTGATTTCGAGTCTTCTCGTTCCCGGGGGGCCGGATATCACCGATGACCGTATCGTGGAGTTGGCAGAGCCGGGCGACCTGGTGATTACAGCCGACATCCCTCTGGCGGACCGGGTCGTCTCCAAGGGCGCCTTCGCCCTTAACCCCCGGGGCAAACTCTACACGGAGGAGAACATCAAGGAACGTCTGGCCGTGCGGGATCTCCTGAGCGAACTGCGGGACGGCGGCCTGATGACGGGCGGACCGCCGGCCTTCGGGAAGAAGGACTGCCAGGCCTTTGCCGACCAGCTCGATCGTTTCCTGATCCGTCGGTTGAAAGGGGAAAAAACCAGCAGGCTGGAAAAAGGCGCAGCATAAAGCGCTGAACCCAGTCGCGCAAGAAACCGCGCACCAGTGAGCTTTTCGTTATGTGACCATAAAGGGGAGTTTTCAGGGAATGTCTTTGAAAGAAATGCCATTCACAAAAGATGATCTGGAAAAGATTGCAGCGAAATTCGCAACGCCATTTCATATCTACGACGAGAAAGCAATCAGGGAAAACGCTCGAGATTTACTCCAAGCCTTTGAGTGGAATGAAGGTTTCAAAGAGTACTTTGCCGTTAAAGCAACACCGAATCCTTTCATAATGAAGATCCTAAAAAGTGAAGGTTTCGGAGCCGACTGCAGTTCACTGCCGGAATTATTGCTGTCCGAAAAAGCGGGAATTGTCGGCGCCGACATCATGTTCTCGTCCAACGATACCCCCGCAATCGAGTTCCAAAAAGCCCGCCAATTGAACGCCATCATCAACCTGGATGACATCAGCCACATACCGTTTCTTGAGAAAAACGGCGGCATCCCGGAGATCGTCTCTGTGCGATATAACCCCGGCAAGCGAAGGGAAGGGAGCTTTATCATGGGTAGTCCGGAAAACGCCAAGTATGGGTTTACCAGGGAGCAGATCTTCGCAGGGCTTTCAGAATTGCGTCAAAAGGGGGTGCGGAAATTCGGGGTGCATACCTTTATTGCCTCCAATGAATTGAATCCCGACTATTTTGTCGATACCGCAGACATGCTGTTTGATCTTGCGCTCGATATAAAAGATAAACTCCGAATCCGGATAGGGTTTGTCAATATCAGCGGCGGTATTGGCATTCCGTACACACCTGATCAGAAAAAGATGAGCTTTGCGCATGTCGGTGAGGGAATCCGAAAAAAGTATCGAGAGAAGATCCGAAAAAATGGGTTGCATCCCCTGTCTATTTTTATGGAATGCGGTCGAGCGATCACCGGGCCTTACGGATACCTGGTATCCCGGGTACTGCACAAAAAGGAGATTTACAAGACCCATATCGGCCTCGACGCATGCATGGCGAATCTCATGAGGCCCGGAATGTACGGCGCCTATCATCATATCACTATAGCGGGCAAAGAAAACCGCACATACGATCATGTATACGACATCACAGGTTCCCTGTGTGAATCGATCGACAGATTCGCTGTGGACCGATTGCTGCCCGAGATTGAAATCGGAGATTTGGTTGTCATCCATGATACCGGTGCGCATGGACATGCAATGGGATTCAATTACAACGGCAAACTTCGGTCTTCCGAATTACTTCTTCGGGAAGACGGCGATGTCGTCGAAATCCGAAGGGCGGAGAGGGTTGAGGATTATTTCGCCACACTGGATTTTGATAAACTTGAACAATTTCAAGTGTAACAAAGCCGGCGATTTCCTTCTGGACCACAAGGACTTCCGCTTTTCAAAGTGGTGGATGGCGGTATTGAAGCGTGGGAGAAAACGGCCAGGTGGCAAAAAAGGAAATGAAGGGGGCGCATCTTCTCAATCATGCACCCCGCGACATCCGGCGAAAAAACCAAAACAGAGCGGCAACCTGCAATGCTACGCCTGCCCCGAAGGCAACCGTGTAACCCTCCGATGCGTAACTTCCGCCTCCCGTAGGATAGAGGTTGATCACGATGCCGATCCCCCACTGCACGAGGAAAGAGGCGACGAAAACCATCAGGTTGAGCGCGGTGATCGCCCGCCCCGCCATCGACACCGGAAACGCCTGCGAGAGGATGGCATAGTTTACAATTCCGGCGGTGCCGAGAAAGCCGAACAGAAACCAGACGACGGATTGCATTCCGGTATATCCGACGACCAGCGACATGTGAACCAGGATCGCGACGCCGACCCCGATACCGACCACATAACTCGGTGCAATGCCGGCGCGCTCCAGTCGCGAAGCCAGATTGCCCATCGTCATGTGGCCAGCCACCATGCCGACGGCCGCAAGCAGCAGATAATGGGCGATCTCATCGCGCGCCTGCCCCGCCACATCCTTCATCCAGCCCGCCGCCCAAAGCCCCTGCACGGACATGAACGTCGATTGGGACAGCATGACGAGCGGGGCGATTCGCCAAAATTCGCGGCTTTGTCCGATTTGCCGAAAAACCTTGAATTGATCCGCGACCGTTACACGGGCCGGCGGTTCATTTCGCTCGGGAACCAGAACGAAGATGAGCGCGCTTGTGACGGCGCAAGCGCCGGCAAACAAGGTAAACAGAATGCGCCAGTCGATCCACTGTAGCGCCCAGTCGACCGGGGCGGTGGAGCAGACAACGCCGATCCCGCCGGCAGCAAGCACCCAGCCGTTCAGTCCGGCGAGCCTCTGTGGGGCAAACCAGAGGGCGTTCGCCTGGAACCCGGCCATCAGGCAAGCGCTGACCCCCAGACCGATCAGCGCCCGCCCGGCGATCAGCAGGAAAACGCTGTTGCTCCAGGCGAAGAGCAGTGAACCCGCGGCAGCGACCAGCAGCAGAGAGCCTTCGACGCGGCGCGGCCCGAAGCGATCGAGCAGCACGCCGAGCGGGGGTTGAAAGAGCGCGAACGAAAAGAAATAGGCGCTGGTGAGAAGCCCGAGATCGGATGCGTCAAGCTGGAATGTATTCACCAGATCGGGCGCGATGACGGCATTCACGTTGCGAAGCAGATAGGAGAGGAAATAGCCGCAGGCAAACGGCCCAAGAACCGCAAAGAGCAGGCCGTACCCTCCCGGCGGACCGGGTGTCGGGCGTGTACCGATATCAGTCATACGAGATAGGGCTTTCCGCGCTCTGTTCTTTTCATGGTGAGCCTCCTTTCTTCAGCATCTGTTCGTAATTGTATGTTAGTCCTTTGTCAAGAAGAAAACGGTGAAGAAAAGGGTGCTTCACATCAGCAATTTGATGACCATGATGAGGATGACCCCTATAAATATCCGCTTTATTGCATCCCAAAACGGACCGTAATAGGGTGCATCGTGCTGGTCTGCGAGGGGGGATAAGCCGTGGTTTTCTGTGCTGCCGATTTGCTGTTGACCTCATTTGGGATACCTGATAACAAGCATGCGCGGGGCGCCCTCGGGCGTTTTCTGTCATATGGCGAAGAAAATGGCCGCTGTTCGGGGCGGCTTCAGGAGTAAAAATGGGTGTTTTGGAGGGTGATGGGATGAACAGGATTCTTTTGGTCGAACACATTCACCGGGCCGGCGAGGGGATGCTGGCCAATAAAGCGAAACTGGTTTTTCCACAGCCGCAGAACGAGGAGGGCATTCTTGCTGCGATCGGCGATTGCAACGCTCTCATCGTTCGGAATACAAAGATCACCCGGAGAATCATGGAAGCCGCGCCGCGACTTGCCGTGATCGGGAGACACGGTGTGGGTTACGATACGGTCGATATCGACGCTGCGACCGAGCTGGGGATTCCCGTTGTCTATACGCCGGCGGCCAACACGGAAAGTGTGGCCGAGATTGCCGTCGGGTTCATCATATGCCTTTGTCGGAAAATCGTTCAGGCCCACGTCGCCATGCAGTCAGAGGAATTGCTCAGCGATACGGTGACCCTCCCCGTCAAGACGCGGGAAAGAGGATTGGTCAACACGGATCTTTGGGGAAAAACACTGGGCGTCATCGGGGTGGGCAGGATCGGTTCTTCCGTATCCCGGAAAATGATCGCGGCCTTCAATATGCGCGTGCTTGGTTACGATCCTTATGTGGATGCGGAAAAGCTCGCGGGCTATGGCGTGGAGAAAGTGGACCGCCTGGAAGAGATGCTGCCCCTGTGCGATTTCATCACCATGCATTGTTCCGGTGGCGCGGAAACGCGGCATATGATCAACGCAAGCACCCTGGCCTCGATGAAACCGGGCGCCCATGTCATCAACACGGCGCGGGGCACCATCGTGGATGAGGCGGCGCTGGTCGAGGCGCTGCGAAGCGGCAGGATTGCCGGCGCTGCAATCGACGTCTATGACCCGGAGCCTCCCCGGCCGGGCAATCCGCTGCTGCACATGGAAAACGTGATCGTGACGCCGCATTTCTGCGCCATGACGGAGGAGAGTCTGTACAACATGGCGACCGCCGTGGCTCAAGGGGTTCTGGATGTTCTCGAAGGCAGAACTCCTCAGTATCGGGTCAATCCCTGAGTCCGGGATATGCCGGGATGATCAATCCGATCGCCGCAGGCTATCGCTTTTTTTCGATGGATGCGCGGAGAATTCCCGCGAGCGGGATGGTCAGGGCGATGACGACCGCCAGGACGGCGAAGGCGAAGTGAACCCCGGCCCAGTCCGACAAGAGGCCGAAACAGGGTGGGAAAGCGGCGCCGCAGCCGATGCCGATGGTGTAGAATAAACCATAGGCCCGGGAGCGGCGTTCGGGGGTGACGAAGTCAGGAACGGTCCCGTAGAGGACCGACGAGGTCCCGTTCAGCATGACACCGAGGAACGGCAGCAGCGCCAAGGCCGGATAGAGCGGCAGGGCCAGGAGAAGCAGGGTGCCGCCCGCCGTGGCCGCCTCGGTCAGGATCACCGTACGGATGACGCCAAACCGCTCGGCGATGAGCCCGCAGAGGAACTTCCCTGCCGCGCCTCCGCCCAGGAGCAGACCGAAGGCGAGCCCCGTCAACTCCATGCCTGCCCCCTTGCCCAGCAAGAGAAACGGCAAAAAGGTCAGAAATACGGTTCGCGAGCCGTCATCGATCCCGTGGATCGCCGCCAGCGCCTGGAACCCCCGACGATCCCGAATTCCCCATCCCGAATTTGAGCCCCCGGAAGCCGGCGGCGTCTTTCCCGGGGACTCCGTCGAACGCGAGAGCCGGTCCAGCCCTACGAGCGCCGCCACAGCGCCCGCGGCCGTCAGAAGACCGACGCCTTGTGTCGCGGCGCGCCAGCCGACCCAGGTAAACGCGAAGGCAGCACATGCCGGGAAGAGCATCTTACCCAGGTCGCCCGAAAAATTAAAGGTCCCCAGGGCGAAGCGCTGAGGTCCCCCCTCATAGGCGCGTGCGACCAGCGACGCCCCCAGAGGGTGCTGCGTTCCGGAGCCCAACCCCGCCGCCACGAGCACGACCAACAAAGCCGCGACGCCCCCCACGGCGCCCAAGGCGAGGAATCCAAGCGCCGCGAGCGCTGTTCCCGCCGCAAGAACCCGCGCCTCCCCCCATCGCTCGGCCAGGAATCCGGCAGGAATCTGGAAGAGGGCGAGGGCGCCGGAATAGCAGGTTCGGAGAAATCCGATTTCGGTAAAAGAGAGAAGAAACTCCCGCTGAAGGACGGGAAAGAGAACATAAAGGAAGCTGGAGAGGCCGTCATGGAGAAGATGGATGGCGGCTGTGGTCATGAGCGCGGTCCGCGCACGACGTTTATCCATAGGGTGTATTCCGCTTTGGTTTGGAGTCTCTGTGTGATTGTCTATCAGATCCGCCGATTCCGTACAAGAAAGAAAACGATGAATCCGTTGCGAGCGCTTACCTCGCAGCTTGCTACGGAGATCTTCCATTTCGCTTTGTATTGTGGTATATTTAGCGAACCGCTGTCGCGTGTTCGCGGTCAATTTTACCGAAGCAGTATGATATGCATTAGCTCAAGGAGGCAAATGATGATGCGACGAGGGAAATCCATTCTTGTCATGGTGTTTGTTTCTTTGTATGTTGTCTTTTCAGGATTTGCGGATACGCCAAAGACGATGAGCGTTCAGGTCAGGGAAGGGCAGTTGCGGATCACCCCTTCTTTTCTGGCCGAGATCATTGCGAAACCGGCATACGGCGACCGAGTTGAGATCATCCAGGATAAAGGGCCCTGGAAAAAAGTGGTCAACCGCGGTGTTCAGGGCTGGATGCACATCTCCGCCCTGACGGCCAAGAACATCGTTCTCAAGGCCGGGGCGGCAAATGTGCAGACAAGCGCCACAGGAAGCGAGATCGCCCTTGCCGGAAAGGGGTTCAGCGAGGAAGTCGAGAAGCAGTATAAAAATCTCAATCGGAATCTGGATTACGCATGGGTGGACCGGATGGAGAAGTTTCAGGTCTCGCCCAAACAGATGCAGGCTTTCCTGAAAGAAGGAAGCGTGATGCCCGCGGAAGGAGCCCTGAAATGAGAAAGCTGCTCCTTGTCTCTCTGTCGATATATTCCCTCCTGTCGCTTTCATCCTGCCAGACGATGGAGTCCGCAACCACGCTGGCAACGGCGATAGGCCAGGGCGCCGGCGTCATCAGCGCGTCCCAGGCGGATTCTCTCCGGAAAACGGCCAAAGCCGTTTCGCGCAGCGCCGAGGAATTCACATCGGAACAGGAATACTATATCGGACGCGCCGTCGGGGCGGTCGTCCTTGGAAAATATTCGGCGTATGATCAACGTGCCGTCAACGCATATGTCAACGTCATCGGCCAGACCCTCGCCCAGGCGTCGGATCTGCCGGCAATTTTCGGCGGTTATCGCTTCCTTGTCCTCAACTCCGACGAAATCAACGCCTTCGCCACGCCGAGCGGCCTGGTCTTCGTGACGCGGGGTCTCCTGCGCTGCTGCCGCAATGAAGACGCCCTTGCGGCGGTTCTTGCCCACGAGATCGGGCATATTCAGCTCAGGCACGGGATGCAGGCCATCGAGAAGGCGCGGGTCACCGAAGCCCTGACCACCATCGCGGCGGAAGGCGCCAAGACCTTCGGGTCGCGGGAGGTCGCCGCTCTCACGGAGACCTTCGGCGGGACGATCACCGATATCACCGGCACGCTGATCAACAAGGGCTACGCCCGCTCTTCGGAATACGGGGCGGATCAGGCCGCCGTCACGCTCCTTAAGCGTGTCGGCTATGATCCCAACGGACTGGTGGAGATGCTCAATGTGATGAAGAAAAACCTCAAAGCCGACGGCCTGGATTTTGCCAAGACCCATCCCGCGCCCGATGAC
>Ga0116204_1000636_pt1 | contig 19997 bp, 17 predicted proteins | sample LakKivwa52mmetaG_FD_94481 | JGI IMG/M metagenome (GOLD analysis project Ga0116204, IMG submission 94481) | Anoxic lake water microbial communities from Lake Kivu, Rwanda to study Microbial Dark Matter (Phase II) - Lake Kivu water 52m metaG | ecosystem: Environmental > Aquatic > Freshwater > Lake...
GCTGTGGGTTCACATTCACTACCCGGCTACGGCCCGGTAATCTCTGTGAACCGCCCGGTGCGGACCCGCATGCCGGGTGGTGTGGGGGCCGGGGGAGAAAACCCCCCGGCTACCCGATTGGGCAATTCTTGCCGTTTTGCTTTGCTTTAGTCTTTAAAATAGTTTTGTTTGAATTTTATTATCCAATAGTTATGACCACATTTCCCTTTTTGTGGCCTTTATCAACATACCTGTGTGCTTCTACTACCTTTTCCATTTGATATTGTCTATCAATGACTGATCTTAGCTTCCCAGCTTCAATAAGCTCTTTAAGGGCAACCAGATCTGCAACATTTAGTTTCATGCTGCTGCCCGAGTCGGTAAGAACGTTAAAATACCTCCCGGTCTTCTTCAGGTTTTTCTTAACCCGTGAATATGAAAGTTTGCCTACCGCATCGATGATAACATCATAAATTTTGCTATTCAGGGTAAAATTCGGCACCGTGTAATCAATGACTTCATCCGCTCCCAGGGATTTCACCATTTCCAGGTTCGCTGCACTGCATACACCCGTAACTTCTGCCCCGAAGTTCCTGGCAAGCTGCACGGCAAAGGTGCCTACACTTCCGGAAGCTCCATAGATAAGAACTTTCTGCCCGTTTTGGATATTAGCTTTTCTAAGAATGAGCAATGCAGTTATTCCCCCATTTGGAACCGTTGCGGCTTCTCCGTGGGTAATATTGACCGGTTTTATTGCTATCGCCCAATCTTCAGGCAGACATATATATTCAGCATAAGCTCCGAACCTCATCTCAGTACCTGCGAAAACCTGGTCACCTTTCTTAAACAAAGTGACATTTTTGCCGACTGCTTCGATCTCGCCCGACAGCTCCATACCTAAGATTTTTCTTCTGGGTCCTATGAAGCCGATAGCTATCAACATTATGGGCTTAACCAATAAGTCCAGCGCAAATCCCATACCAGGCTTGAAACTGCGGATTTTGGTGTCCCCTATATGTACTGTTGTCGCGTGGATTTTTATCAGGACTTCATTATCCTTCGGAGTCGGTTTTTCAACCTCTTCGAGATGAAGAACTTCCGGCGGCCCATATTTAGTGCAAATAATTGCTTTCATGAAAATATCCTCCGGATTCGTTGCTCTTGCCCAACAATGTTTCGACCTATCCTTGATAATATCTCAAACGCCGATCTGCATAAAAACCTCTCGGTACCCTTAAAGCTCATCAACGGGACTGCGCACGCCGGATGGCCCCCGGTTTAAAAGGTTCGCCCCTCTCGGCAAAGAGGGGGAAGGGGTGATTTATTGCGTTACCAGCGCCTCAATCGCCGCCGCCGCGTCGAAACCGCTTTTCACGCAGTCCCCGATCCCGATGCCGCGGTAGCTGCAGCCGATAAGATAAAGCCCCCGGTGCGCCTTCAGTTTTTCATCGATTGCGGCAATGCGTCCCAAATGGCCCACAGTGTACTTGGGCATTCCCCTAAACCAGCGGTATACCTTGAAGAACTCCGGCTTCGCGGTGATGTCGGCGATCTGGCTGAGTTCATCGAGAACCACACCGAGCAATTCATCATCGTTCAGGGATACAAGCTCTTCGTGATGCCCGCCGCCGACGAAACATCGGATCAGCGTGGTATCATCCGGCGCCCTGAGTGACCATTTAATCGAACTCCAGGTACAGGCGTTGACTCTTCGCTTCTCGACGCGTGGAACGATGAATCCGAACCCGCGAAGAGGCGCTCTGATGTCCTCTTTCCGGAATGCAAGGGATATTGTAGCCGATGACGACCATTCGATGGCGGACAACCGGTCGCAGAGCTCTTTATCGACAGCCTTCAGGATCTCCTTTGTGATGTAAGAAGGTGTGGCAAGCACAACGGCGTCGAAATCGGCCGTTGCCCCGTCGCCGAAGGCGAGGCGGTATCCGTTCTCCTTTTTCACGACGGAGACAACGGCGGTTCCCGTCTTCACCCGCTGCGCCCCGATGGTCGATACACATCCGTGCGCAAGTTCCTGCATGCCCTCTTTCAGCGACATGAAGTAGGTCATTGGGGGACCGGACGGGTTCGGAGGCGGCATTTTTTTCATCGCGTTTATCATGCCTTTGATCAGACTCCCGGACTTGCGCTCCATGTCGATAAACCGGGGGAAAATGGCAAGAACGCTCATATTGTCCGGGTTGGAGGTGTGAATGCCCGCCACGAGGGGTTCGGCGATCTTGTCCAGGCATTCCCTGCCCAGCCTGCGGGTGACGAATTCAGCAAGACTTTCATCCTTGTGGTCTTTCCGCCTCGGTACGAAGAGTTCCATGCCCATTCGTATTTTACCGGGCCAGGAGATGAGGCTGGATGTCGCCAGCGGCATAATCATGGTGGGCACCATGAGCATGACCCCTTCGGGTAGGCGATGGAGACGCCCGCCGGAATAGATGAAGGTGCCCTTGAACTCGTCGTTCGAGCAGAGCATATCGTCGGCGAGTCCGATCTTTCTGATCAGTTGCACCGACCAGACCTTTTCGGGAAGATAGCTGTCCGGTCCGCCCTCCACGACAAGATCGCCGATTTTCTCCGTGACCAGCTTGCCGCCGGCGGAGTTTTCCTTTTCAAAGAGCGTGAAGTCGAATCCCTTTTCCTTCAAATCGACGGCGCAGGCAAGGGCGGAGACGCCGCCGCCGATGATCGCTACACTCGGGTTCTTCCAGGGGGTAATTAAATCATTGCGGTTCATAAGTGTTTATTTTTCATTTCCTGTGAACTTCAATACGACCTCTTTCAAGGCCTTGATGAATGTGTCGCCGGCGTTGAGCGAAGAGAGGCGGCGGAAGGAAAGGCCTTTTTCCTGCGCGTACTTTCGGTGGAGGATGTCGATGTCATACAGCGTCTCGATGTGGTCCGCGGTGAAACCGACGGGGACCTGGACAACGCTTCCAAAACCGGCAGCGGCGATTTCATCGATTCGCTCCTCCACGGTGGGCGTTATCCATGGCTCCCGAATGTTGTTCGGTATGCTCTGCCATCCGAGGGCGTAGTCCTTGATTCCCGAACGCGCAACGATCATCCCTACGGTTTCCTCGATCTGCCGCCGGTAGGGCTCATTCGAATACCTGTTCGGCAGGCTGTGCGCCGAAAAAAGGGTGAACGCCTCCCCATGCAAGGCATCTTCTTTCATTTTCTCCACCCAGCTCTCGATGAAAAGCGGCTCGCCAAACCAACTGTGGATAAAACTCACCGGTACGGAAAGGGATTTCTTTTTCAGATGCTCTTTGGCCCTTTCCATATAATTCCCCGTGGTAATGCCTGCGTAAAAAGGAGAAAGCAGCAGCATAAGAATCCGCATGGGTCTCGCTTCCGCCATCTGATCCAGGGCGTCTTCGATGAAGGGCGGCGCGTAGCGGAAAGCAGGGGCGCAGACATACTCGGGACCGAGCGCCTCACCCAGCGCCTGCGCCTGCTCCCCGGTGATGCGCACCAGCGGTGAAAAGCCGCCGATTTTTTCGTAGCGCTCAACGACGGCCTTCATGGCCGGGGGGGGGAGTTCTCTGCCGATAAAATTCCTGATGAATCCCGGTATCTCATCAGGAGCGCGGGGACCGCCCAAGGTCACCAGGAGTATCCCGGTCGTCATCATCTCCTGCTCAGCTCGTGGACAAGATCGATCATGACTTTCACATTGTCGGTCGGCGCGGTGGGCAGTATGCCGTGGCCCAGGTTGAAGATGTGGCCGTTCCGGCTGCCAACCTTATCCAGGATGTCCTTTACGCGCCTCCTGATATAGTCCTGCGAACCGTGCAGGGCGACGGGATCGAGGTTTCCCTGGACGGCGGGCTCATAGCTCAACGTCTTCCAGGCCTCATCGATATCCGTGCGCCAGTCGAGACCTATCACGTCGCCGCCCGCCGCTTTGACCATCGGCAGCAGGTGGGAGGCGCCGAAGGCGAAGTGTATGTTCGGCACCGACGTATCGAGGGCCGTCATCAGACGCTTCTGGTGGGGCAGCACGAACTCGCGGTAATCGGCCTGGGAAAGGCATCCCACCCAACTGTCGAACACCTGCACGGCCTGGACGCCCGCCCGGATCTGGTCTTTCAGGTAGGCGATGACCATGTCGGTCAGTTTTTCCATGAGGAGATGCCAGGTGTCGGGCTCCCGGTACATCATGGACTTGGTAAACAGATAATTCCGGGAACCGCCCCCTTCGATGATATAGCTCGCGAGTGTGAACGGTGCGCCGGAGAAGCCGATAAGCGGTATCTTGCCCCCCAGCTCGCGCCTCACCATCCTGATTGCGTCCATGAGGTAGGCCATTTCCTCCATGGGATTGATGACCTTCATCTTTTCCACATCGCTCCGCGTCCGTATCGTGGTGTTGATCTGCGGTCCGTCGTCCTTGGTGAACTCAAAGTCGATCCCCATCTTTTCCAGCGGCAAAAGGATGTCTGCAAAGATAATGGCGGCATCGAGTTCAAAGCGCCTGATGGGTTGCAGGGTTATTTCCACCGCAAGCTCCGGTGTCTTGCAGGTTTCAATAAAGCTGTACTTCGCCCTGAGTGCGCGGTACTCCTCGAGGTACCTGCCGGCCTGCCTCATGATCCATACCGGGGTACAGTCGACGCTTTCCTTCCGGCATGCCCTCAAATATCTGTCTGCTCGGGACATCGGCGCTCATCTCCTCATAAAGTTGACTCCATCAAATTGACGGATTTTTATAAAACAAACGGCATAAAAAAGACAGGGATAATTGCGGTAGCCTCAAGGTCCTGTCAAAGTCGGCTGGATAATGGTCCCCAGCCGAGGAGCAGCTCTGCATCTACGAACTGGGGTAGGGTGGAAAACGGTCAAATCAGCGAGGGGCCGCTACGGATTCGAAAGCCTTCTCCAGACTGTTCAGTCCTGCAGCGGTAACGTTGTGATCCATGGAATAGATTTCATCGCCGGGATAGATGACCCACAGGTGCGCGAGATCCAGTTCCTGGAGAGCAGAGCGCATCGATCTGTTGATCGTCGGCGCATCGGTGTATTTGAATTCCACACCCCACAACTTCCCCTTTGCCTGGAACAGGAGATCCAGTTCGCCGCCGCTGTGCAGGGCCCAAAAGAAGACCTCCTCTTCCCTGAGTTGCAGAAGGGATAGCGCCTGTTCCAGGGCGAAGCCTTCCCATGAAGCGCCCAGGCGGGGATGGTGGATCAGATCTTGCTCCTGCCGAATCGACATCAGCGCGTGATGCAGTCCGGAATCGCGAAAATAGATTTTCGGTCTTTTTACCAATCGTTTTTTTGTGTTGTAGAACCAGGGCTGGATCTGCCGGATGAGAAACGTGCCGGTGAGAATATCCAGGTAATGACGGACAGTTGTGTCGGCGATGCCCATGCTGCGCCCGATTTCCGATGCGTTCAGGATCTGTCCGTGGTAGTGGGCAAGCATTGTCCAGAACCGGCGCAACTGGGAAGCGGGTACCCGGATTCCCAGATTTGGAATGTCCCTCTCCAGGAAGGTCCTGATGAAGTCCTCCCGCCACTGACTGGAAGAGCTTTCATTTTTCGCCAGGTAAGAGCGGGGAAAACCGCCACGCATCCAAAGTGGCCTGTATCCCGTCGGATCTATATCGCGAATGGAAAAGCCTCCCAGTTCAACAAAGGATATGCGTCCGGCAAGGGTTTCCGATCCCTGGGAGAGAAGATTCCGGGATGCGCTGCCCAGAATCAGAAAACGCCTCGATGGGTCGCCGTCAACCAGTACGCGCAGCACGGGAAAGAGATCCGGACGGCGTTGAATTTCATCGATGATAACCAGTCCGGTAAGGGATTCCAATGCCATCATGGGGTTTTCGAGCCGGCTGATGACCCTTGGATCTTCACAATCGAGATGATGAACCTGCATCCCCGTCAGACGGTTGGCGTACTGTTTTGCGAGCGTTGTCTTCCCGCACTGGCGGGGTCCTAACAGGGCAACAACCGGGCTGAAGCCCAGTCTTGCCTCGAGGATAGTCAGATCTTTTTTTCTTAAGATTTCCATGGGATGTCATATAACCATGAAATCTCGGCGATTGCAACAGAAATTTCATGGTTAGTGTTCATTCATGACATAACATAAAGTCTCCGCGCGGTCAGGACCTTCAAGATCAACTGACGCTTCAGGTTTCCTCCCGGCTCTTACCAGCTCGACCATGCGACGGCGAAACTCCGGGGATACGGTGGATGGGACTTCGGCATGATGGACACCCCCTTCTCAAAAGATACAGTGTCCACGTAAACGGGTCAACTCCGGAACGCTGAAAACCTACAACGAATACGCCAATAAGCCGAGCTTCGTCGCCCAGCCGGCCATTCGGCTGTACGAAGCGATCCGGGAGAACCCGCAGCTCTTCCTCTGGGTTGCCGGCCACATGCACGTCCCGGCCACCAACGAGAGTTACAACTCCCCCGTCAACGTGTCTGAAAAGCAGGTGACGGTCATCCACAACGCCGATCTGGAGCGGAAGAGGCCCTGGACGAATGTCCTTTATCTCCATCCCGAAAAGGTCGTTGTCCGGACTTACGACCACCGGCAGAAAAGCTGGCGGCCCGATCTGGAACGAACGATCACCCCCTCCCGAGTACCTGATATCACGGCGACCCCGATTCTGAAATAGACGGTCCGCTTTTCTCTTGGGTGGGGGATCATGCCCCCAGCCGCCGTGTATAGGTCCCACAAACAGCAGGCTGCCGATTGGTTACCGAAGGTATCTCTGGCATTCTTCGCATCAAACATGTATCATAAATACAATAAGCGATGTATGGACGTTGGCAATGAATTATCATATTGAATACGAACTTGAAGAAGACGGCCGTTGGATCGCAGAGGCGCCGCAATTGCCGGGGGTTCTTGCGAATGGAGCAACAGCAGATGAAGCCATGGCAAAAGCTGAGGCTCTCGCGCTACGCGTACTTGCGGAATAAAAAATGACGGAAGAGAAGAAACGTCCCAAGCTGGTCCTGGTCGACGGGAGCAACTACCTGTTTCGCGCCTTTTATGCGATTCGGGAGCTCACCAATTCCAAAGGCTTCCCCACGAACGCGATCTACGGTTTCACGACGATGCTGATCAAGCTCCTGCGTGATCAGGCGCCCGACTACATCGCCATCGCTTTTGACGTCAAGGGCCCCACGTTCCGGCACGAGGCCTTTGCGGACTATAAAGCGACGCGCCGGGCCACCCCCGACACCCTCATCCCCCAGATCCCCTATGTGAAGGAGATCGTCCGGGGGTTCGTCATCCCCGTCCTGGAACAGCAGGGGCTGGAGGCCGACGACATCATCGGTACGATTGCCCGTAGACAGGCGGCCGAGGGGATGGAGGTTGTCATCGTCTCCGGCGACAAGGACCTGATGCAGCTCGTCTCCCCCGATATCACGATGGTCGATACGATGAAGGATAAAACCTACGATATCGCCGCCGTGAAGGAACGCTTCGGCGTTCCTCCCGAGAAGGTCGTAGAGCTCCTCGGTCTGATGGGGGACGCCTCCGACAACATCCCCGGCGTTCCGGGGATCGGACCGAAAGGGGCGCTCCGTCTGATCGAGCAGTTCGGCGGCGTCGAGCAGATCCTGGCCCACCCTGAGAAGATCCACAATGCGAAGACCCGCGAGGCGATTCTTGCAAACGCCGACCAGGCGAAACTCAGTCGGGAGCTGGCCCAGATCCGGACGGATGCCGCGATCACGTTTGAACTGGAGGCCTGCCGCCGGAGCGAACCCGACCGGGAACTCCTTATCTCGCTCTTTAAAGAGTTCGAATTTTCATCGCTCCTCCAGGAATTCAGGTCCCGCGGTGCGGAAACCGCCGGGGACTACCGGATTGTCCAGACGCCGGAGGAGCTCGAGGCGCTCGTTATCCGGCTGGGCCAGGTCGGAGAATTCTCCCTCGAACCGCTCCTCTCCTCCGCGGAGGCGATGCGGGCCTCGCTTGTCGGTGTGGCCGTCTCGCCCTCGCCGGGCGAGGGATTTTACATCCCCATCGCCCACGAAGACGGATCGCCCCAGCTTCCCGCCGGCGCGGTCATGAGCGCCCTTGCCCCCTTCCTCACCGATCCCGCGGTGGCAAAGCACGGCAACGATCTGAAGACGGCCGCCATCGTCCTTTCGGAAAGCGGTGTTTCTATGAAGGGCATCGGTTGCGATACGATGGTCGCTTCCTATCTCCTCAATCCGGCGAGGCACAGCTTTGAACTGGCCGACACGGTCCTCGACCATCTTGGTCGGCAGGTATCCGCTGCGAAAGAGGTCGTTGGAAGCGGCGCAAAGGCTGTACCGTTTTCAGCCATTACCGCGGCAAAGGCTGCGGACTACGCGTGCCGGCGAGCCGACGCCGTGATGGCCCTTGCAGCGGAGCTCTCGAAGAAGATCGCCGCGGCGGACCTCGACGAACTCCTGCGCGACGTGGAGATGCCTCTGGTTGCGGTCCTGGCGGCGATGGAGCAAAAGGGTGTGCTCCTGGATCTCGCGCTCCTGAACGCGATGTCGCTGGAGATCGTGCAGCTCCTTGACCTTTCGGAGGAGAAGATCTGTCGGCTCGCGGGGGAGAAATTCAACATCAACTCCCCCAAGCAGCTCCAGGTCATCCTCTTCGAAAAATTGGGCCTCCCCCGGGGAAGAAAGACCAAAGAGGGGTATTCCACCGATATGGATGTCCTCTCCTCCCTTGCTCTGAGCCATGAGCTTCCCGCGGAGATCCTTGCCTACCGGGGGATGGTCAAGCTCAAATCGACTTACATCGACGCCCTGCCGGAGATGGTCCACCCCCGGACGGGTCGGGTCCATACCTCCTATAACCAGACGGTAACCGCGACGGGGAGGCTCTCCAGCAGCAACCCCAACCTCCAGAACATCCCCATCCGGACCCTCGAAGGGAAACGGATCCGTCAGGCGTTCATCGCACCGCCCGGATGGGTGATCGTCTCGGCCGACTACTCCCAGATCGAGCTCCGGGTTCTGGCCCATCTCTCCGGAGACGAAGCGCTGATCGAGGCCTTTGCCGCCGGCGACGATATCCACAGCCGGACCGCCTCCGATATCTTCGGAGTCTTCCCCGAGATGGTCAATGCCGACATGCGGCGGCAGGCGAAGGTGATCAATTTCGGCGTCCTTTACGGGATGAGCGCTTTCGGCCTTGCGAAGGAACTCAAAGTCACCCAAAAGATCGCCCAGGCGTACATCGACGGCTATTTCCGGAAATATGCAAAGGTCCGGGAGTATCTTGACAGCCTGCTCGCGAAGGCGAGACGGGAGGGGTACGTAACGACCCTCCTGAAGAGGCGGCGGTATCTGCCGGAGATCAACAGCCCCCAACCCACCATCCGGCAGTTCGCAGAGCGGATGGCGATCAACGCCCCCATCCAGGGGACGGCGGCGGACCTCATCAAGGTCGCTATGGTTCGGATCTTCAGACGAATTGAGGAAAAAGGCCTCACCACCGCGATGATCATGCAGGTCCACGACGAGCTCGTTTTCGAGGCGCCCGCGGCTGAAAGGGAGGATTTGTTTGCCCTCGTCCGTGAAGAAATGGAAGGGGTTGTGAAACTTCGGATTCCTCTCCTGGTCGAGATCGCTGCAGGGAAAAACTGGGACGAGGCGCACCTCTGAGGGGCGCTTTCCATTTTTTTGTGATAGCATCACTGCCTGCTTCACCGTGCCGCCTTGGAATAATCAAGAATAAGCGGATGGGAAAAAGTGATTCACAGCGCTTCTCTGATCAATGATCCCTTTGGCGACCCCGGTGCCTATGTGGACTTCAAGTACCGGAAGGAGGCTTTTCTTTTCGACCTCGGCGATATCCATAACCTGCCGCCGCGCAAACTTTTGAAGGTCGACTTTATTTTCGTCTCCCATACCCACATGGACCACTTCATCGGTTTTGATCATCTGCTGAGGATTTCTCTGGGGAGAGATCGACGCATTCGTCTTTACGGACCGCCCGATTTTCTGCGGAACGTCGAGGACAAGCTCCGCTCCTATACGTGGAATCTGGTGGCCAATTACACCAATGACTTTGAATTGCTTGTCACAGAGATACATCCGGAGTATACAATCACCAGACAGTATCGCTGCAGGAACGCCTTCATGCCGGAGGGTGAGGAATCTGCGGATTACGACGGGACACTTGTTCAGGGGGATTTCTTTTCCGTCAGGTCGGTGTTCCTCGATCACGGGACGCCCTGCCTGGCCTTTTGCTTTGAAGAGAAGACCCGCATCAACATCAAGAAGAATGTGCTGCGGGAGATGGGGCTTCCCACCGGGGCAGAAAATATCATACGTGACCGATGCCCTATACAGTGAAGAGAACGTGCGCAGGATCATCGAGCTGAGCGCCGGCTCGGAGGTGATGTTTATCGAGGCCCCGTTTCTTCATGAAGATGCCGATGCCGCTGCACGGAAGTATCATCTCACGGCGAGGCAGGCGGGCATGTTGGCGAGACAGGCGGGGGCCAAACGCATGGTGCTGTTCCATTTTTCTCCGAAATACAAAACAGATCGGGATCTCCTTCGCCGTGAGGCGATGAGTGCTTTTCAGGGCGCTCTCTGACCTTGGCAGAGGTGGGAGGGGTAAAGATTCAGTCTTGAGTGGAGGTAATGAATTCCCTTGTGAAATATGATATAATATCCTCCAAGTGGAATGAGGATTCGCTCGATCCTCCCGCCGACTACGGTGGACCGGCGATAATCTCATCGCGGACATCTGGTCATGACAATGAAGAATTTTACGATTCCTGATGGGGTTGTGATCGCATTTATCTTGGTGCTCCCTTTCCTTTTTGGACAGGAGATTGCAGCGAAGATTGCGTCACCGCCAACCCAGTTCCAGAAAGACCTCCTTGAAGTGAAAATCGATCGCCTCGTTGTGGACCCTTCGAGTATGCAGCCGGTGGTGCTGCTTCTGGATCCGTCCGGAGAGCTGGCGATGCCCATCTGGATCGGCCCGAACGAAGCTGCGGCCATCCAGGGAGAGCTTGAGGGGACCAAGCCTCCCCGCCCCATGACCCACGATCTTTTGGAAAGTGTGATTCAGCGGCTCAACGGAACCGTACGGCGGGTTATCATCACCCGGCAGAAGGAAGCTATCTACTACGCTGTCATCGTCCTGGAAAAAGACCGGACCCTCATCGAATTGGATGCCCGGCCGAGTGATTCCATTGTGATTGCCTTAAAATGTAAAGCCCCTATCTTTATATCCCGGAGCCTGTTCAAGGAAAGAGCCGTTGTTCTGCAGAAGCAGAAAAACATCGAAGAATCGTATGGACTAACCGTCCAGGAATTAACCCCCCTTCTCGCAGAATCATTTTCCTTCAAAAAAGGGAAAGGGGTTCTCATTGCCGATGTCAAGGAAGGGAGCCGGGCGGAAAAGGATGGAATTCAAGAGGGGGATATTCTGGTTGAAATCGGGGAACAAAAAATTGAAGATGTGGCGGCGATAAGAAGTGCTCTGGCGAAAATGAAAGGCCCTGCAAAAGTCGAAATATTCCGGAGAGGAAATTTCTCAACACTGACGCTCAATCCTGCCAATGATTAAGGGTAAATCAATAAATCCTGTTCGAAGCAAAGGGAAAATCCAATCACTGACACGGATTCAGGCAACGTCCAGGATCATTTCTATCTCTACGGGAATCCCATTGGGAAGCGCCTGCATCCCCACCGCGGAACGGGCGTGCTTTCCGATCTCTCCGAAGACTTCCACCAAGAGATCCGAACATCCGTTGATCACCTTGGGCTGGTCTTTGAAATCCTCGGTGCAGTGGACCATTCCCAGCAGCTTCACCACCCGCTTAACCTTGTCCAGGTTCCCTATTGCGTCCTTGACGGTAGCCAGGCAATTCAGTCCCACATTGCGGGCCACCTGATATCCTTCTTCGACGGTGAGCTCTCTTCCGACCTTTCCCGCCATCTTGATCTTCCCGTCGTTGTAAGGGCCATGCCCGGAAACAAAGAGGAAATTCCCCACCAACACCGCGCGAACGTAGTTGGCGATAGGTTGGGGAGGCGTGGGGAGGGTGATTCCCAGATCCTTCAGCTTTTTCTCGGCACTCATCGGATACTCCTATGATCTATTTGAGAAGAGCATTCTTGATAAACGATTGTAGAAATCCAGCATTTTCGTCAAGCTTGACGATGTGCGGATAACAGGGGAAATTGTCTTTATCGAAAAACCTGCCCGAGTTGAACCGCTTGCCTGTTGGTGTGGGAGGGTTAAGGCGTAAGGCCTTCCCCTATCCCGATGATCCTCATTTTGCTCTTTCTATCTTTTGAGCGGCGCCCCCTCGAAAAAGCGCGCTTGCAGCTTCCGCATACCTTGAAGCCAACGGTCATAATCAGTGATTTTTCTTTGCATATATGTTTTCACCTCGGGATGGGGCAGAATGAGAAACTCATCCCGTTTGAAGCTTTCCATCACCGCATCGGCCACCTGTTCCGGCTCCATCAGTCCGTCAATTGCCGCCACGCCGCCTCCTTGTCGTGTCATTTCCGTCCGAACGGCCTGGGGACAAAGGAGGAACACTTTAATTCCCTGATCCCCATAAGTAATGGCAATATTTTCGGCAAAGCCCACCGCAGCGTGCTTGGTGACAGAATAGGGCAATGAGCCAATCTGGCTAAGCAAACCTGCTGCCGAAGCTGTAACCATGAAGGCGCCTCCTCCGCGTTTGATCATACCGGGAAGGACAGCCCGTACCGCGTAAACGTGGGCCAGGACGTTGATCTCCAAGATGCGCTTCCAGTCCTCATTATCAGCTTCCACACCTCCCAAGACTATGATTCCCGCATTGGAGCAGAAAAGATCGATAGGGCCAAATTTCTCTTCAGTGAAACGGACCAAATGGATGATATCTTCTTCTTTGCGTACATCGCAAGTGACGGCAGTTCCACTTATTTCGTCGGCAATGGACTTTGCCCCCGCCTCATTCATATCAGCGACTATGACCTTCTTCGCACCTTCACGGACAAATCGCCGGCACAAGCCCTGGCCTATTCCACAAGCGCCGCCTGTCACAACTACAACCTTCCCTATCACATCCATTATGTTTTCTCCACAGAAAAGAACTCTTCGGGTCAGGACGGGAATGCCGTCATCCTGCCAAGGCGGTTCTTCAGAGCTTCCGGGAGGGCACTGTTGGCAGACACCAGCAGGATTGCAGGAACTCCTCCAAAGATGTTATAGCTATGAGTGAGGACCCGATCATCCCAGATGGTGTTGAAACTGTTTTTGGTCATCGTTTCAGACGCCAGGGCCGCCCCCCATCCACCCAGCCAAACGTTCAGTATGTGATTGGCGAGCCTGGGAACGACCGTGCTCGTATCCATAAAACCATCCCGTTCCGAAGCCGGAATCATACTCCGGTTCTCCAGGAGCCAGGCCAGCGAAACCATGTCGTGGGCCACCACCGAACCGGAGGCGATGATCAGGCCGTTATCCGGCTCAAAGACATACCCCTTGTCCGGGCCATAGGTGGCGAGCAGCTGGTCTGCCGCCGAAATCACGAGGCGCTGCTTTGTGAGCAGGGTCGCAACCGTATTGCCCTCGGCTGTCTTCTCCTGCAGAGTAGCGGCATCCCGGTGGTATTCCAGGCGTGTATCATGGCGCCAGTAGCCCACCGCGGCCTTCAGGCCCAATGAGCTCCCCGACAGTATATGCCGAGAGCAGCGGGGCATAAGGACAATGTGCTGAACCTCCTTGAGGATGTTCGGCATCATGAGGCCGCGTTTCCAGTTTGATCCGGCCGCAGGCATGTCCTCAAAAAATGCGTTCCATCCGCCCTCTTCGAAGCAATGCAGTTCAGCTCCGGAGGCCTGAACAGCCTTGGCCACACCCGAAGACGCCATCAACGCGCGAGAGCTTCCGGAAAAGGATGTCGGCGAAAACCGCAGGTACTGGACCCCGGACATGTCCCCCACGATCACCCTTCCCGCCCCCTTTTCCTTGAGGATCTCGACCATGGCGGCAATGGCCGTCGGGCTGGTGGTGGCCGGATAGGGGTTGCCCGAATTGTTGACCGGTTTGATGAAGACGGCATCGCCTTTGGCCAGCCATGAAAAGTCGGTTGCCGCCCCGGCTGCATCGCGGACCGCCAGTTTTATGCCCTGTTCGGGAGCCCCCTTGCTCACGCCCGCGAGAAAAACTTTGGCCGGCGACCCCGGCGTAAATTGCCCGGCCTTGATGGGAATCTGGGGCGCCCCTGCTCTTCCCGTGAACGGACACACTGCCATTGCCGCTGCCCCTACAACCGCTTTCATAAAGTCTCTTCGCTTCATAAGCGTCTTAAAAGAATGAATCCGTGGGATCGCGCTGTTTTCATAGTGTTTCGCTCATGCATCACAGGGCTTCGTGTCGGGCTGGTGTCCGATCGAATCGTCATACTTGTCGAGCTGCTCGGCCGGCAGGAACGCATCCTCGGACGCGCGAATCCTGTCGAAACCCGCGAATGTATGCAGATCGCCGAGCGGATGTTTCTTGAAGGCGTCGATGAACACCGCTTCGGCAAGCGGGCCTTCGTCCCTGAGTTTCACCGCAATGTCGTATACGGCCTGCAATGTGGCGCGCATAGCGGTTCCCGCAGTGATCGTGATCGCAATGCCGAGTTCCTGCATGCGTTCGAGACCCATGCGTGGCGACACGCCGGTCATGTTGTAGAAAATCGGCCCGCGCACTTCCCGGCAGACGCGCTCGACCTCCTCGATGGTGGTCGGTCCCTCGACGAAGGCCATGTCGGCGCCGGCCCCCAGATAGGCGTTGACCCGTTCAATGGCCTCGTCAAGCGACCCGCCATGCGCGCCGCGCGCATCGCTCCTTGCGATGATGATAAAATCGGGATCGAGTTCACGCCGCGCCGCATCCGCCGCGCGGTACTTGCCGACGGCCTCCGCGAGCGGAATCACCTCGCGCCCGGCGACGTGGCCGCATCGCTTGGGCGCTACCTGGTCTTCAATGTGGATTCCGGCAACACCGGTTTGGATGTATTCGCGAACACAGCGCATGACGTTGATCGCGTTTCCATAACCGGTATCGGCATCCGCGATGACCGGCACCGACACCGCGTTGGCGATATAGCGCGCGTTCAACTGCATCTCGGTCATGGTTGCGAGCCCCGCGTCGGGCATGCCGAGAAGCGAAAGCGAGGTGCCGTACCCCGACATATAGATGGCGGGGAAGCCTACCTGATCGAGAACGCGGGCGCTCATTGCATTATAACAGCCTGGGATGAAAAGGATTTGACCCTGTTTCAACAGCGCGCGCAGGCGCTGCGTCATCTTCATTTGTGTATCACCGTTTCCTTTCCGGGTCCATCTGAGAGGCTTCTCTGCGAACATTGCCTCAGTAGACAGCGATCTTCGCCTCGCGGATAACCTTCCCCCACTTCGGAATTTCCGATTGCAGCAGTTTCAGCAGGTCCTCGGGCGTGCCGCTGCCTGGGTCGGCGCCGAGGCTTACGAGGCGTGTCTTCATGGTGCCGGATTGCAGCGCGCTCTGAACCATCGCCCGAAGCTTGTCGATCACCGGTTTCGGAGTCTTTGCGGGTGCGAGCAGCGCATACCAACTGTCGGCGACGTACCCCGGTACGCCGGATTCCGCGATGGTCGGAATATCGGGTGCGATGCCGGTGCGTCTCGCATTGGTCACGCCGAGCGCCCGGACCTTGCCCTCTTTGATCAGGGACAGCGAAGGCAGCAGCCCGTCGAACACGACCTGGACCTCTCCGCTCATCACGGCAACGCGGGCCGGCGAGCTGCCCTTGTATGGAACGTGCACCATGTCGGCGCCTGTCATGATTTTGAACAGCTCCGCGTGCAGATGCGGCGTCGACCCATTGCCGGCGGACCCGTAGTTGATCGTTCCCGGCTGTCGTTTCGAGAGCGCAATGAGTTCCTGCACCGAGTTTGCTGAAACCGACGGGTGCACAATCAGAACCGAAGGGGTGTTGGCGATCAGCGCCACCGGGGTAAAATCGCGGATCGGGTCGTAGGGCAGCTTCTGCAGCGTCGCATTCATGCAGTGCGACGTTCCGACCATCACCACCGTATAACCGTCGGGGGGTGATTTCGCTACAACTTCGGTGCCGATGGTGCCGCCCGAGCCCGGACGGTTTTCGACAACGATACGCCTGCCGATATCTCCACTCATGCCTTCCGCAAGCAAGCGTGCCATCGTGTCGCCGGTTCCACCCGCGGCCAGCGGCACTACGATCCTGATCGGCTTTGACGGATATTCATCTATCTGCGCGCTTGCCGGCATCGCGATCAACGTGCAAATCGAGATCAGCAACGCGCAGGGCAGGGAGCTCATTGCGTACAGTGGTGGTTTGCGGGTTGTCATCATTCCAAACATCGGCATTCCTCCTCTAAATTCTCAATCAGATACGTTTTCTTACCAGAGTCTTGTAAATCCAGCCGGTCAGCCCCGAAGGGGATTTGACCCGAAACCAATTGCCGGACTGACCTAAGATCTCGAGCTTCTCTCCCTTCTTCAGTCTACCTATGACCTTGCTTTTGATGCTTGCTTCTTCCCTCAGATTGGCCTTTTTCTTCACAACCAGATTCTTGAGCGATGGCGGTTGCAGAGTCTGTACCGTCAGTGGTTCCGGCTTTTCGATGACCACCAGTTTTTCGCTGATCATTGGTTTGTCGCTCACCAGCGGTATTTTGGCGACTATTGGCTCTTCCCTGATCTGCGGTTCAACTGGTTTCATTGCTTCTTTTTTGGGTACATCCTCAAGGATTGAACAGAACTCCTTCTGGACCTCGTCGATACTGAAGGTCGCCATGCCGCCCGTCGTGAAAGCCAGATCCACGCGGATCCCGGCTTGGCTGAGCGACACTGCTGCATTCAACGAGGTCGTCTCCCCTTTTCCGAAGGTCAACGGATATGAGGCACGGATCAGCCCGGCTTGTTTGTCGGATGAGTCGATCAGGTAGCCGACCGACGCGATTTTTGAGAGGAGATAGGCGAACGTTTCACTTTTTGAGCTGTTTGGGTACTCCCCGAAGCTCTTCACGGTATGTCCGGACCAGTAGCCGCCCCCTACGGAAAAATTGGTGACACACGGCCGTCTATCGGTTGCACCGACGCTTTTAATGTGTCCATTGGGAGGGATCTCACGCTGTGCCAAACATCCGCTGCAAAGTAGCGTCACCAAGGCCAATAATCCAGCTCTCCTTAACTCTGACCACATAGCAGAACCTCCTTCCTGATGCGGCAGCCTGATATATTGCGGGTGCAAAGCCAAGCCAATAGACAAGGTGTTACCGGCGCGTCGGTGTTTGCCGCGCCTTCGGCCATGGCGTGGACGGGCGCGAATGTGAAGCCCTCGCCCACAGGGCGGGGCTTCCCGGCAAGGAAGTGTTTTTTATGGGCGTTTGCAGACAGTCTAAGTATATGGAGACAGCGGCTGCGAGTCAAGAAAAAATTGGGCTGGGCTGAGGGTGGTCAATTTTTATTATGCATGAACGTCAATTGTGATATATCTCTTCCCCACGGTTGCCGGCTATGCCGGTTTTTTCTATTTTTAAAGGAGGCAGATCATGAAAGTCGTCGCATTCAACGGCAGCGCCCGGGCGAACAGCAACACCGCCATCCTGTTGAATATGGTTCTCGCTGAACTCGCTGCCGAGGGCATCGAAATCGAGCTCGTCTCGCTGGCGGGGGAGGCCATTCCCGGCTGCCGCGCCTGTTACCAGTGCCACAAGAACGCCGATGGCCACTGTGCGGTGACCGGCGACATCGTCAACGCCTGCATTGACAAAATGCGCGCCGCCGATGGCATTCTCCTGGGGTCCCCGACCTATTTTTCCGACATCACCGCCGGAATGAAGGCGCTGATCGAGCGGGCAGGCATGACCGCCCGCGCCAACTCGGGAATGCTAAGACGGAAAGTCGGGGCAGGGGTGGTGGCGGTAAGAAGGGCCGGCGCCATGCATGCCTTCTTGTCCCTCAACCTCTTTTTTCTGATCGGCGAGATGATTGTCCCAGGATCGAACTATTGGAACATCGGCATCGGCCGGGAGCCGGGCGAGGTGGAGAAAGACACGGAGGGTGTTCAAATAATGAAGACCCTTGGCCGGAACATGGCCTGGCTCATAAAGAAGGTAAACACCTGAGGGAACGGGAAGGGCAACCCGCGCAGGCTCCTTTCCGGATCACCGGCGACAGCCTCCCTTCACGGCTCCTTCATCAGCCCGTAGAGAAGGGAGATCTCTTCGGCCCACAGATCGCTATCGGGGGTCTCCAGAATGAGAGGGATCTCGTCGAAACGGGGGTCATTCATGATGAGACGGAAGGTTTCCAGGCCGATCTTCCCCTTGCCGATGGAAGCATGGCGGTCCACGCGGCTTCCCCTCTCCGTCTTGGAGTCGTTTAGGTGGACCCCCCTGAGATAGCAAAAGCCCACGATCCGGTCGAATTCTGCGAGAGTCGCTGCTAAGGCCTCTGGCGTCCGGAGGTCATAGCCGGCGGCGAAGGCGTGGGCGGTGTCGAGGCAGACCCCCACGCGGTTCTTCTCGCGGACTTTTTCGATGATTCGGGCGATCTGCTCGAAACGGAAGCCGAGGTTGCTCCCCTGGCCGGCCGTGTTCTCGATGACGGCGGTCACTCCATCGGTCTCGGCAAGGGCGATGTCGATCGATTCGGCGATCCGGTCAAGGCAGTCATCTACTGAGGAGATTCGGAGGTGGCTTCCCGGGTGGAAGTTGAGAAGGGCAAAGCCAAGCGTCGCGCAGCGGCGCATCTCTGCAACAAATGCCCCCCGGGATTTCGCGAGGGCTTCCTTCTCCGGATGGCCGAGGTTGATCAGATAGCTGTCGTGGGCGATGATCTGCGCCGGGGAATACCCTGCCTCCCGGCAGTTGGTCCGGAAGGCCGCGATCTCCTCCGTCGACAGGGGTTTCGCTTGCCACTGCCGCTGGTTCCGCGTGAAGAGCGCGAATGCCCGGGCGCCGATTGCCGAGGCGTTTCCGGGCGCCCTGTCGACGCCGCCCGCCGCGCTCACGTGGGCGCCCACGTATTTCATCGATTGCCTCTCACTCTTATCCTCCGAGGACGATTCCGATCCCATGATGATCCCATTAATCCATAGTCGTGCCGTCGTCAAGAGAGATGTTACCTGCAGTCGAGGTTTCAATCCAGGGCCAAATACCTTTTGCATGTTATACGTCATCTTATGTATAATACCGCCGCCGAGGCTCCCGTGCGTTATTTCCGGGCCGGGGGCGGATCAACGGGCAATATGACTGTTTTCCGGAAAAAGGGGAACAAACACATCTATCTAAGGAGGAAGACGGACAATGGGAAAAGCATTCAAGGGATCCAAGACGGAGAAGAATCTGCTGACCGCCTTTGCCGGGGAGTCACAGGCGCGAAACCGCTACACCTATTTCGCCGGTGCGGCCCGGAAGGAAGGATACGAGCAGATTGCGAACATCTTTGCCGAGACGGCTGAAAACGAGAAGGAACATGCCAAGGTGTTCTTCAAGCACCTCCAGGGGGGTGAAGTGGAGATCACGGCCGCATATCCCGCCGGCGTGATCGGAAAGACGAAAGAGAACCTCGAGGCCGCAGCGGCCGACGAGAAGATGGAGTGGACGACCATTTATGCAAACTTTGTTAAGACAGCCAAAGCGGAGGGATTCGCCGATGTGGCCCGCTCCTTCGAGCAGATTTCCAAGGTGGAGAAGTTCCATGAAGCCCGCTACCGGAAACTGATCGAGAACGTGGCGAAGAAAACGGTCTTCAAGAAGGACAAGGCGGTGAAGTGGCATTGTATCAACTGCGGCTACATTGTCGAAGGGAGGAAGCCCCCGAAGCTCTGCCCGGCCTGCCAACATCCCCAGGCCCACTACGAGATCCTGGCCGAGAATTATTAAACACCGATTTTCGCAGAGCTATAACCGTCATTTTGGGATAAGATTTTGATGCCTCCGTCATTGGAATTTCAGGGTCAGTTTGGCGCCATCGAGCCAGGAGATGGACTGCGGCAGTCGATGCC
>Ga0116204_1000637_pt1 | contig 19983 bp, 13 predicted proteins | sample LakKivwa52mmetaG_FD_94481 | JGI IMG/M metagenome (GOLD analysis project Ga0116204, IMG submission 94481) | Anoxic lake water microbial communities from Lake Kivu, Rwanda to study Microbial Dark Matter (Phase II) - Lake Kivu water 52m metaG | ecosystem: Environmental > Aquatic > Freshwater > Lake...
GTCACCACGGTGCTGGCTGGGTATGCCCTGGGTGAGGCCGGGGTGGACGCCGGGCTCGCTTTGGCCTACGGAGCCCATACATTCCTTTGCGCTGACACCATATTTGTTCACGGTAGCCAGGCCCAGAAAGAACGCTACATTCCCAAGCTGGCCTCCGGCGAGTGGATTGGTTGTATGGGGCTTACCGAGCCTGGGGCTGGTTCGGACGTGGCCTCCATAGCCACCCGGGCTAAACGCCGAGGAGACCGCTATGTTTTAAACGGTAGCAAAATTTTTATCACCAATGGCCCGGTGGCCAACGTAGCTCTGGTTTACGCCAAGACGGCCCAAGATGAGCGCCATAGCGGCATGTCAGCCTTTTTAGTTGAGAAGGACACTCCCGGTTTTTCCTCGGGCGTACCTCTAAGCAAGCTGGGTGTGCGCACCTCGCTCACCTCTGAGCTGTTCTTTGAAGACTGTGAGATACCGGCGGAAAATTTGGTTGGTCGCGAGGGCGCGGGGTTTAATATGGCTATGCAAACCGTAGAATGGGACCGTAGCGCTCTGTTGGCCCCCCTGGTGGGAGGAACAGAGTATGTGTTAAGCAAATGCGCGGCTTACGCTAGACAGCGCTGGCAGTTCGGCCATCCCATTGTCGATTTCCAAGCGACCAAACATAAGTTGGCCCAGATAAAAATTTTCATCGAAGCGGCTAAGGGTTTAATTTTTCGTATCGCTGCTTGCAAGGACCAGAGACGGCCTCTAAACAACCTGGAGGCGGCGATGGCTAAGCTCTTTGTAGGTGATTGGAGTCTGGCTCCTACCAATGACGCCATGCTCCTGCACGGCGGGTACGGTTTTTGTCACGAATACGGGGTAGAGCGGCATTTCCGCGACTGCCGCTTGGCCTCCATCGGCGGGGGAACCTCGGATGTCCAGAAAATGATTTTAGCCAAGATGATGTGAAGTCGCCTTAGAATACATGGTGTTAACGTGAGGGGAGGCTGGTCATGAACTATGACTTGAGTGAGGAGGAAAAGGCTATCGTGAAGCGCATTACCTCCTTGGCTGCCTCTGAGGTGGGACTAAACCACCAGACCGACACCCTATCTGACAATCCGGCGCAAGTACGCCGGGCGCTCCTGCCTTGGGCCAGTGCTTTAGTCCGGGCTGGCTATCTGAACCCCTGCCTGACTAGACCGGATGGGCCAGGGGTGGGGTTCGTCTGCGCCCAAGAGGCTCTGGCAGCGCTAGCACCCAGCGTCTATTGGTCGCTGGAGATGGGTCTCGCCGTGATAGCTCGCCTGTTGACGGCTTACGGTCATGGTTGGCAACGTGATTTTCTGTTACCCCAGTTCACGGAAGGAAGGCTACTGGGTGGGCTGGCTGTATGCGAAGGTCATCAAAGTCTGGATGCCAACGCATTACAAACTGTTGCCGTCCCGGATGGCGAAGACTTTCGCCTCAGCGGAGTAAAGCCCCAAGTGATCAACGCGTCAGTAGCCGACTGGCTAGTAGTGGCAGCTATGGCTCCTGAGGGCCCCGGGCTTTTCTTGTTATCAGCCGAAGCCTCTGGACTCAAAATTAGCCCCCGCTTGCCTACCCTGTCTTTCCGTGGCACACCGGTGGCTGACCTAACGCTGGAGGGATGCCTGATCCCAGCCGAGCAAGCTTTGGCCATAGAACGGGGCCCACAGGCGATCGCCGCACTACGCTTCTGGGAGGACCAGGCCCTGACTGCAGCCGGCCTTGGGATCATGCAGCGTTCCCTAATAGCTGCGCGCAAACACGCTAAAGAACACCAAAGCGCTGGACGTCCCATCATCGCCTACCAGGAGATTGGCTTTAAGTTGGCCGAAATGCTTACACTCTTTCAAACAGCCCAACTTTTGGCCCAACGTGCGGCCTGGTTAGCCAAAATCAACGATCGTGAGGCAGCAGTGACCGCGGTTTGCGCTAAAGTCTTTTGCACCGAAGCCGCTGAAACGGTTGCTAGCCAGGCTATGCAGGTATTGGGCAGTCGGGGGCTCATAGCCGGTAACCCCGTAGAGGAAGGATATCGTGACGCCAAGCAGTTGCAAATCTGGGGAACCTCCTCAGAGATCGCTCGCGTCAAGATAGGGGACTTAGTTTTGCAATTTTATTAGGCACATTTATGAAGAAGGGCAAAAAATATGGATGTTATAGAAAGCCAAATAGATACCTCCAACGAGGAATATATAGATAATTTTCAGGCCATGGTTGAGCTAGTGGAGGACCTGGAACGCGAAACAGAGATTGCCCGCAATAAGCGTTCAGCCAAAGCTTTAGCCCGTGCTAAACAGCAAAATAAGCTCACCGTACGTCAGCGTTTAGACCTGCTGCTGGACCGCAATACCCCATTTTGGGAGTTTTCCTCTCTGGCCGCTCGCGGTCTTTATGACGGCGAGATTCACGGCGCCGGACTTGTCACTGGTATTGGCGTTGTGTCCGGACGCGAGGTAATCATTCACGCCAACGATTCTACCATCAAAGGCGGGACTATTTACCCGCTAGGAGTGAAAAAAAGCCTTAGGTGTCAACAAATAGCTTTGGAAAATAGCCTGGCTATCATCTACCTGATCGATTCAGGCGGGGCCTTTTTACCTTTACAGTCGGAGGTATTCCCTGACATAGACGACGGCGGCCGTATTTTTTATAACCAAGCCCACCTCTCCAAAGCCGGGGTGCCACAGATCTGTGGAGTTATGGGGCTGTGCACCGCCGGGGGAGCCTACATTCCGGCCATGTGCGATGAGGTGGTGCACGTGCGGGGCACCGGTGCGATTTTCCTGGGCGGTCCTCCTTTGGTGCGAGCAGCCACCGGCGAAGAAGTTACGTTTGAAGAGTTGGGCGGAGCAGAGATACATTGCCGGGAGTCAGGCGTCTCCGATTATCTGGCGGAGGATGACGCCCATTGTCTGGAAATTATTCGCGATATTGTAGCAAATTTGCCTCCAGCGATGAAGAATGATTTGGGCCGCATTACGCCACGCCCGCCTCTTTACGACCCACGCGAAATCTATGGCATCGTGCCCCGCAAGTTGAGCACCGCCTACGACGTACGCGAGATCATCGCTCGCCTCGTAGATGGCAGCGAATTTTTGGAATTTAAAAAACTATATGGCCCCACTTTAGTCTGCGGCTGGGCCCATATACATGGCTACCCTGTAGGCATCTTAGGCAACAACGGCGTATTGTTTTCTCCCAGCGCCCTCAAGGCCACCCAGTTCATCCAGCTTTGCGACAAACGCAGCGTTCCCCTCGTCTTTCTCCAGAATATCAATGGTTACATCATCGGACGAGAATACGAGCGCGGCGGCATTACCAAAGACGGCCAGAAGATGGTCAACGCAGTGGCTACCGCTAGCGTGCCTAAGTTCACGGTGGTAATCGGCGCCTCCTTTGGGGCGGGCAACTACGGCATGTGCGGTCGAGCCTATTCTCCCCGCTTTCTCTGGATGTGGCCCAACGCCCAAATTGGAGTCATGGGCGGTGAACAGGCCGCCGAGGTGCTGGTGACTGTAAAAAATGACCAATTGATGCGCGAGGGTAACCCTTCACTCTCCGTAGCTGTGACGGCTAAAATGAAGGAGCAGATGATCGCAGCAGCCAAGGCCGATGGCAACGCCTATTATTCTACTACCCAACTTTGGGACGATGGCATCTTGGACCCTGCTAAAACCCGCGACGTGCTAGGTCTGGCCATTTCGGTGGCTATAAAAAATGCTTCCACGCGTTGTGAGCCTCTGGGCTACGGCATTTTTCGGATGTGAGGATTGGCCACATGTTCAACAAAGTCCTGATCGCTAACCGTGGTGAAATAGCTGTCCGCATCATGCGTACCTGCCGCGAGATGGGGTTAGCTACCGTAGCCGTGTACTCACGGGTAGATGAAGTAGCCAGCCATGTACTGGAGGCCGACGAAGCAGTATTCTTAGGTGAGTCGGATCCCCTTGCAAGCTACCTGAACATCGAGCGCGTCATTGCCGCGGCGCGGGCCATGGGTGCCCAGGCCGTGCACCCTGGCTACGGTTTTTTGGCTGAAAACGCTGAATTCGCCACCGCCTGCCAAGATGCAGGCCTGGTATTCGTTGGGCCTCCACCCAAAGTTATCCACAACCTGGGAAGCAAGACTAACGCCCGTCAGATTATGGCTAAAGCCGGATTGCCGGTGATTCCCGGCTCGATGGAAGCTACCCTGGATTTTGAGAGTTTAAGCGCTTCTGCCAGAGAAATTGGCTATCCTTTGCTGGTCAAAGCGATGGCCGGGGGAGGGGGTAAGGGCATACGCGTGGTAGAGGAGCCCGGCCAACTGCGTGAGGCTTGCGAATTGGCCATAAGCGAGGCGGCCAAGGCCTTTGGCGACGGCCGCGTGTATTTGGAGCGTAAGCTGATTTCTCCCCGCCATGTAGAGATACAGATTTTGGCTGATATGCAGGGCAACATAGTTCACCTATTCGAACGTGAATGTTCAATCCAACGCCGAAATCAAAAGATCATTGAGGAAACCCCCTGCCCTGCGCTTACTCCCGAAATGCGTTACGCCATGGGGCAGACGGCGGTAATCGCCGCCCTGGCTGCAAACTATGTAAATGCAGGCACGGTGGAGTTCCTGTTGGCCCCTGACGGGGCCTTCTATTTTCTGGAAATTAACACTAGGTTACAGGTGGAGCATACCATCACCGAGATGACTACAGGGGTAGACTTAGTGCGTTGCCAGCTTGAGATCGCCGCCGGTCTACCCCTAAGCTTAACCCAGGAGGAACTGAGCCAACGCGGTCACGCCATCGAATGCCGAATCTATGCCGAGGATCCCCTGGCCGGCTTTTTGCCTTCTCCTGGTCAAATTTTATATCTGCGCCAGCCGTCCGGCCCAGGTGTGCGCAATGATTGTGGTATTTGTCAGGGCTGTCAAATTCCTCTGGAGTACGACCCCATTCTGAGCAAGCTTGTGGTCCATGCCCGCACCCGTGAAGAAGCCCGTCAGCGTATGCTGAGAGCTCTCGGCGACTATGTAGTGCTAGGCATCAAGACCTCAATTCCTTTCCTCACCGACGTACTAGCCTCCCAACCGTTCATTGCTGGAGCCACTAGCACCGATTTTCTGGAAAAGTATATGGCAGATTGGCGGCCCAACCCTAAAGGAGCCGACCTAGCCAGTTTAGCCTATATATTAATCGATAATCTGAGAAGCCAAGCCCCCCATGGAGTCGGTCAGCCCCCCGGCTGGCCGACTCCATGGCAAACGCTGGGGCAATGGATCATGTAAGAGAAAGACGGCTGCCGGGGTAGCCCAGGCGTTAGGTTGATTTAAAAAAATATAAAGAATAAACGGGTCGGTTTTAAATTGGTCGTGGCGTGGAGTGCTACCATAGCTTGCAATAAAAAAAGTCAACAACGGCTTACTGATAGAGCTCCTGGATTAAATAATTTCGGTTGTCCGGGGAGAGGTTCCCAAACTTTTTTTAATCCCGCCAGTTACGTGGCTTCATTATCCTTGATATTTTGGGTAGTATTATATTTTTTTTTGTCTGTGGATTTTATTAACTAATCTCTATGAATAAGGTTGATAAAAAAAGATCCACCCCTAAGTGGTAAGTAGGTTGGCAATGAGATACCGCTTGAATATCGACGAACAAGTTATTGACGTGGATTGGAGTATCCGGCCAGAACACCTCGGTGCTTTAGCCTGGATGCACGGACGGGAGTACCAGGTCCGGGGAAAGCAAATCTCGGCCCAGGAACTACGCCTAGAAGTGAACGGACAGGCGGCATGGGTTTTCTGGGCAACGGCTCCCGAAGGACGGTATATCTTTATAGGAGGACATGTTTTTTGGATAAAAGACGCTGCCCCAATTTCTCCCCGAAAAAAACACTGCAAGGAAACAGGCCCCCTGGCTTTGGGCCATCTCAGCCCGCCTATGCCTTCGGTGGTAGTGCGAATTTTGGTATCTAAGGGCGATAAGGTAACTGCTGGCCAAGGGCTGGTGGTAGTCAGCGCTATGAAGATGGAGACGGTATTAACAGCCCCTAGGGATGGCATAGTCCGACGCATCAACACCAAGTTAGAAGCCAAGGTAGTTCCTGGCGATCTTCTGATAGAAATAGAAGAAAGCGGCTGCTATGAATAGCGAGCTTTTGTATGAGGTCAGGGAAGGAGTCGCCCTGCTCACCATCAATCGACCCGAACGGCGTAACGCTTTAAGCCTTGCACTCATCCAAGATTTAGGCCAGCGACTGGACGAGATTGAGTTTAACCCAGAGGTTCGCGTGGTTTGCCTGACCGGGGCCGGGGACAAGGCCTTTTGTTCGGGGGCTGACCTGGATGGCGCCATGTGCGACGGGCTAGCCGCGGCGCCAGGGGAGCCAGAAGAAAAGCTTCAAGGGCCATCCTTCTACGCTAAGCTTTTGACTCGTATGAGCACATTCGAAAAGCCCCTTTTGGCAAGGGTGGCTGGGCCTTGTTTGGCTGGTGGGTTAGGGCTGATGCTATCCTGCGACATTGTTATTGCCCACACCAACGTTTTTTTTTGTACCCCCGAAGTGAACATAGGGCTTTTCCCCTTCATGGTAGGGGCCTTGCTCCAGCGTAACGTGCAATGGAAGAAAGCGATGGACATGGTGTTAACCAGCCGCCGGATATATGCGGCAGAGGCTGAACGTATGGGCCTAATTAGCCGTGTAGTGCCACCGGAGCATTTTGAGCAGGAGGTAAAACAAACTTTAGCCGTCTTAGCCACCAGGAGTCCTTTGAACATACGCCTGGGTAAGCGCGCCTTCAAGAAAATGAGCGACCTGTCCTTAGATTCGGCTTTGGAGATGCTCTCACTTGCTTTGGTCCAAGCGATGAAAACCGAAGATGCCCGGGAGGGCATGCAGGCCTTTCTAGACAAACGCACGCCATTATTTCGTGGCAATTAGACCCCGGTCTCCCCGGAAATTCAAAAAGGAACTTACATGACAAACCTACCGCCGCGTGCCCCTAAAGGTGAAAAAATTATCATCGCGAATTGCAGCGGCTTTTACGGCGACCGTTTCAACGCTGCCGCCGAAATGGTGACCGGGGGCTTTATCCACGTGCTTACCGGTGACTACTTAGCAGAGCTAACCATGGCAATTTTATATAAAAATCGGCGCCAAGACCCCTCCTTGGGCTACGCGGTTACCTTCTTAAGGCAGATGGAAGACGTTATGAGCACATGCCTGGTAAAAGGCATCCGGGTAGTAAGCAACGCTGGCGGGCTCAACCCCCGGGGGCTGGCTGAGGCTCTGGCTCAAGTAGCTCGGCAGCTGGGACTTCAGCCGCGTATCGCCTACATAGAAGGTGATGACATATTGCCCCGCCTTGAAGAGTTGCGTAAAAAAGGCGAGAAATTTATTCATCTAGACAAACGCCTCCCGCTCAGCCAATCTCCGGGCCAACTTTTGACTGCTAATGCCTACCTTGGAGCTTGGGGTGTAGCCGAGGCATTGGCAAACCAAGCTGATATTGTAGTAGGTGGCCGGCTGGCCGACGCCGCCCTGGTTATGGGACCAGCGGCTTGGTGGTTCAACTGGGACCGCGAGGATTGGGATAAACTAGCTGGAGCGGCGGTGGCCGGTCATATCATCGAATGTGGGACCCAGGCCACCGGCGGTAACTACTCCTTTCTTGAGCAGGTGCCTTCTTTCCACAACGTGGGATTCCCCTTGGCCGAAATTTTCGAAGACGGCTCCAGTGTCATTACAAAACACCCAGAAAGTGGCGGCCTCGTGTCTATAGGCACTGTTACAGCCCAACTTCTCTATGAAATACGCGGACCACGCTACTACTCTCCGGACGTAGTAGCCCGCTTCGATACGGTGAAAGTTACGCAGGAAGGTCCGGATCGGGTGCGGGTGAGCGGGACCAAGGGAGAACCCCCCACCGACACCAGCAAGGTCTGCCTGAATATTATGAACGGCCATCGCAACAATATGACTGTGTTACTACCCGGCCTGGACATCGAACGCAAGGCCACCATTTTTGAAGATAGTCTCTGGGCCAGTATAGGTGGGCGGGACAACTTAGCAGCGGTGCAGACCCAACTCATACGCTCTGACAAACCAGACCCTCCTAGTAATGAGGAGGCCTTTGCCTATCTACGTATTTCGGTAAGTGACCCGGACCCCAAAAAGGTGGGACGACTTTTTTCAGCCAAAGTGGTAGAATTAGCGCTAGCGAATGTCCCAGGCCTCTGCTTGACCAGCCCACCCTCCGACGCCGGACCTCTGATCAGCCACTGGCCTGCTCTGGTAGAAAGTCGGCATTTACCCCAACGAGTGGTGGTAGATGGCCGCGAGATCGTTTGTGAGCCAACTTTAGGCATGAAGGCTTTACCAGAAATCGGGCCAGTAGTAGATGATAAAGCGCCATCCATCCCCGATACTGACTTAGTTGCCGTACCTTTGGGACGAATATTTGCTACCCGCTCAGGAGATAAAGGGGGTAACGCCAACCTAGGAGTTTGGGGGAAAAGTGCCTTGGCTTTTGCTTTTCTTCGTAACTTTTTGAATATCGAGTGTCTTAAAAAAATTTTACCAGACCTCTCTGCATACGAGATAGAGCGCTACGAACTACCAAATCTTTTGGCGCTCAATTTTTACATAAAGGGAATATTGGGTGACGGAGTGGCAGCCAGCTCCCGTTTGGACCCCCAAGGCAAAACCTTAGGTGAATATCTCCGGGCCAAAGTAGTGAATATGCCACGACTCCTTTTGGATGACTATATCCATAATTAGGCTAATGGTTAAATTTAATTTATAAAAGAGAACAAAAAAACTAAAAAAATATTAAGCATGTTGTTTTTTATTATCATAATGCATTTATATAACATGTAGAAAATATATTTTTTTACATTCAATTTTAGGAGGAACCTTTCCGTTTAGCGGCATTGATCCACGAGCATGCGTACCAATGCCGAGGTGTATTCCTGTCTGTTTCCTTAGCCGGGCAGGTAGACGCAACCCTATGTTAGACTGCCATAACAGGTGTTATAAACTAAAGCGTTTTTACGTAACCCAAATATGTAACACCAGCCACTATAGCATATCCATAAGCGCTGCCGTTCAGGGCTGTTCCATGTACGATATTATGTTCAAAGCACCTGCGTATTACTAGACGAACAGGGAAACCGCGCGGGCCAAGCAGCATCGACTTGCGGCACTAGCTTACCGAAGCGGGCAAGATCATCGCGCTGTCCCGCAACGGCTGCCTGAACCGCTCGAAGGCGGGCGACGTGCTGCCACTGCTTGCCGTTGGCCTAGAGTGACCCCGCTGTCATCGGCGACGACTACGTAGCGCCTTTTTAGGAAGGCGCAAGGTTATCTTCCCTCTCCTAAGGGGAAAGCTACCTGCTCGTCCAACCAACTACTAATCATCGCGGCATGGGATCAATCCTGAATCCCTAACATGAGTCGTAGCCGCCGCAAGACCCCCTTCGTTGGACACACAAACTACCGCCGCAGCAAGCGCACCGCGCTGGCCCTTCGTTCGCCAGGGCCGCAGCCAGTAGTAAGAATCCACCTCCCTGTGAAAAAGCGCTTGCGGGGAATTTGTCGGCAGCTTGATGGCGTTGACCGCCATGCGCTGCTAAATAACACGGGAAAACCGGTCTTCCCTTACGACTATAAGGGACGACAACGCCGGAGGTGCATCGGGCCTGCGAGGTAATCCAGCCTGTATTGCTGAACCAGGCATCGCTGCGCATGGAGCAAGGGAGGATTACAAATTGATCGAGCGAGAGGCAAGACATGCGGATTGGCTATGCGCGTGTCTCAAGGCATGGTCAGAACCTTGGCGTGCAACGCGAAGCCCTGCCCAAAGTCGAGTATTAATAAAAAAGTTTTAGGGAACAAAGTGCGTATCGCAACCACACCAGGCTGGAAGTTGCTCGGTAGCTCGGTCGCACAGGCGGCTCATACGCACGTTTAGCGTTTTTTATTTTCTGTTTTCTGACAAAATCGTCCAATAGACATTACGAAACGCGTCCAAGGGGCGTTAGGCGGAGGCGGATATGCTACGGTTGACGTTAATGAGCTCCTTGGTGTGAGTGCTACTGTCGAGAATGTAATGTAGCCCCCCGACCTGGACCAGCTCGTCCTTGATTTGCATGAGCCTGCCGCGGTCGATTCTTTTCATGCGAATGTAGACCCTACGCCAGCCAGCCATAACTCCGTCGTAGGTACTCAGGATGCTAACCATGCGCCCACCGTGTTTGCGAAGGATGTCGGCGGCTATCTTGATAGTCCCAGGCTCGTCGGGCAGGTCTATGGCGAACTGAATGCCGCCGTGGGTTACGCCGGTCAAGGCGATAAGCGCACGAAAGATGTCGCTCTGGGTGAGCATGGCCACGATCTTACCGGTATTGTCCCGCACGGGCGTACCACTGATTTTCTTCTCGAGCATGATTTGGGCGGCTTCCTCGATAGTGTCATGGATATGCACAGTGATAGGCGACGTCGTCATGATGTCCTTCATTCTTGCCTGCGAGAGCAAGTATGTCAGCTCGTGGACCTCCATGGTGGAGGCGTCGCTAGCCGCAGCTCGCTTCAGGTCATTATCGCTGACGATACCCACCAGCGCGCTGTTCTTGTCGATCACCGGTAGACGACCGATGTGGTTCTCCCTGAGCAGATGAAAGGCCTGGGACATAGAATCCTCGGGATTGATGACAACCAGCCGTGTGCTCATCCAATTGATGACCAATATTTCAACCTCCCTCGTAGAGTTCGTAGCTTGGTCCACCAGACCTTTACCAAAAAAGAGGCGGTACAACGTGTTTTATTTAGGTTATCAAGATATGATGCGGGAAACCAGATGGAAATGGATAGCAGACCTTAAATGGGCCTCGGCGAAGGGCCCAATCTTCCCAGGGTGGTTGACCCCAAAATGGGGACGTAGCGCGCCGCGCATATCGTAATGGTGCGCAGCCAGAGCAACCTTGCTTAGAACTCCTCGAGACTTCCGCATGACCAACCATCACCCACTTTAATGCCCGAATCACGAGTTATCGCCAAGTCTTGTTGGTAAATATGGTCACGGAAATAATAAGGGCTGGGCGTGAAAGAGGCGACCGCATCGCAAGGCGCGGACTTTCCCCCGGCGCCCCCCCTTAGGAGCACGCCATGTCCACCGATATTTACAAAAAGTTGGCCCGCCACTTGGACAGCCTGCCCGGCGGGTTTCCCTCCACCGAAAGTGGGGTGGAGCTGCGTATCCTGCGCCGGCTTTTCTCCCCCGAACAGGCGTTGCTAGCCACCCACCTGACCATAATTCCCGAGCGCGAGGCGGTGGTGGCCCGCCGGGCGGGGCTGGCGGTGGCCGAATGCGCCCGTTGCCTGGACCAGATGTCCGACGCCGGCTTGATCTTTAGCTACCGTCAGGGCAGGGACACCTATTACATGGCCGCCCATTTCGTCATCGGCATTTGGGAGTACCATGTCAACAAGCTCGACCCAGAGCTAATAAAGGACATGCGCGAGTACATCCCTTCGCTTTTCAACATCTGGCAGGCAGTGCCCCAGCTGCGCACCATACCCGTGGGACGCAGTCTTCAGACCGGGCATGAGGTGATGGCCTATGAGCAGGCCGAGGCCATCATCAAAGCCCATGAGCGCATCTTGGTGGCTCCCTGCATCTGTCGCAGGGAGCACGCAATAATGGGCCAGGGCTGCGGCAAACTCGAGGAGGCTTGTTTGGTTTTTGGTGCCGGGGTGCCGTACTACCAGAAAAACGGCCTGGGTCGCCCCCTCGGCCAGGAGGAAGCGCTGGAGATACTTAAGCTAGCCGACAAGGCTGGCCTGGTGCTCCAGCCTAGCAACGCCCAGAAGGTCATAAACATCTGCTGTTGCTGCGGTTGCTGTTGCCACGTACTCAAAAACATCAAGCGTCACATCCAGCCAGCAGAGATCGTGGTTAGTTCCTTTGTGGTTCAGCTAGACGAGCAAGCCTGCACCGGCTGCGGGATCTGTGAGGAACGTTGTCAGGTGGAGGCGCTGGCTCAGGTGAGCAAAAAGGGTAAGGCAGCGTTGGAGGCCGAGCGCTGTATTGGCTGCGGCCTGTGCGTCACCACCTGTTCAGGCAACGCGCTTACACTTAAGCGCAAGCCCCAGACGAGGCCAGTGCCCAGAAACGTAGTTGAGAATTATCTCAACCTGGCCCGAGCTCGAGGCAAGATGAAACCGCACCAACTGGTCTGGATGCAGCTTAAGTCTAAGATGGACCGCCTTCTGGCAAAAAGTTGAGACTGGTGGTCGTACTGGATACTTAAGGCGGCGGGGGCCTCCTTTCGTTTTGTATTCACCTTGGACAAAGGTGGCCAAGGGAATAAAATTCCTTGCATTGATGCTAACTACTTATAGTTATAAAAATTTTCCAACAGTCTTTGTCTTAGAGATTAGTGTTGGTATCATCGGTCTTAGCTAGGAGGTTTATTTTGAATAACCCCTTCGAGAATGTCAAAATTACAGATTATAGTCGTACTGGGTTATTAAAGAAGATTAGTGACAAGGAATAAACGTAAGAGAGATGATAGCATAGTGGAATATCAGTCGTCTCATGTTTTTAGAGTAAGCCAAGCATTCCTAGGGCATTTACGTTGAAAGGTTTACGCACGCCAGCATAGATATTTTATATACATTTAAGTATGTTATGTATAATAAAGCATTATAGGGGACACATTGTGACATCTGTTATGGCCTGAGATGGCATATAAGCATTATATGCGCTACCGTTTCTACGCAACTCCCGGCGGGCATTTTTTAGTTATCCATAGGCGGCGACGAGGCTAGGATAAGATGAGTTACGCTAGGGGTACGTTGCCACAAGCGAGCATGGATAAATCACTTTGCAACGCAACGGGGTCTATGGACGGAAAGAGCCTAAAGCAGATCATCGTGGGGACATTGGTATAGAGGCCGAGAACGTGAAGCGGGCCGGAAAGTTGGGCGATATGGCGCGCGTGTTCTAGTGCAGGCCATCCTAGCCCAATAAAGCCACCTATGTGATTAAGTTTACCAGCCACGACGAAGCCTTTATCGGCTCTTGCCACAAAAAGTACCAACCGCAGGGTGATCTTCTTTCTTGCTTTCGGTCTTTCGTACTTTTTACCTAATTCCGCGTTTTTCCTCCCATGCCTCTAAGGCCTCCCGCAGCAAGGCATTTAGCTTAAGATTAGCTTCGGCAGCTCGTAGCCTGAACCGACGCCGGAAATCCGGATCAACCTTGAAATTAAGTGGTTCATTGGCTGGAGAGGAGGCAGACCGCACTTCCGGCTTCCTTTCTGTGGCGTCTAGAGCAACCCCTGCCCTACCCTTAACTACTACAAGCGAGGGGGAAAGGTCAGCTGTTTGTTTCGCGGGCATTGATTGTCTTTCTTTCTATCTTTTTTTCTTGCTTTCGTTCAGCCTTTTCTTTCACGAACCGCCATAGCATGTCGACTTCGGCGGCGCTTCGACTGCGATGGTCAATTTCTTGAACCGTGCGCCCGTCGATCATAGAGCCTGCATAGTCCACGCGATCATGAACGACGGCTTGTGATACGACGCCATGGGCGGACAGCGCGGCGATGGCTTGAACGGTTAACCGGCTGTTGGGCTTTGCTTGGGTAACTGCAAATGCGAAAGGCCGCCCTGCCATCACGGCCAGGTCTACGGTGCTGCCCACGGCCCGCAAGTCATGAGGGCTAGGCCTTGTCGGGATTAAGACAAGATCGGCACGAGAGATCACGGCCCGTATGGACTCGGTAATAGCCGGCGGGGTGTCGATAAAAGCGTAAGTGTAGCCCGCTTCGTCAAGAGTCTTTAACTTGGCGGAAAGGTCCTTAAGGGAGGCGAGGGGGGAAAAGTACGGCTTTTGGTCAGCGCGGCCATTCCACCACGCGGCAAGGGATGCTTGGGGGTCAGTGTCAAGCAGAACGCAAGGCCCATCACCAGCTTTCTCGGCGGCTACGGCAAGATGGGCACTGAGTGTTGTTTTTCCTACCCCACCTTTTTGACTCGCGAATACAATGACTTTCATAGATTGCCTTCTTTTTTTTTGCTTTCGTTCTAGCTAGACAATCCAGGTTCGGCCTTTCTTTTCTTAAAAGATCGTAATGGATAGAAAAGCAGAAAGCACGATATTTATTTGCACCGGGAAAATCCTTGGCCATACGAGAAATCGCTTGCAGTTGGGGTTGGGACGTTAAGATGAGGCAGTTAAGATTAGGGGAAAGAAGTTTTTATTTCATAATTAGGAGCGTTGACCAACTGATTGGTTATTTTTTATTTATTTACAGTGTATCACATGGCGTCCTGCAAGGGCGAATGGAAAATTTTCCGGATTCTGTTCAGGAGACGCGCTTTGACTAATACCTGCCTCATCGTGGAACGGCTAAAAGAACGCAAATTTCAGAGAATAAATGCTAGGCTGCGCTATTGAAGCAATTCGTATTTGTGCTGAAGGGCATGAAACTGCGCCGGGATATCTTGACATTCTTCAAAAAAACGTAGCCATCTGTCATCGAAATGGAATAGTTAGACAGCAAAAAATAAAGCTCAGCTCAACATAAATACTGAAAAAAGGTCCACGGAACTTTTAACTTGTAATATTTTAGCATAGCAGAAATATAAGGGTCGGTTTATAACTTATTGCTATCTGGCTACCGCTTAATTATATAAAGTTTGCATGGTCCACGAGCTTCGTTCTTATTTGGAAAAGATGTTTACATAATATGACTTTTCCCTTAGAAATAGATAACCAAAAATTATTTTCCTTCCTGGCCATATCCTTAACGGCATGGTCGGCGACCACGGTTATGAAGAGGCTTTACCGGGCCCTCTTGTTGCCTAAGACCTTGAGTTCTACCTTTATTTCGCCAATACCGATGATCCTTCCACCGTACCTAGACTCACTTTCCCCAAAGATGTGTAATGCCTGTGTCAAACAACGACAGTATTTCGTTCTTGATCAAATAGAACATATACACCTCATCGAGAAACAGCTCGAACGATTGGAAGCGAGACTCGGGCGCGACTAGCCAGCGCTAGTCCTTAAACCAGTCATAGATCAGCCGTAAGTTATCGACCTTCTGGAAAACGGAGTTGGTCGATAATAGTTGATTGTCCTGGGGCCATTTTAAATATAACGGGATAAATTGGTTTTTAGCAGGGAGTTAGAGAATAAAGGAATCGTTTAATTTGAGTTCAGTTATAGCGGGTATGGTGCATCTTTTAGCTGGCGATGCTAATCTCTATTAGCCCCCATTCAGCACAACTTTGCAGGTCATAGCAAAGCTGAAATCATAGAATTTTTATCGATGATTTTGATGTCCCGGATTTTGTAGATCAGCAGTTTAGAGCCAAATCGCGACGCCATGGCTCGAAGTTTTTGGTATAGGCGTACTGCCTACTGATTCTTGTTTTCAACGGACGCGGTTAGCGGTTATAGGCACTGTGGCTGCGTAATGGCACTCTACTATGGGAGGCGCGGCCAAGGTACAATGCCTACTAGCGTTACCTGATCAACCTATTATCAAAAATAGGCCCTATTAATGAGATATCAGCACCTTTAGATGGTGGAACGTTATAAATAACTGGCCGAAACATTAAATAAGGAGATGCCATGAACGAAGCGGCCAAGCAATTGCCGAACATGGGTTGGACCGTAGTCCTAGCGGGCCTGGGCATAAACCTGATCCAGGGCATTCTCTACGCCTACAGCATCTTCAATGAAGCCATCAGCGCTTCCATCAAGGCCCACGATGGGCGTTTCACCTGGGACCTTGCCAACTTAAATGACCCCTATGCAGTCTGTTGCCTAATGTGCTCCGTAACCATGGTCTTTGCCGGCCGCCTGCAGGATAAGCGGGGCCCACGCATTACCGCAGTAATAGGTGGCATCCTGACTGGCCTCGGCTTGATATGGGTTTCACTCAGCTACTCCCTGGTGACCTGGGTGCTGGGCTTCGGTGTCCTTGTAGGCACGGGGATAGGTTTCACCGACGCCTCGTGCATTCCGCCCGCCCTTAAGTGGTTTGCTCCCTCCAAGACTGGCTTAATCACTGGTATCGTGGCGATCGGCTTCGGCCTAGCCCCGGTCTACATCGCCCCCCTGGCCGAGTTCCTCATCGACATCTACGGCATCAGCACCAGCATGATGATCTTCGGCGCTAGCACCCTGCTGGTGGTCTGCGTGCTGGCCCTGTTTCTGGTCAACCCTCCCGCCGGCTATCGGCCTGAGAGTATGCCAGAGCCAAGCAAGACGTCTGCCGGCTCGGCGTCCAGCCACGTGGTGGATTTCCAACCGACCGAGATGTTGCGCACGGGCGCTTTCTACAAACTATGGCTCATGTTTGCCATCAGCGCTGGGGCCGGGTTGATGATCATCGGCAGTGTGGCAGGCATAGCCAGACAAAGCTTGGGCGCCATGGCCTGGATTGGAGTCGCGCTCATGGCCGTGGGCAACGCCGGCGGTCGGGTGGTGGCGGGAGTGCTTTCCGATAAGATCGGCCGCATGCGCACTATTACGATAATGATGGTGGCTCAAGCGGCCATTATGGTGGCCTTGCTCCTGCTGGGTTCGGCCAATGCGATATTCATGATTTTCGCCGCGACCTTCATAGGCTTCAATTACGGCGCCAACTTTTCCCTATTCCCCGCCTCCACCAAGGACTTCTTTGGGTTAAAAAACTTTGGAGCCAATTACGGCTTGGTTTGCACGGCTTGGGGCGTGGGTGGACTCGTTCTTCCTACGCTCTCACAGATAATCGTAGCCGCCACTGGCACCTTCAACGCCGCATACATCCCCGCCGCCATCTTGCTGGCTGTCTCGGCGGGGCTATCCCTCATGACCAAAGCGCCTAGGAAACTCCTAGTATCCGGCTAAGCCGAGTTAGACCCCGCGGAACCGCGGTACACCAGATGCGCAAATGCCTCAAGGTGCAAATTCCCCAACCATCACCGAGCCACAGCTAACCCGTGTGAAAATGAACTAACGGGCCAGCGTGGACAGAGCAAAGCTGCTGTCATTAATCTGGCCATCGAGGGGCGATGAGCAGGGATAACTATCCAACCATGTTTTTTTTAAAACAATATGTAAAATGTGAGTATCTCCACTTTTAGAAGTACACAAGATCATTTCCGCACGTATTTGTTAGAGCAAACGCCCAGGGGGCACGACAGCGCCGTTGGCGATAATCGCAAGGTCGCAGTGCTAGCGAATAGGAAAACCGCGTGGGGCAAGTAGCATCGACTGGCGGCACTAGCTTACCGAAGGAGGGCAAGGTCATATTCCATCCCGACAGAAAAGCTGCCTGCACGTCCGACCAGCGACTAAGCATCGCGGCACGGTAGCCATCAAGTATTCCGTCGTGATCGACAGCGCACCTCAAGCGGCCGACCTGACCATATCTGCCATCAACGCGACCGATTTTGTGCTGATTCCGATACAAGCCTAGCCTTTACAAAATTTGGGCAATCTCTAAACTGGCTGAGTTAGTTAAGCCGCGGATCGAGGTCACGGGCAGTCGCTTACAGGCAGTCTTCGTGGTATACCGCGCAATTACGGACACCCGCATTAGCGGTGAAGTCACCGCGACGCCGTCCGGTTGGTTAGGGCTTACTCATCATAACTTAAAAAACGTATTTGAGAATTTCAAAAAAAATGAGTGATGTACAAGTCCGCTTTTTTTTACCTCCATCCACTCAAGCGCTCGGAGCAACAATGCCACTACATTCGCCAGCCTGGCCTGGCCGAAAAGGCCAGTACCAAACGCGTCAAAAATGAGTTACCAGCTAACGAACACACGAAGCTGAAACTTTTTACCACTCAACAGGGCAAGACTATCAAGGAACTATTGACCGAGGACGTTGCCGGCCGACTTTAGTTAGTTGAACAAAAAGACAAGTGAGTATTTGTGCGGAGCTAGCGGCTTAGGAGGTGTAAACAATTTAGGGCTACCCGGAAAAAGTTCTAGCCTAGACTACCGGCACCGTTTCTGGTCAATGGTATTTAGTTTTTTAGCTTGACGCTGGTGGTCAAATGAAGTCCATCGGAGCGGAATCTTGACGCCTACCCAACCAATAAGGGATAACACCATATGACCAAACGCGGCAGCGAACCGCGGAAGATCGGTAGCTTGATAACCGAGGATTTACTAGGACGCATCAAACAAATACAGAAGCAGAACAAGCAACGACGAAACGAAGCAAAGGCGCACCCTGGCGAATCGTCAGCAAATACGGCCGCGAGTTTTAGCAAGACATCGTCGGCTTCGAACGTACGCAAACCACCATCTAACGATAGTCAGAAAGATTTTTTTGTACCAGCGTTTTACGACGTAGGCACCAAGGATAGCCGCAGCATCATGGACGTAGCCGTATTCCGGCTATCCAAAAAAAATAAACGCGTAGGGGAGGTCATCCGTTACTACCTGCCTGATGGTTATGTCGAGGTGAAGGCTGGTCCGGATGGCATGGCCTCAATTTGGGATTACGATATTGTGGTAATGCTAACGTCCCATCTCACTGAAGCCATGAACCGCTACCGCGAAGGAAAAGGTGATAAACCGGGCCGTATTTTCCGCCCTCACGCTAGCGACATTCTCAAGTTTTGCCGGAAGGGTGACGGTGGACGCCAGGTAGATGAGGTCGAAACCGCACTAGATCGTCTCAAGGGAACCACTATCAAGAGTGTACGCGAGCACCCAACCGCTAACAGCCGGCGCACGCTGCGCGAAGTGGAGGCTGAAGGGCTACTCGGTAGTTACAAGGTGCTGTCTTATACCGATAACGGCAAAATTGCAGGTCTTGAAATCGAAGCCCCAAAATGGCTTTACCGTGAAATTACCGAAGGTATGCGTCCGGACGTATTGACCGTGCACCCTGACTACTTTCTCATCGAACCAGGAATTGGACGCTTTGTGTATCGCTTAGCGCGACGCGCTGCCGGCAAAAATCACGCCACATGGGCGTTTCAAACCATCTACGAACGCAGTGGAAGCGCCAGCACCTTCAAAGAATTTTGCCGCATATTGCGCAAAATCATCGAAGCCAACGACCTACCAGAGTACCGCCTACAGGAAGAAACCGGACAATCCAGGCCGATACTTGTTATGTCCCACCGCGACGCACCGGCATTACCCTTTACCGGTGTGTAATCGACGAAATCAAATAAAACTAAAATTAAGACACTATCCTCTAGCAACCCCAAACGACTAAAAACGCTTCCACCATGCAGACAGCTCGTCTATTACACACCAAAACCCGTCTATTACACACCAAAACCCGTCTATTACACACCAAAACCCGTCTATTACACACCAAAACCCGTCTATTACACACCACCCATAATTACAACTTATTGATTAATTTAAAAAAAAGGTTTTTTTTTTCTCCTAATACTCTTTAAAACACAATAAAACATTAAAACCCCCTTTCAACCAACATTATCTACAATAATACAACATGCCTTAACCCTATCAACTGCATCTTAATATAAATACCTAACCAATTTCATCAACCTCACACCATTATCCTTCCTAAAAAATTAAACACCTCATTTCACTCACTCTAATTCTTTACTACCTTCTATTCAAGTATTTAAAAACAATATACAACTAATTAATAAACTAAAAATTTGATAATTATATTAAAAGCTAGCGATAAACGCATTATTGGAGAAAACTGCAGTCTAAAAACATAGATATTGGTATGCCTAGATCCAATATATACATCTAAACACAAATTGAACCGGTCTAGTTCTAATTCGACTAAAAACTATACTTATTAGACCATATTAAAAAAAATAATTACTAAGTTTTAAACCAAAAATTATCAATAAAATCTAAACTCTTACCTTTTTTATAGTAATATATTACCCTTAAGGGAGGCAGTAATGTTTGGAGTTAGATTTTTTATATATTGATTTTTTTTTTTCGTCTACCTGGTAACCATAAAAAAAATTATTTAGCGTACCTATTTCAA
>Ga0116204_1000644_pt1 | contig 19911 bp, 26 predicted proteins | sample LakKivwa52mmetaG_FD_94481 | JGI IMG/M metagenome (GOLD analysis project Ga0116204, IMG submission 94481) | Anoxic lake water microbial communities from Lake Kivu, Rwanda to study Microbial Dark Matter (Phase II) - Lake Kivu water 52m metaG | ecosystem: Environmental > Aquatic > Freshwater > Lake...
GTATTAGCGATAATTGACGATCTGGCGTTCGTTTGCAAAAAAACGCATATATAGCGACGTTGGAGCCCTGGGAGCAAAAAAACGCAAATCTGGGACGTTGGAGCCCTGGGAGCATTATATGACGATCTGCCGTTTGTTTGCAGATTTTCACACGTTGGAAAAAAAAGAAGCAAGCGAGAATGACAACGTAAGCAACCCAGGACAGAAGACAACCAAACACAGGGACAGAAACAACAAACAAGCCGTAGGGGCTAAAATAGGGCTAAAACAAAGGCATACCAACATACCGTCAGAGTAGACGAAAGCAAAAATGCACAAATACCTTGTAAAAACGAATAAACCGAAGTATAATAAAGGAAAACAGCGAAAAGAAAGGACGATCGTATGGAAAATGGAATATTAATCACGAGATACATCCACTCGATAGAGAAGGATCCAATGACATACATAGAGAGAAACGTCGTCCCAGAACGATACGAAAAATTAAACGATTTTATAGCGGCCCACAATTTGACAGGAAAAGCCCGCAGACTTGACGTGTACGAAGGCCAGCGGATCCAGACAAAAGAGCCGCTTATTCACATATCGATAGAATTTGAAGGATTAGAAGACGTGCTGAACGTCCAGATCAAACCAGAAGAAATGAAAGGAAACATAACATGAAATATCAACCCGGCCTTTTTTTGAATGAAAAGTATTTTATAAACAATCAGGTATTCAGTAGAGAACTCACAGAAAACGAACGCTGGTACCAGGGAGCAGAAGACCGCCTGGAGTATTTCTTCAAGCATGAATATAACACCTTCGAGCGGGGCGGATTTAAAAGTCCATACACACTGATCGAACAACAGACGAAGTTCTGGCGTGCAGTAAGCGGCGACGTTCCACGCATTCACAGCGGACTCCCCGCACTTGCGACGCAGGGAATGGTGGCATTGATTGCAGGCCCAGGGTTCCAATACAGCATCGACGGCGACAAAAAAGAAGGTTCAGAAGAAGAACCAGACAAAGAACGCCTGGATGAGATCCTGGATGAAAACGACTTCCAAGCATTACAGGAGCACGCAATAGCGACAGCGTCCTGGGCAGGATATACAGCATTTAAAATTAGTCACGACAGAGAGATATCAGAAAACCCGATCCTTGAAATCGTGAACCCAAAAAACATCGAAGTCACAAAGACACGAAACCGGATCACACAAGTCATATTTAAAACCAGAGAAAACATCGACGGAAACCATAAGACGGTCAGAGAGATCCAGGAAATATACAAAATTGAAAATAAAAGCCTGGTAGTGGAATACAAAGCATTTTTATACGAAGAAAACAAAGAGCCACAACCCACAGACCTACCAGAAGAATATAACGAATTAGACAAACCTGCAATAGATTTTATACCATGCGTCCTGGTAAACAACACGGCGAGAAATTCACGGTTCCCAGGGTCCCCATTCGGGCAAAGCGACTACACAGCAAGTCAGGGATTATTTCACATGTTGGATGACCTGATCAGCCAGACAGAACTCGAAATAGCCAACGCCCAAGCCATGAAGTTTGTAAACGAGAAGATCATCGCAAAAGATCCAGAAGGAAAAACCCGAAAATTTGATCCAAACGAAACAACCCACACAGTAAGCAGCAGAGAGATGGAAGATGATCAATTCGATTTAAAACGATTTGTAAGCATTTTGCAATCAGACATCAGGGTCGAGAAGTACGAACGCACCATACACGACACATACGCCAGAGCACTCACAAACATGGGGCTATCGCCAATCACAGTAGGGCTCCCTGGATTTGACGCAGTAAACTCAAGTGACAAGTCCCAGAGAGAAAGAGAAAAAGCCAGCCTACGAACCAGAAAGAGAAAACTCCGAATCTGGAAGCAGGCCCAGGAAGAATTATTCAAGAAGATCCTGAAGTACGATGACTACATGAAAGGCAACGCAGCCAGAGATTATGCCATCAGCGTAGAGTTTAACGATTACGCAGTACCAACACTCGACGACCAGATCGAAACGATCACAAAAGCCGTCCAGGGCAGAGTCATGCCGGTAGAAGAAGCGGTCGAAAAATTATATCCAGACAAATCAGACGAAGAAAAGAACGCAATGATCGTGAAAATTAAGATCGAGCACGGGATCCCGCTGGTCCAGGATGAGATAGACAATGCAACGGCTGCAGGACAAGAATAGGAAATACAAACGCTGGCGACATTCCCCGAAAGAAAAACTGCACCTTCAGAACCAGGGGCTACAGCACGTCCTGTCAAGCAACGTATCAGCGATAGGACGAGTCGATGAAGACTTGATCGTCAGGTTTCATAACGGGAGCCTTTACAGATACCCAGGCAGCGGCTGGATGATGGAAGACATGCTCAACAGCAACAGTAAAGGCGAATTCGTATGGGACAATTTAAGGGGCAGGATAAGGGGCGTACACAAGGTGCCATACGAGAAGATCGGGAAGGTTCCACTACCCCAGGACCTGCAGATGACAGATGAAGAAATATTCGCAGACATGGACAAACGATACATTGAGAACTTAACAGGAAGCATAACCGCAGTGATCGCAGAAGAAATGGTTTTCAATCACAAACTCGGAGTCATGATGGATAAGATAGACATAGGCGGGGTCACAGTATACCGGCCGATTGTATAGGGCGACGCCACCATACGGCGGAATACAACAAAGGAGCAATAAATCATGCCAGAACCAACAGCAACACCAGTAGTGCCTACGGTAGGTCCTACACCTGCAGCAACGCCACCGGCCCCAAAAGCGGACCCAGCCCCTGCAGATCCAAAACCGGAAAAAACGTTGACTCAAGAAGAAGTCAGCAAGATCGTGGTGGCACGAGTAGAGAGAGAAAGAGAAACGATCGCTAAAGCATTCGGGCTTCAAGTTTTCAGTAAAGAAGCAATCGACGCAATAGCGAAAGAGTACCCAACACTCAAAACCACAGCAGAAACCGCAGCCAACAAAGAAGCGGAACTCACGCAGGAATTATCAAAGCGTGACAAAATCATTCTGGGATACGAGAACGGAATCAACCGAGATAAAATCGACGAAGCCGTGACCCTTGCCGAAATGCGAATGCAGAAGGATAACAAACTGACGCTTGACGCCGCATTAAAAGCAGTCATCACAGAATACCCTACGCTGGGAGCACCAAAAGGCAAAGCGGGAATGAAACCAGGCGATCACACCACACCGCCAGAAAATCCATACATCACACCGGCCCTGTTGAAAAAGTACCCACACTTGAACAAGGGCACAAACCAAAAATAAGGAGTAACAAATCATGGCAATCAACGCAAACGCAACGGCAATCACAGCCAACCTTAATGCAGACGATCTCGCATTAAATTACATTTATCCGACTCTTGAGTCAGTAGGAGTCCTGATCCCAGGAGTTACGATCAACCCAGAAGTCAGCGTGGAAGTAGGAGCAGCGTCAGCATACTACTACAAGAATGATGACCCAGTCGTGACAGATGGTGCAGCAGGCCGTCAATTGAGCACCAACACCGCAGGAAACTACCGCAAGGACATCCTGCTCAACAAATCCCTTCAAGTGGATGAACTGATCCCACACGCCGGATCACACGCAATCAGCGTGGACATTGTCGGCGACGTTCTCGTGAAGGCAGCAATCAAGGCAGCCAACGCATGGGGCAAAAAAGGATTAATCGAAATCCTTAACAACGCCACAGCAGTGACAGGTACCGCAAGTACCAAGTCAACGATTTATGGCAACATCATCGACGCCATAACTGCATTTGACACAGCAAACCCAGAAAGAGCAACCGGGGCAAACTACGTCATCGTAACCCCAGCGGTTCTCGGTTTACTCCGCAAGTCCGATGAGTTCATCAGCAACACAGTAACCGGCGGCATTTTGATGGACGGAATCGTCGGTCATGTTGGCGGACTTACCGTGCTTTTATCGAAGCAACTCCCAACGATCGTACACGGTGACCTTTCAAATTACCAAGCACTCGCAGGCGTGGAATTTGTAGTAGGAGCAGCCGATGCATTCATCGCACCTACAGGGTTCAAGAATTTTAGAACGATCGAATCAGAGCACTACTTCGGTGTGAAGATCCAAGCAGAAATCGTGTATGGCTTCGACGTAGCAGACGCAAACCGTCTCTTCTTCAGAGCAGTCACAGCGACACCACAGGCGTAATTGACCGATGGCTATCTACCGACATGTTAGCGGAGTGATCAAGGAAGTCCCTGACAATTCCGCAATAGGCGATTTATACGATAAGTCACCGTCATGGAAGAAGATCGAGCCAGAAGACAAAGACACCAAAACCGGAATATACTCGACAATGTCAACAGCCGACCTTCGAACGCTTGCAGCCCAACGCCTAATTGAAGTGGACAAACACCACACAAAGGATGAGATCATCGATCGCCTGGAAGCAAAAGACGGGACAACGGCACAATTAAAAGTCGTATTCATGGACAATTTAATAAACGAATGACAAACCGATGGGGTGGGTTCAAAGCCCGCCCCTAACCATTAAAGGAGCATAAGCATGAAAAAAATAATCATCATATTGTTTTTATTTGCAGCGATCATAAGCCTGGCAGCATGCACGCAAGAAGAACCGCTGCCCGATTTCAGAGATAGAATGGAAGCCATCGAAGAACCGATTAAAAGCATAGACGGGGTCTGGATGTCACACCAATACATCATCAACGAAAAAGAAACGCTTTTCTTTGCACCCGACTCATTCAGAAAAAACGGAAACACATACGTCAACCTGGAAAAAAAAGGCTACTATTTGAAGACAACAAACTTCATAGGGATGGCAACCTGGGAAAGGGTAAGCAACGAGTACGTGGAAGCAATATTCACAGAAGGAGCATAAGCCATGCAAACATACGCACCAGCAGATCTCAACGGATCAGAATCAGTTTATAACCAAGCCCTACACCTTCCCATACCGACGATCCAATTCGTACTGACGGAAACAGGCCTGGACCTAACAGACGCAGCAGGCGGCGAAACAAAAGCCAATGCTCTGCTCCGATTTTTCAGTGTGACCATGATGGACGCCATCAAAGAAAACCTGATCCAAGAAACAAAACAAAAAATCGAATACCTGATCGCAAAGACGCCACGATACCGTAGAGAGTTTATAAGCCTGGTCGCAACGGCCGTGTTTACAACGCACCTGGCTGGCCTTGATGTTTTCAATCCAACAGGCGACATTTTAGATAAGGTGTCATCAGTTACCAGAGCCAGAGCAAAAGCCAGCGACCTGACCACACAACGCTGGGCCTTCACATTGCTGCAAGAAGACATACGGAGTGATTATTAATGCGCACATTTTTTGAAGGCAAAACCAAGTACCCAGAAGAAGGCATGTGGCTGGAGTACAACAAGAAACAAAACGTAGGCGATCAAGAAACACATGAAGGAGCGGTACCCTTCAATTTTTCATATATCACGAACCGACAAGAACGAGTCCTGAAGGATCGGGGCTTCACGAGAGAAGAAAACCAGATCATCATTGTGACCAATGTGGAATTGCCTTTCAAGTGGAAAGACAAGGTCAAAATAGGAACAAAGACCTGGAAGATTGTAGCGGTCAACAAAGCACCAAAAGAAAATTACAACGCTAAAATATTATTCCCAGGCGGGGAGTATTTCGAGAGAGTGATCACACTTGAATAGAAACATAGAAGTCAACCCAAACAAAATCAAAATACACGGCCACATAAAAGAGATGGCCCTGATGTTCATGAGAAACCAGGCACCACACAGATCCGGCGACATGAAGGCTTCAATGGAAGCCAACGACGTCCCAGAAGGAATAGAGATCACAGTAGGGATCTACTACTTCCCATACACGGAACTCGAATGGATCAGCCCAAGATGGCGGGGACGCAAGAACCCGAATGAAAGATGGTTCGGAATGGGCACCGGGTATCTTGCAAAATACCTGGCCCAAAGATTAGGTGGTACAGTAAGATGAGCCAATACATAGACATCAATAACATAGCAAAAACCATCCAGGACAGATTAAACATCCTGGCTGATGAATTATACACAGAAGAACAAGTCCCGAAGAAAGTCACTTTTTATATCACGGCCAACCATTATGAATACGACAGATTGATAGAAGACGACTTCAACGGCACGTCGATCCCCGCAACAATCGGTCTGATCAGAAGAACCGGAACAACCATGAATGAAGACTTCAAATCCGGGACTTTTGTCGAGTCATACACGATTGACATTTATGGATTTAAAGCAGACGACAAAACGCTGGAAGTTATATTCGACGCTTACAATTACAACGAGAACGCCAACAATTATGAGCACATGGAAGGATGGGCAGTTTTCAAACAAACAGAGCGTGCCATGTTCCAGGGGACCACAGAATCAAAAGACGGCGAAGACAGAGAGCGGATAGAATACGCCTTCGCATTTGTCTGGACGTTCGTCCTGGGCGGAGTTTTAGCAGACGAAACGACGATAAAGATCGGCAACGATTACATCGATTTTTTATCGATTGACCTGCAGAGCGACAAGGCACTGATCAGCAACCTGAACACCACAAAATCAACACCTGCAGCAATGACAGGGACAAGGCTGATCATTACCATACCAGCACAAGTAACAACCGCAAATCAGGCATTATTTACAGCCATGATCGGGAAATCATACAACCAAAAATTCACACTCGAATGGAAGATCGGAACATTTCATACACACACAAAAGACTACTACCTACGGGGCGGCGGAGCACGATACGAGAAACGCCAGATGATAGGATATGAAGTGATATTCGAAGAAGCACTACCACGCACATCATGGAGCATTGATGGCCAGCCTATTTTGATAAAGGAAGTCACGTTCCAGAGAGATAACACAACAGAACCAAAAATGAATGAAAACAATGAAATCAACGAAGCAGGTGTCGCAACGACCTGGGCATTTCAAATGACCCTGGTGTACGACGAAACGCCAATAGCAAAAGAACTCCTGGGCCAGGTTTTAGATGAAGTGTATGACACACCCCATACGATCCAAATAAACGTACCAGGAATGTCGGCCAGAGTTTACAACGCCACAATCAAGCAAGGGACATACACTGAAGGGGAAAACGGAGCGATCACATTTGACCTTCTGATGGTCGGAAGGGCGGTCATATAATGGCAGCATTACAACAAGAATATAAAATCATTATCACGGACCAAACAAAGGACAATGTAGCCGGCAGAGCCAACGCAGCGGGCGTAGAACAAGCCAAACCAAGAACAAAGACACCAGGAGCCCCAGAAGCAAGAAAACCCGTCAGAAACGATTTAAAAGCCCTATCTGGCGTCATTGCAGTTTATGGGGTAGCACGCCAGGCAGCACAGATATATGTGCAAACGGTATCAAACAGAGCGACCATAGAAGGAAACAACCTGAAGGCAGCCAGACTGCAAAACAATTTTAATAACGCCAGCAGGAATGTGGCGTTCGGACTTGCAGCAGCATACAGCCTGGCAACCATGAACCCGGTCGCAATAATCGGCACCATAGCGGCCCTGGGAAAGCGTGTGTACGATTTGGAATTACAGACCAACAAATACACCGCCCAAGTAAGAAACGAAATCCACAGAAGCCAGTACGCCAGAGAGCGACTGATTAGGAACATAAGTGAGGTAAGATGATGGTAAAAATCTGGATCAACGGGACAGAATATGACCTGACAAATTACGTAGACAAAGCGTCCATTATTTATTCGGACACAAAAGACGAGTCGCTGGCCAGCGGCCAATTTGTCATACCATTTATCCAGGAAAACATACTCCCCGAAATTCCCAGACTTACAGCAGCCATGATTGACATAGGCGAGCCTTACTTCTGGCTTGTCATGGAAGTGGAAAAACAAATGATCAGACGCCCTGACGTTTTCAAGTACACAGTCAAGGTCATAGAACCAACAAAGATCCTGGAATTAAGAACGATACCAGATCAAACGATCACGCAACCAAAAGGCGACATATCAAGCCTGGTCGCAAGTTTTAATAAACTTACAGGAAAAGAAGAATTCAACCTGAATGTAGTACCAGGGGATGACAAAAGACTCCCCGCAGGGTATGAAACAGAAGGCGTCAAATTAGCAAAAAGCACAGAACCAGCAACAGTCCTGTCTTTTACTGCAGTCGGGGTTTCAAATGATACGAACGTGGTAGAAGGCATGCAGATGAAAACCGCTGGGAAACAATACACAGTCAGGGTCGATTTTACAATTTATAACTTCTTACATTACATATCGTCAACATTGAACGGCGACGTTGACGTCACGGTAAATGTCAAGGTAGGAAGCACAGTCAAAGCGACCGGAACTTTTAGAGTGCCACGAGCAACAACAAAAAATATGTTCTTTCAAAGTTACTTGATAGTAACACCAGGAAGCACACGTCGACAGTTAAGTTTTACACATACAGGATCAGGCACAGTAACGGTAGAGATGAGAAACACAAGCAACGTCTCATCAACATGGGCGGTCCTGACAAACGTCGAGATTTACACGGAATCAGAAAGCATATACCAGGGAAAAATTATGCTTGATGCAGTCGCAGATAAAGTCCTGAAGACAATGAAAGTTATCCCCGAAGGAAGCACAGAAGAACAAGAATTTATCCTGGATACATCAACCAGAGCAAGAATTAAAACCATACCATCCCCAGAGTTTACATTCACAAAATATACAGGATGGGACGCATTATATGAGATAGCGAGTTATGCAAAAGCAATCCCATACATTGGCGAAGGAACAACAATCCAGGAGCCGCTAACTGAAGGCGAGAGTACACCACCGACCAGAGCAGCAACACAGATGGACTACTTATTACAAACGATCGTGTACGGCCCAGATGGAAGCCAATGGCGAGCAATTATAACAGTTCCAGCATATGGTGGATGGATCGTTATACCAGATATCCCAGAGCCGAACTTCATCCCCCCTTGCGAAGAACAACCATACCCAACAAGTCCAGCACCAGTAGGATCCCAATGCTTCGGATTAGATCTTAATTTTAATAAAACATATTATGAAGTAGAAGTAGAAGGATACCCAGCAGAATACGGGTGGGGGTTCGTTCCAGGACAAACAAAAACAACAGAAGTCGGAAATTTCAAAGTGGTCCATTTTACATTTTTTGATGATCACAAAGAAGAAGCCCCATTCGAGTGGGATCAATACAAACGGGAAGCATTACTCGAACAATTCAATAGCGAACTCGAACTGAATGCAGATAACGTAGTCAGAGAAGAATCAGAGAAGTATATCAAACGAGAACCACACAACGGCGGCTGGTTGAGCGTCAGACTTGCAGGCGGCGGGTATGGACAGATCACACAAGAAAACGCTGCTGTGAGCCTTTCACAAAACATATACAGAGTGTGGAAATTAACGGTCAAAGGCGTACCATTTGAAATGAAAAGAACCAGCGATGACAGCGTGGTCAATTTTGCAGCAAGCCAAGCATGGGACATAACCAACCACGTGGTCGAAAAAACAAAGTATAATGCGTTGATTAACACAGCGTCATACAACAGCAGATCCGCAGCATTAAACAAAGGAAATACGGTCTACTTCACGACAGGTAACAAAGACATAGAAGGCCTGGGGTACAATGACACATTAAAACCACCAGCATGGAATACAGCAGATCCAGGAAACCTGGCAATTGTGGAAGCAATCCTGTGCACGGCCCAAGCCGCAAACCCAGATAAATACTTCACACAAAACTACTACATAAACCCAAGCATTCATTCAATGCAATTCATAGTCGACTACTTACCATACAGCCAATTAAGAACAAGCATATCCAGAAGCGATTATGAAGACCTGCCAAAGGCGGTCCGATATTTTAATGAATCAGCCAGGGTCAATGACGCAAAACTTCTGGGCGAGTACGCCAGACATCATGCAAACCGGATGGGGAATGAGTCCGAGATTTACAGGGGTATAGCAAAAGACGCATCAGAAGTACCAAAGATCAACACAACCAAAGATGGAAAGCACCTGGTCAACCTGACAGTATCATCCAAAGGAGCAGCGGTGGAATTCTTCCTGACGTTCACAAAATACGCACTGATTAATGCATACAAAGGAACTCCATCAGCATACCGCCAATTTGAAGTACCAGATACAGACACAGTCAAACGGACAGATAAGTACACAGAGATCATCACGGTAGGAAAAACAACACAACCTGTGATAGATAGCATTTATACCGGAGCCGGGTACGATTACAACGGACTGCCGCTGATCCTTCTGAACTTCAGAATAGCCCCACCATTTGCACCGGCAGGATTACCAGTCAGAGCAGCACAAGTAGAGATTGACATCAACGGCGACGGAAACTACACCAAGAATTTATTAATGCCGGTAGACGTGATGGCAACAGGAAACACACTCAACATGATCGTCCAGATGGCGACGAATTACGCAGCCGGAGCAAAGGTGGTCGAAACAGTAGAAAATGGAAACACGATCAGACGCCAGGAAGAAGTCCGGTATACGGACGAATTCGGAAACATGAAAAAGATGAGAGTCACAATGATCGCAAATTATGCACCAAGCCTGACCATTTCAGAAAGCCGAGAACTTCCAGACAGCACGGTCGACCTTTCAGGATCCCTGTACACAAGTAGGGTAGCATACGAAGTCAACAAGGACGCCAGAGAGATCATAGCATTTAATCAAGAATTAATATTCCACGCAGTAAGCAGCGACATAAAGATTTATAGCGGGTTTGCTAAATATTGCGGTATGTCAACCAGACCAACAGCAGTCAAGCCGGTGCTCTTTCAAAAGGGATACTTCCCAGAAAACGACAGCCTGGACTTAACAAGGATCATTCAGTTACAACCAGGAACATATGGAATGTCATCAGGCGGGCTTTCAAACAGCACATGGATAAAATCGCCGATAGGACAGTACGAAGGATATGCTATAATTGAAGAAAGCACATACGAGCCCATATACGCAGTCAGAACAAGTAACATGGACTCGATAGATGGAACCACAAACAAAACATATAGCATTTACATAGGAGCGAAAAGGAAGTGAAAATAAAAGATGATTAGAAACCCGATCCAATTTATAATCAGCGGCAGCGGGACGTACCTGGACACACAGCGTGGAGCAATCAAAGCGATGAGCAACAACATATCGGTGGTCCAGATCATAGCCCCATACCCGATCACGACAGTGGTCAAAGTGAACTACCTGATATACGACATATTAAATGAACCAATATCAGATTATATGCCACCAAAGGTCGGAAGCAAAGGCAAGGATGTGCTGCCACCAGAACACCCGCTGTACCAACAGATCGCAGAGTGGGATGTGTGGGAAGTTCCGGTGGGACAAAGGGCCCTGGCGAGAATAGGAAAGTACAGGGCAGGAAGGGTCGGGGTTTCGTTTACATTTAAAACGAGATACCAACCAGAAGGGGCTGTGACGCTGAAGGGAATGATAGGAAGGAATAACGACCTACCAGCAGCAGGAACGGCCATAGGCGATTATTACATATGCGACCGTTACAATTACACATCAGCAGTTCTGGGCGAGAAGATCACAAAGAACGATGTGATCATATGGGACGGAACCACATGGAAAAAGCCGCCACAAGAATCACTGATCAACCAGACAGAAACAATCCCGCTGGCAGTAGACCCAACGGTACACGATGAAATGCCCCCAGACATCACAGAAGAAGAAGCCCTGGAAGAATTACTCGTAGCATTAATGGCGGATGTCAACACGGCCATAAATTACATGATGGCAGGATTAGGCGTCGAGATTTCAGAAGGAACACCAGAATCAGGAAACACAGAGCCATACAACCAGGACGTGGTAGTGTGGATCAAAAAAATAAATTAAAAGGAGCATAAGCCATGAATTACAGAAGCATGAGCAAGGAAGAATTAATCAAGGAATGTGAAAACAACGTCCACCTGGCACAAGCGGTGGAAGCCAAAGACAAAGAGATCTCGGATTTGAAAGCCAGAGAAAAATCTCAAATTGAAGCAGTGAAAGAAAAACTGCAAAAAGAGATCGATACGTTGCTTTTAGAAAAAGAAAACGAGATCGAACGCAGAGTCACAGAAATCAAAACAGAGATGAAAAAGACAGAAGAAAAAGACAAGAAGGATATCGAAGTATTGATGAAGGTAAGGGACCGCAGAATTGAAGAATTGAACAAATTATTATACGCACACGGCGACTTATTGAAGACGCTAGAATCCACAATAAACACACACCTGACGTTGAACGGCTACATCGTCCAGGAAATCCAAAAATAAGGAGTGAAATAAAATGCCAAGAAATGTAGAAGTAAGAGAACGGGTAACGGGATCATTCGGTCATGCCGACAGTTTGCTGTACCCAAAAACAACCAAAAGTATGGTCGTGGGTCTACTTGACGCCAGCGGCAAGATCGCACCTGACCTAATCCCAGATTGGCTATTAGGAACCAGAAGATACTTAATGACATGGCTGTCTCCGTCAGCGTTTAATACAGCCGGAGCATTAACGGACGCACTGATTGATTTTGAAAACATTATAAACGATGGGGGATGGGATGCAACAATTCAAGCAATGGCAAGGGGTATGTATATTGTTATTGGAGCGGCAATGACGCTCACGGTATCAACCGGGCATACTATTTATAGTGCAGATGATGGCGTATTAACAGTTAGTGCAGGCGGGACGATCACATTAGAAATTAATGATTACCTTGTGATTGAAAATATAAGCGGTGGATCAGGTTTCAGTACAGCAACAACGGTCCAATGGTCGGTAATCAATAATACGCACGGATTAGCAACCACATCCGTGTCAGGGTTGATGTCAAGCACAGACAAAACAAAACTCGATGGAATCGCAGCAGGAGCAAATAACTACTCCCACCCAGCATACACAGCGAGATCAATAGATACAGACGGGATCGAAGTTCTGGACACTTTCACATCCGACGCAACAGGTCACGTCACAGGAGTAGCAAAGAGATCACTCCCAGCAGCAACAGGATCCACGCCAGGGGTTATGTCAGCAGTTGATAAGTCCAAACTTGATGGAATCGAACTCAACGCCAACAATTACACACACCCAACAGGTGGAGCAAACACAACACTGACGCTTGCAACAAACGAAACAATCGCAGGCTTGACAGTGAACTCACTCGGCCATGTGACAGCAGCAACAAAACAAACGATCAGAACCGGAACAACATCACAAACAGGTATCCTGCAACTTGCTACCGGAACAGAACTGACCACATCGTTATCAACAACAAAAGCACTGACACCAACCGCAGTCAAAACAATGATCGATTACTTCGCAGGAATGATCAGATACGCAAACCTTACAGCAGCCAACGCAGCAACACACAATGACGGTGCAATCGTACTCGTAACCGTAGCGTAAGGGGGTGGCTTAAATGGCTACCTTTAACGTCGAGATCAGACAAAGGGTCAGCGGATCATTCGCAGACATAGTGTACCCAAAAGCAAATTGGAACAACATAGATAACAAGCCTGCAACGTATCCTCCTACTGCACATTATCACAATGAAATGATATATTATGTTGCGGGTAACACGTCTGGAACAGCAGGAACTTGGACAGGCACAATTAGTGGTTTGGCAGCATATTACGATGGTTTGACTATTAGATTTAGAATTGGTATTGCAGGAGCCTCTACTACAACCTTGAACATCAATGGTCTTGGTGCGGTAACCGTTCAAAGATATGTAGGCTCATCAAATATCACAACTCACTTCCCTGTGAATGCTGTTATTACTATGACAAAAGTTGGCTCATCTTGGGTTGTTCAAGATTGGTTTGATTCAACCGATGACTACGGCATGAGATGGATTAACTCAACTATAGCAGGCGCTGAGGTTACTAGATATAAAATTATCATGGAAGGTCCTGACAGAAAATTCTATCCACTAACTATTGGTAATACTCAGGCAACAAGCAAAACGGTATCCACTCAAGATTTTTTGCTAAATGGTTTAATTTTGCAACAAGGTTATGACGCAACATATGCTGCTAATGGGCAACTGCCTTCTTATGGTCTATGGTCGCAAAGATATTTTACAACTACAGATTGGACATTTAATCAAGTGTCTGGTTGGACAGCGTATTATCCTGTTTATTTAAAAGGAACTATTCAGAGTAATGACACATTCAGATTAGACAACACCACAACAACTTCATGGCTAACTCAAACCTTACCAACTACTGATGATGGTTTTGTGTATATCAAACTTGGTTACATGAATAACACAACAACCGCATTTACTTTGACTATTGACCATCCCATCTATCACTACAAAAACGGTGCATTAAGAGAGTATATTTCAGGTCATCAGCATGTTGTTGCAGATATCACCGATTTCCCTTCAAGTTTACCTGCAAGTGATGTGTATGCTTGGGCTAAAGAGGCTTCAAAGCCATCGTATAATGCGAATGAAATCGGTGGACTCGGTGCATCATATCGTTGGTTGACTGACTCATACATCTCAACATGGAACGCTAAACAAGATGCACTTGGATTCACGGCTGTTCCAAACACGAGAACAATCAATGCGAAACCGTTGAATGCTGATGTCACAATAACAGCATCCGATATTGGAGCAGTTCCTAATTCACAAACAGCGAATCGTGCCTTGATTGTTGATGGACTTGGTTCTGTTATAACCGAAACATATGCTAATTTCAAATCGTTACTTGCAATTACAAAAACAGATGTTGCCTTGAATAATTTGACAAATGATACTCAAATGAAAAAGATTGCATCATCTACAAATGGTAAAGTTCCAACATGGAACGGAACTACTGGTGATGTGTTAAATGATGGATATAGCGTATCTGATAGCGTATCAAATGAAGCACTTGCTGCTAACGCAAACTTGGTTACTGAACGTGACGTTTATTATGGATTGTGTCTATTTAATGGTTCCGCTCAAAGTAGAGCAAATATCATATACGCACCAACAGGTGCAGGAACAGCAAGACAAAAACTCATTTCAGCGGGTTCTGGTGCTCCAGTATGGGAAACCAATCCACTTTATTACACACTTGCATCAGACCAATCTGCATCAATAACAACTTTGGCAGATGCAACAGGTATGACAACTGCTTCATTGCCTATAGGAACGTATAAGATTAAACTTATAGCATCTTATAGAACGGCTGCAACTACTACTGGTATTAAAGTTGGTGCTTACTTATCGGCAGGTGCAGGTAACGTCAGAGGTCTTTGGACAGGACAGATTTCATCAGCGACAGTAGCGACTAACCTTACACAGTCATTCTATACTATTGGTTCGTCAGATGCAGCAGGTTCTAATATTTTGACAACTGGTGTGTCTTCAACATCTGTTGACCACTTTATTGGATTTGAAGCAATATTACGTGTTACAACGGCTGCTACTATGAGAATCCAAATTGCAAGTGAAGTTACAGGCTCTTCTGCAACGCTTAAAGCAGGTTCAACACTTGTTGTTGAAAGAATAGAATAGGAGTGAAAAACCATGACAAAAGAACAACACGACGCATGGCACGAAATACAAGACATAAAGCAATGGCTGTCAGATAACGATTACAGAGTGAACAAGTATGTGGTAGGGGAGTATACCGATACATCCCCTGCCTGGCTTGATTACAAGGCAGAGAGAGCAGCAAAGATCGCCAGACTCAACGAACTCGAAACATTGCTAAATTAAGAAGGAGCGAAGCATGAAAACAACATCAATAACCAAAGCACCAGTAGGATCCGTGAAGGCCATCATTGAACCAGGCACAGAAGGCTACCAAGAAATTATGGATCTGAAGGTCAGATGGCAAGGGGAAGAAAAGACCCTGGGCCAATTGATCGCAGACGTCCTGGAAGCAAGAAAAGCGATCGAAGCAGTAGCAAACCAAACCCACGCATTCAAATCAGGCCTTCAGGCATGGCTTGAGAAGAATGGATACCAAGTGACCGGGGAAACATTAGAAAGCCTTGTAAACGACGTCAAGGCCCTTCAGGTGCTCAATCCGAAGCACAGACACTCGGTCGCCATCATGCGAAACGGATACATCAACGAAGTGATCGACATAAGCATGGAGCAGATCCTGCGTAACCAGGTCGCACCAGAAGATGTGAACAAAGGCTACTACAGGGTAGAAAACGGACAGATCGTCCTGGACGCAAGACGCCGGGAAGAAATGACCAGCATGGATTAAGGAGCGACATATGAAAAAATTGATATTAAACGCAACAAACTACGCAACATACGGATACATCATCGCAGCGATCCTGGTATGGCTTGCGGATTATTTCCAGATCGACCTAACCGCATTATTTGAAGCGACAGGACTGCCCGCTGATTTCTTCGGAACAACGGGCCTGGTCGCCCTGGGCGGGAAGACAACATACACGATAGCCAGATATATCCTGACCAAAGTAGAAACCAGAACGTCAGAATTATACCGCCAATTCACAGAAGGCATGGGCATGGTCGGACAACACATCGAACGACTGAACGGCAAAGAACAAGTCAATGGCGATCTGTTGAGATTGGTAGAAACAAGCCTGCTGAAGGTCATGGAATTTGAAAAGATCCTGGCCAATAAAAACCTTCAGAGCGAGATCTTGGATGACGCAACAAAAGACAAACTCCGCACCTGGCTCAACGACATTGAAAGCCTGAAGGCACAGATAAATGAAAATTTATAAATTCATTTCATGGGCCACGCTTTACATAGTCCCCGTTTTGATCGTCTGGTTTTACTTTAAAGAAAGACAACCAGCGAAGGTCACAGTAGGAGTAGGCGGAGTATTCCTGGGTGCGATCCTTCTCATAAAATATTATGGGAAATTCAAAGGATGGGTAGCAAAGAAAGAGATGGCTCATGAAGTCGCCAGAAACCTGGGGCAACAAAGCAGGACGGTAAATTTTCACGTCATAGAAGCCCTGAATTTTATATTCCTGGCGGCACCATTCCTGCTGATTTTAGGAATCATTGAAGTGGCCAAGAATTACAACGGACGCATGGAAATGCCGATCCTTTACATCTTGGCAAGTTTTACAGTAAGCGGATTATTTAAGATCGCATACAGGGCCGCAGAGCAGGCGGAAATTGCAGCCAATAACCTGGCAGCCCTGGACGCACAAAACGAAACCATAGCGGAAAAAATGGCAGCAAAACTCAAGTTATAAAACACAGCCGGCAGCAAGAAGCATAAGCAGCCGGGAAGGAGCAACAAATGAAAAAACAATCACTCGCTGAATTTTTCAAGGAAAACATAGGGTACATTTTCTCTGGGATCGTCGTCCTGGTTTACATTATCACAGCCCTGGTAACCTTGACAAAGACAGGAAAGACAGTAGACCAGATCCTGGTCGACGGGTTCATCATATTAGCCCTGGGCGTCACGCTTTCAAATACCCTGGGACAGCAAGGATTTATAGAAGGCGAGAAACATCCTGACTACAAAGAAGCAAAAAGGATCCACCAGGAAAAAGTGAACGAGAATCAGGAGATCATGCCGGACTCAGACCTGTACTGTGCATTCAAAAACAAACAGGCCCTACGAAGCGAGCGAGAACGACTGCTCAATACAAGCAGCCTGGCATACGCTGATTATTTCACAGAAGAAGGCAAGTTCATAGGGGCCCTAAAAGAAAAGCCCGCAGAAGGGCCAAAAACAACGCTACAATTGATAGAACAACAAAACCATGCTATCATGCGAGCGGTAAACCTTCAGATCACGCAGATCACACCAAGCGACCTGATCACGGAATCAGCAAAAGTCAACGACCCACTCGCCAGGGGACGCAGCAAGAAAGCCTACACGCAATCAATGCTAATCATGGAACTGGTGTGGAAAGTTTCGTCAGCATTACTCGGTGGGCTTTACACAGCCCGGCTGCTTGCGGAAAACAGAGCAGAACTGATATACAGAAGCGTCCTGGCTTTCATTCTTCTGGGATTTGCAATTTTCAAATATTACGCAAACTACAGGTACATCCTGACCGAGAATGTGGAGCGGATCGAAACAAGTACCCAGTGGATCGAAGAATTCAGAACAATGCATAAAAAAGGACTCCTGAAGCGTCCAGATAAACCAAAGCCGGTGCCTGAACCAATAACAGTACCAGAACCAGGGAAGGCTCCAGAACCGATAAAAGCAGCAGATCACACACCTGCAGCAGCGGTAGAAAATAAACCTGAAGGGACACTAACAGCAAGTCCAGGGATCGCCGGTATCATTCCAGGCACAGCAATCATGATCCTACCAAACACCCGTAAGTAAGAAGGCCACCCGGCCTTTTTTTTATCGAAAAAATTATCTCAACAAAATGAAATAAAAGTGTTGACAATGTGCAACCATTCCTTTATACTGATAATGAAAACAGGGAAGGACACCCAACAAACCAGGAAGGAAACAAAACATGGAATACAGATACAGAATCGAGATATACCAAACAGGGGAAATCAGAGAAAGCATAAAGACATTTAAAACAGAAGAAGAAACAGTACAAGCAGCATACGCAAGAATAGCAGAATTGAAAAAAGAAAACCGAGAATTGAAAGACGCAGCAGCAACGATCCAAGTGGTCAGAGTTCCAGGGTTCATCAGAAAAGAAGTAGAAAAATGGTTCCAATTAGACAGCAGCAGAAACAGAGAAGATGAAGTGAAGTACAACATAGCAGTAACGGTAGAAGGATGGCTAAATGGGGCACGTGACGCAGGATACGAACCAATGACCAGAGCAGAGATGGAAGCCTACACATACCAGGTCATGCAAGAATGGTACAACGGAAGCGGATACAGCACCAGCAACAAAGGATCCGTAAACAGCCTACATTTTTATGGGAAGGAAAACACGATCAACCTGATCAAAGAATTCATAAAGAATTACGAAGACTTGCAACCATACCTGAAGGATTAAAAAAACCCCCACAAAGGGTTTTTATTTTCATCAACAAAATGCAACAAAAGTGTTGACAAAGTGCAACCATTCCTTTATAATGGTAGTAGATAGAAAGAAGGAAGGAAGAAAAAAAATGAGAAAAGAAAACACAGTAGCAGCAATCGCCGAAGTACAAGGATGGCTAAAAAGAAACCCAGAATTGACAGTGATCGAAGAAAGATACACCGACGAGTTCACTGAAATATGGATCAAAGATGAAGGGTTCACAACCCAGGTATACATTGACCGAAACGGTAACCAGACAGTAACAACCTACAATTGGTAGAAGAAAGAAGGTAGAAAGTCGAAACGCCCAACCCCCCCAGGGCGTCCGATCGGGACCGGTCCCCCGACGCTGAAGATGACAGACCAGAAAGAGAAACCCCATGAACGAAAAGAAAGTAATCAACGTAGCAAAGATCGCAAAACAAATCGAGATCCTAAACAAACTGAACCACAACCCAAAGATGGAATACGCAATGGTTCACGCAGAAGGCGAACTCCTGATAGCATACAAATCGAAGACTTGCGACAGCGGCAATTACAACCTGCTAACCGAAGATCACATGAATGATTGGCTCGATTATGAACTCAACCAGATCCGCCAAGAATTCAAGAAGTAAAAAGCCGAAACCAGGGGAACCTGGTCCAGCAGGAATGGTCCCCTGCTGCTGATGAAGGTAGACCGGAAAGGATACAATAATGGTAGGATTTAACAAGTACAACGCAAACCCCAAAGGAAAAAAAACAACAGACTGTGTGATCAGAGCGATCAGCAGAGCCACCGGGAAACATTATAACGACGTGGTCATGGACCTGGCACAATTGCAGATCAAAACAGGATACGACGACGGCAGCAAAGAATGCTACGAGAAGTACCTGGAGCAACACGGATGGATCAAACAC
>Ga0116204_1000646_pt1 | contig 19907 bp, 14 predicted proteins | sample LakKivwa52mmetaG_FD_94481 | JGI IMG/M metagenome (GOLD analysis project Ga0116204, IMG submission 94481) | Anoxic lake water microbial communities from Lake Kivu, Rwanda to study Microbial Dark Matter (Phase II) - Lake Kivu water 52m metaG | ecosystem: Environmental > Aquatic > Freshwater > Lake...
AACTGGCCGAAAGGCAACCGAAGCTTTCAAACAGATGATGCGGATTGTCCACGATGATTTCTTACCTGCCTGGAACTACCGGGCAATCCCTTACCAGACAGTTGTTTAATCCGCATTACTATATTTTAGTGGCCGCCGCAGCCGCACGAGCCGCCGCCGCAACCGCAAGAATCGCCTTGAGATGATTCGCTCTTTGAGCCGCACGAACAACCTCCACCCTGGCTGGCAAGCGGGCTATCAACTACGAACCCGGCTCCGCGCTGCGGGTCATTAACGAAGTCGATTTTTCCACCACGCAGGTACTCGATGGACATTTCATCCACCACCACCTGGACACCCTCGACCTGGAAAGACTGGTCGCTGGCGCGGATGTTGTTGTCGAGCGCCATCCCAAATTGCACGCCGCTGCAACCGCTCCCTGCCACATAGACCCGCAGGGCATATCCCTCCAGTTTGCGCTCCGCGAGGATGTTTTTCACCGCGCCCGCCGCCGCAGCGGAGACGTGGATGGTTTCATTATCAGTACCGATACTTGTGTCCGTCAGGGTATTGGGTTCGATTTCCTGAAGCATATCATTCTCCTTTGAGCGAATCTTCTAATTCGGACAAATCATATCAAGAATAGGGCGACTTGTCAACAGAAAAACCTCGCCTGCGCAGGCGAGGTTTTTGCGCAATTCTTGTCTATGCAGTTGGCATGCGGTTTTTCAACGTGCGTTCGAGCAGGTCTTCCTGCTCGCGCTTCTCGGCCTTGAGTTTGCGGGCCTTCTCGGCTTTCTCGGCCTTCGAGCGCTCGAGGGCCTGCTTCCAGGCCAGTTCAAAGGCGGTTGGTTCAAGTTCGGCGGAAGAGTCTGTGAACGATTCGACTTTTTCGGCACGAGGCTGCCGGTCGCCTCTTTTGCCGCCGCTGTTGCGTTTGCGTTCGCCACGTTCGGCGCGCTCACCACGATCGGGGCGCTCCTTGCGCTCACTGCGCTCGCTGCGTTCAGGGCGTTCGGAACGTTCGGCCTTCTCTTCTGGCGCAGGCTGCGTGGCCTTCATGCTCAGGCGAATTTGCTTCTTTTTGCGGTCAATGTCTAGCACCATCACATCAACTTCATCGCCTTCTTTCACGACATCGCCGGGGGTCTTGACATAACCGTGCGCCATCTCGCTGATATGCACCAGGCCGGGGCGTTCCGCGCCAATTTCGACGAAGGCGCCGTAAGTCTCAAGCCGAATGACCTTGCCTTTGAAAGTCATTTCTGGTTTCAGTTCGCGCCAGTCCACGCCGAGCGGTTCGATCATGGTCAGTTCAACGCGGTCGGCTTTGGCCTTGCGTACCCAAACTGGAAGTTCTTGCCCAACCTGGAGCACGTCTTCGACGCGCTTGACCGGGGTTTCGGACATCTGCGAGATGTGGACGATACCGGGGATGTCCATCCCGATATCGAGCAGGGCTCCTGCCAGGGTTGTTTTAACAACTTTCCCCGTCAGCCTGGTCTTTGGTTTTAGTTCGCTGGCGGGGGAAAGGGGTTCTGCTGCGGGTGTTGTCATACGTTTGCTCCTAAATCGCGGGGATAATGCCGAAGTTTGATTATACCCCGCTTTAAAAATATGTCAACGCGCGCTGAAATTTTCGTGACAATCGTCACGATTCTTTCCGTGCTTGTTGACTTTACGGCAAGATAAGAGTAATATCTTGTAAGAAACGGAAATAAACAGGGATTATTATGTACAAAATCGACAAGACAGACATAAAAATTATTGAACAACTTATGGAAGACGGGCGGATACATGCCGCTGAAATTGCGCGCCGCATTGGGAATATTTCTGAGCGAGCCGTTCGCTACCGCATTGACCGGATGAAAGACAACGAAATTATCCAGGTTACTGCTGTGGTTAATCCCAAAGCAGTGGGGATGGGTGTTGTGGCCGATGTCTGGCTTTTGTGCGACTCGGATGCAATCCAGGATGTGGCCCATAAAATGGCCGGGTTTGAGAACGTCAGTTATGTGGCCTGTTCTATCGGCGAAACGGACGTAAGCGTCCAGGTTTTGGCGCGCGACACAGCGGAAGTATACCGTTTTATAACGGAGGTGATAGGGAAGGTTCCGGGCGTGCGGAAGACGACCACTTCGATTGTGCCGCTGGTATTGAAGGATGTTTATCAGTGGCGAATTCCGCCAGCCGTTCTGGCGGATATGAATGGACAAGATTAATCAAATAGGAGAAACCGCATGAAAAATTTTGAAAAGAACGCCGAAGTCCAACAGCGGGCTGCCAAAGTGTTGCCGCTTGGCGTTAATTCGAATTTCCGTTATTGGGGCGAAGGCATTACCCCGTATGTCAAGAAAGCAAAAGGCTCGCACCTGTGGGATGTGGGTGGGAATGAATACATTGATTACCGCATGGCCTTTGGGCCGATTATCCTGGGCCATGCCTATGACGAAGTCGATGAAAAGGTTATCGAAGAAGTGAAAAACGGCGTGTTGTTTGCCATGACTGGCGAACTGGAACTAGATGTCGCCGAGATGATTGTTGAAATGTGCCCCGGCGTTGAGATGGTGCGCACGGCCTGCTCCGGCACCGAAGCGACCATGCACGCCATTCGCGTGGCGCGCGCGTATACCGGCCGCGAACTCATCCTGAAATTCGAGGGAAATTATCACGGCTTTCACGACCACACCCTCTGGAGCACCTACGCCCCGGTGGAAGCCTACGGCAACCGCCGCAGCCCGATTCCGGTTCCCGCCTCATCGGGCATCCCGCGCGCTTTAGGCGAGAAAATCATCACCCTGCCATTCAACGATTTCGAGGGTTTTGAGCGGATGATGAAATCGTACGGCGACCAGATTGCTGCCGTCATCACCGAGCCATGCCAGGGCAACTGCGCGGCCATCCTGCCCCAGCCGGGGTTCCTGGAACTGATTCGCCAGAAAACCGCAGAATACGGTTCGGTTTTCATCCTCGACGAGGTCAAAACCGGCTTCCGCATTGCCAACGGCGGCGCGCAGGAATACTATAACTTGAAGCCCGACCTGGCGACTTATGCCAAAGCCCTCGGCAACGGCTACCCTGTGGCGGCTTTTGGCGGCAAGAAAGAGATTATGAGCATCATTGGTCACGGCGTTTCGCAGGGCGGGACGTACACCAACAACAAGCCCGGCATTGCTGGGGCCTGGGCCACGCTCAAGGTCATGCAGCGCGAACCAGTCATCGAAACCATTAATCAGCGTGGGACGCGCCTGATGAACGGGTTGAAGGATATTCTTGACGAGAATGGCATCCAGTCTGTTATTACCGGCTACCCGGGCATGTTTACTTTCTCGCTGGGCGTGGATTCTCTCACTTGCCAGCGCGACTGGGCCGAGAGCGACAAGTCCTTGTACCTGCGCCTGGCCGAAGCCGCCATGGAACGCGGCGTGATGCCCGATTTCGACGCCCGCGAACCCTGGTTCCTGTGCTACTCGCATACCGAAGCCGATATCGACAAGACGCTGGAAGTGTATGCGGAAGTTGTCAAAACCGTGAAGTAGATATAAAGCGGAACACGCGATACTTTTGAAACGTATTGCGTGTTCCGTAGGAGAAATTATGGCCAAACTAACTTCTCAAGAAATCATCGACCTGAGCCGCGAATACACCTTCTTCTCCTGGTCGGTGCAGGGGCAGGTTAATCCCATTCCGGTCGGCAAGGCGGAGGGGATTTATTTTTGGGATACGGATGGGAATCGCTACATTGACTTTTCCTCCCAACTGATGAATACCAACATCGGCCACCAGCACCCCAAAGTGGTCAAAGCCATCCAGGAGCAGGCGGCGGAATTGTGCTTTGTCCACCCTGGCAATACCACCGAAGCGCGCGCCCTGCTCGGCAAAAAACTGGCCGAGGTAGCCCCCGGCAATCTCAAAAAAACCTTTTTTGCGCTGGGTGGCTCGGAGGCCAACGAAAACGCCATCAAAATTGCCCGTTTTTACACCGGGCGGCACAAAATCCTGGCCCGCTACCGCTCGTATCACGGCGCGACACACGGCGCGGTTGCCTTGACTGGCGATTATCGCCGTCTGGCGGTTGAGCCGACCATGCCGGGTGGTGTCCATTTTCTTGACCCGTTTTGCTATCGCTGTCCGTTCGGGCAGAAGAAAGAATCCTGCGCCCGCGAGTGCATCAAACACCTCGAGGAAGTCATCCGCTACGAAGGGCCGGATAAAATCGCCGCCATCATCATGGAAGGCGTGGTCGGCTCGAACGGCCTCATCGTCCCGCCGGATGATTACTGGCCGCGCGTGCGCGAAATCTGCGATAAATATGGAATCCTGCTCATCTCCGACGAAGTGATGAGCGGCTGGGGCCGCACCGGACAGTGGTTTGCCGTCGATAACTGGAACGTCGTCCCCGATATTATTACCACCGCCAAAGGCATCACCAGCGGCTACGCCCCGTTAGGCGCGGTGATTGTCTCTGAGCCAATTGCCAAATTCTTCGATGACAAATATCTCTACGCTGGCCTGACTTACAACGGTCACGCGCTCTCCTGCGCCGCAGCGCTGGCGACTATCGAAGTCTATGACGATGACAAACTCATCGAAAACGCCCGCGAAGTCGGCCAGTATCTCGGCCAGCAACTGGAAGCCATCATAGAAAAGCATCCATCGGTCGGCGATGTGCGCTACATCGGCCTGTTTACCACCATCGAACTGGTCCAAAACCGCGAGAGCAAGGAGGTCATGCCCGCCAGCGTGATGGGCGCGGTTGGCAAGTATCTGCGCGAAAACGGCCTGTTCACTTTCATTATGGCCAATAATCTTGGCAGTATGCTCTTTGTTGTTCCGCCGCTGTGCATCACGAAAGAACAATTGGATGAAGGCCTGGCGATTGTGGAAAAGGCCCTCGAAATTGCAGACCAAAACATAAAATAATACGGAACACGCGCCGATTATTGCGTGTATCGTGTTCCGTAATGGAGCATATTATGCAAAAAATTCTAAACTACATAAATGGACAATGGCTCGACCCCGCCGTTTCCGACTATGTGGATGTCATCAACCCGGCAACGGGTGCCGTTATCGCGCGGACTCCCCTTAGCCGTGCGTCCGATGTCGAGGCGGCTGCCAAAGCTGCGGCGGATGCGCTCCCGGCCTGGCGGCGCACCCCAGCCAATGAGCGGGTGCAGTACTTGTTCAAACTGCGCGAACTGCTCAAGGCCAATAACGACGAAATCGCCCGCACCATCACCAACGAGTGTGGCAAAACCTTCGATGAATCGAAGGCCGAGATGGTGCGCGCCATCGAAAACGTGGAAGTGGCCTGCGGCATCCCGATGATGTCAAAGGGCGAAATTGCTGAGGACATTGCCCCTGGCATCGACGAATTGATGATTCGCCAGCCGGTGGGCGTGTGCGCCACGATTGCGCCGTTCAACTTCCCCGGCATGATTCCGTTCTGGTACCTGCCCTATGCCCTGGCAACCGGCAATACCTATATCATGAAACCATCCGAAAAAGTGCCGATGACGATGCAGTTGATTTTCAAACTCATCGAACAGGTCGGCTTCCCGAAGGGCGTCATCAACATGGTGAACGGTTCGAAAGAAGCGGTGGATGCGATTTTGGATCACCCGGTCATCCGCGCCATCACTTTCGTTGGCTCATCCAATGTGGCGAAGTACATTTACAGCCGCGCAGCGGCCAATGGCAAGCGCGTCCAGGCCCAGGGAGGGGCCAAGAACCCGGTCGTCGTCCTGCCGGATGCGGATATGGATATGGCCGTCAAAATCATCGCCGATTCGGCGTTTGGCTGCGCCGGTCAGCGCTGTTTGGCTGTCTCATGGGCGGTGACGGTCGGCGAGGCCCGCAACGAGTTTAACGAGGCCATCTGTGACGCAGCGGCCAGCCGAACGGTTGGATACGGCCTCGATAGCGGCATCCAGATGGGGGCGTTGATTAATTCAGCCAGTAAAGCGCGGGTCGAGCAGTTGATCGGCCTCGGCGCGTCTGAAGGCGCTTCGGTGCCGGTAGATGGCCGGGGTACGGTCATCCCCGGTTATGAAAAAGGCAGTTTCGTGCGTCCCACCATCCTGATGGATATGCAACCGCACAGCGAAATCTGGAAAACCGAGATTTTTGGGCCGGTGCTGGGGTTGATGCACGTCAACACGGTTGACGAAGCGATTGCTTTGGCGAACAGCCAGGCCTACGGCAACCAGGCCAGTCTGTTTACCGCCAGCGGCTCGGCGGCGCGCAAATTCCGCTACGAAGTCGAGGCCGGGAATATCGGTATTAACATCGGTGTCGCAGCCCCGATGGCGTTTTTCCCCTTCTCTGGCTGGAAAGAGTCGTTCTACGGCGATATGCACGGCCAGGGCATGGATGCGGTCGAGTTCTTCACCCAGAAGAAAGTGGTGGTGGAACGCTGGCCGAAGGAGTGGACGCGCAAATTTTAGGTAGTTTGTAGGGGCGCGGTCAGCGCGCCCTTACCCATCCACCCGCCTGAGGAGACGGGACATTACACCCCGCTGGAAAGAGCGGGAACAGCAAAGGAGACTTGCAATATGGAAGAACTGGTTGGTTATTCACATGTTTGGCTGGTTGTGGCGTTCATTGTTGCTTTTTTTGCCGTGCGCATGAGCGTCGGCATTTGGGCTTCGAAGAGGGTATCCAGCGCGGTAGATTATATTGTCGCCGGGCGCAGGCTGCCCATTTACATGGTGGGCGGCGCGGTAATGGCAAGCTGGTTCGCTGCGGAGACGCTGCTGGGGGCATCATCTACTGCCTACCAATATGGTTTCCAAGGGGTGATTTTCGATCCGTTTGGCGCGGCGCTTTGCTTGCTCCTATCGGGTCTTTTCTTTGCCCGCCTGATGCGCCGCGCGCGTTATTTAACCGTGGTCGATTTCTTTGACCACCGGTTTGGCAAAGGGATGACCATCCTGGCCTCGATTGCCCAGTTGATGACTTTCTTTGTGTGGACAGGAGCGCAGATTGTTGCCGCAGGAACAATTGGAATTGCCCTGTTTCCTGATGTGCCGTTGATTGTTGCCATGGGAGCGGTAACACTCTGGGTTGTCATTTACATTATGCTGGGCGGCCTGGTTGCGGATACCCTGCTCGATTTTATCCAAATGTTCATTGTAGCAGCCAGCATGACCATTATTTTCTCCTTCTTGCTTGTTCAAGTAGGAGGCTGGGATGGGTTATTTGGCATTCCTGGCACTTTAAATATGCCGGACACGAATCCCTTTCTGTTGCTCCCAGACATGCAGGGAGGCGGCGGATACCTTGGATATATGGGCGCTACTGGATGGATTTATTGGGCGGCAGCTTGGCTGGCCCTGGGCTTTGGCTCAGTGCCAACCCAGGACTTGTTCCAACGCTCGATGTCGGCCCGCAATGAATCGACTGCCGTTTGGGGCCTTTACCTGGCGGGCGCTTTGTACCTGATTTTTGGCATTATGTCGCCGCTGGTTGGCATCATGATGTTCAAACTTAACCCCGAAGTAGCCAATTTTGACGGTGTATTGGTCATGGCGGCAATGAATTATGTTCCACCCGTTTTGGTTGCATTTTTTATGGCTGCCCTGGTGTCGGCCCTGATGAGCACTTCAGGCACATCTTTGTTGGCGGGTGCGTCCATTGTGACACAGAATATATTCCCGCTCTTTGGGAAAAAACTTGATTCGACCGACCTGCTGAAGTGGACGCGCATTATGGTTGCCATCATAGCCAGCATTGGTCTTGTCATTGCCATTTCGGCGCAGGTTATTTACGAATTGGGCGTCGTGGCATGGTCCATCTTGCTGGTGGGGTTATTCACGCCATTTGCTTTTGGTATGTACTGGAAGAAAGCCAACCAATACGGCGCGGTGGCGGCCTTTATCGGTGGTTTCGCAGCCTGGGCAATTGGCATCGTGATTGCTTACAACATCGGTATCGGTGGAGATTCGACCCTGGTAGTCTGCGCGGGTGATACCGATTGCGCTTTTTGGGATGCAACCTATATCGCATCTGTGCCGGCGTTCCTGATTTCGATACTCATGATAGTGATTGTCTCGCTACTTACGCAAGAAAAAGATGCGCCCAAACCAATCACTGATATAGATGGAGAGCCAATGGATACCAATCCAGTCCGTTACCTGGGCGTAACGCCAATAAAGGATGCTTTACGAAAATTGCGCCCGGAAGAGTACGATAATTAAAACAAGGAGAAACCATGTCTCAAAATTTGCAGGCTGCACAAGAATATGCCCAAAAGTGGCTGGATATCATCAAGAATCCAGAACGTCCGCCGGAAGAGATCGGCAAGTGGATTATCAACGAATCGATGTATAACTTTGCTGAGCATTTCAACAAAGGCTGGCTCGATTATCGCAAATCCGTCACCCAGGCCGGGCAATGGGCCGCCACCGAGTGGACCGGGCGTGGCGCGACCTTCGAGGATGTGCTGGGGCGCAAGTTTATTGATTTCCTGGGCGGATTCGGCATGTTTGACCTGGGCTGGAGCCATCCAGAAGTGGTGGCGGCGGTGCAAGCGCAGCTGCTGCGCACTCCCATGCCCAGCCAGGAACTGATTGACCCGCTGCGCGGCGTGCTGGCTAAACTAATGGCCGAAATCACCCCTGGCGACTTGAAATACGCCTGGTTTGCGGCCAGCGGCACGGAATCGATTGAGGCGGCCATCAAACTGGCCAAGGTCTATACCCAAAAACCGGCCTTCATCGTAGCCGTCAAGGGTTTTCACGGCAAGACGATGGGCTCACTTTCGATGTTGGGCAAAGCCGATTATCGCCAACCGGTCGGCATGATGTACGGCGGCCCGGTTTATCATGTCCCGTTTGGGGATGCGGCGGCGGTCGAACAGCAGCTCGACATCTGCGACAAAATTGGTGTGGGTGTGGCGGCGGTGATCATGGAACCCATCCAGGGCGAGGCGGGTGGCATTGTCCCGCCGGATGATTTCTGGCCGCGAATCCGAGAGGCGACCAAGAAGTATGGAGCGCTGCTCATCGCCGATGAAGTCCAGACCGGGATGGGACGCACCGGCAAACTGTGGGGTGTGGAACACTGGAACGTCGTGCCGGATATTATCGCGGTCGCCAAATCGCTGGGCGGCGGCGTGATGCCGATTTGCGCGGTCATCACCACCGAAGAGATTTTCCAGCCCTTCATGTACCCGAATCCCTTCCTGCAAACCACCACGACCGGCGGCGGCGCGCTGGCCTGCTCGGCGGCGATTGCGGCCATCAACGTCACTGTGCGTGACCGGCTGTGGGAAGTGGCCGAAGAAAAGGGCAATTACATTATGCCCAGGGTGCAGGAACTGGTCGCTAAATACCCCAAGGTTTATTCAAAGGTCACGGGCAAGGGCCTGCTCATCGGGCAACACTTCCAGTCCCCCGAAATCGGCGGCGAGGTGGCGGCGGCCCTGTTCAAGCGCGGCGTTCTCGTCGCCGGGACGCTAACCAGCGCCCAGACCATTCGCATCGAGCCACCCCTGGTTATCACTTACGATGAAATCAACCAGGGTCTCGAAGCCCTCAACGGCGCGGTGGAGGAAATCGCGGCGTCGCTGTAGGTTTTTGTCGGTGAAATTCAAAAGGGCAGGCGGGAAAGCCTGTCCTTTTTTGATTCCTGGCGAATGTTTGTGGTTTTGAGCGACAGCGAGAAATCTCAACCATGCCAAAGATTCACCGCGAGCCAGCCTGTCCTGGGCAGGCTGGCCAGGGGACAGGTGTCAATCGCTGCTTGGTTTCGACAGGCTCAACGACCAACGCGTCTCTTTCGAAATGGAAAATGCCAGGTTTTGATGCGCGATAAACGATGGCAGTCTGACTGGGCGCACAGAAAAGACGAAAAAATTGCTTAATCATCATTAAATTATTGACTTTTATGATGATTAGTCATAAAATAAGGACATGGAAAAGCAAAACAACAACCCCCGTGACGAGCTGGATAACGTTGACCGTTACATCATCGAGTCTATGCGCGCCGATGGGCGGATTTCTTTCGCCCAGATTGCCCAGGATTTGAACGTTTCGCCGGGTATGATTCGGGTGCGTTATAACCGCCTGGTGGAGATGGGCGTGCTGAAAGTGGTCGCCATCACCAATCCGCTCAGGTTGGGCTTTACCACGATGGCGATGATTGGTATTCATACCGACGGCGTGCGAATGTTGGATGTTGCCAAAAAGGTCGCCGAGTTCGAGGAAGTGATTTACCTGATTGTCTCCAGCGGACGCTTTGATATTATTTGTGAAGTGGTGTGTAGAGACCACGCCCATTTGTTACAGTTCCTGACCGAGAAGTTATACAAGGTTGAGGGTGTGCGCGAATCTGAATCGTTTATGCACCTGAAAATCCAAAAGGAAGTGTATTTCTAGCCCGGTGGAGCAAATTGGCAATTTGCTCCACATTTTTCATTGGAATCTACCGGCGCCATGCCGGTATAAAATCACAAGGAGAAACTCTCATGAAAGTGCTACTCGTTGGTGTTGGTGGGGTCGGTGAAGCCATTGCCCAGATGGCCAAGCGACGCCCGTGGATTGAGCAAATGGTCCTGTGCGATTACAACGTCAAGCGCGCGGAAGAAGTGCAGGCCAAATTGGGGGATGATGCTCGTTTTCCGGTTGAATTTATTGACGCCAGCAAACAGGAGATGATTGAAGAACTGGCGCGCAAATACCAGGTTGATATGATTATGAACTCAGTCGACCCGGTCTTCAACCAGCAAATCTTTGACGCAGCCTTCAGCGTTGGCGTGAACTATATGGACATGGCGATGACACTTTCCAGCCCGCACCCCGAAGACCCGTTCAATCAGTGCGGCGTCAAATTGGGCGATTACCAGTTTGAGCGTGCCAAACAGTGGGAAGAAAAGGGTATTCTGGCCCTGGTCGGAATCGGTGTCGAGCCGGGCATGGCCGATGTCTTCGCGCGCTATGCCCAGGAGCACCTGTTCGATGAAATCGAGGAACTTGGCATCCGCGATGGAGCGAATATCGAAATCGAGGGCTATGAATTCGCCCCGAATTTCTCCATCTGGACGACTATCGAAGAATGCTTGAACCCGCCCGTCATCTGGGAGGAAAGCAAAGGCTGGTTTACGACTGAACCGTTCTCGGAGCCGGAAGTGTTCGATTTTCCCGAAATCGGCCCGGTGGAAGTGGTCAATGTGGAACACGAGGAAGTCCTGCTCATGCCGCGCTGGGTCAAGACCAAACGCGCTACCTTCAAATACGGCCTGGGCGACCAGTTTATTGGCGTATTGAAAACGCTGAAAATGCTCGGTCTGGATAACAAGGAAAAAATCAACGTCAAGGGCGTTCAGGTTGCCCCGCGTGATGTGGTTGCCGCCTGCCTGCCCGACCCGGCTCACCTGGGCGACAAGATGAAAGGTAAAACCTGCGCCGGGACCTGGGTCAAAGGCATCAAAGATGGCCAGCCGCGCCAGGTCTATCTTTACCAGGTGGCCGATAACGAAGCCTGCATGAAGGAATGGGGCTGCCAGGCTGTCGTCGCGCAGACTGCTTTCAGCGCAGTCATTGCGATGGATTTGCTCAAACATGGTCAGTGGAAAGGCGTCGGCGTGCTTGGCCCGGAGGCCTTCCCGCCCGACCCGTTTATGGAGAAGATGGCGGATTACGGCTTCCCGTACGGGATTAAAGAGATGTAAACGGGTGTCTATTCAGCCGTTCGTGTGTGATTGGTTTCTTATGACAAAAAGCTCCCGGAGATTTTCTCCGGGGGCTTTTTGTGCTAATTTTTGCAACTACATCACTTCGCCTTTAGCATTCACAAATGGCTTGGGCGGGTTGGATTTCTGCGTGAGCAGGGAAACCACCACAAGCGTAATCAGTGAAACAATTGCGCCCGGCACCATCGAGATGTAAACCGCATCCCAAACGTATCCTTCCGTCATGTTGCCATAGAAAATGATGACGTAGAAAATCGCCCAGGAGATAAAGCCGGCGAAGAAAGATGCGATTGCGCCGGTGCCATTGGCCTTCTTCCAGTAGAAACCCGCGACGTAGGCTGCTGTGATGGTGGTGAGTTGCAACGCACCAGAGAAGACGATGAGTTTGTAAATCGTCTCGAAGTACAGGGCCAAAACCAGGGCCGAAATCATGGTAATCGGGATGGCAATGCGCACCATGCGCAGGGTGTCTTTGTTTGTGGCATTCGGCTTAAAGAACTTGTAGATATTATGTCCAAACATGGTGGCCGTAATCAGGCAGGTATCTCCAACGGTGCCGACAATGGCCCCGGCCAGGGCAACCACAAACAAGGTTGAGGCCCAGGGCGGCAGCATGAAGTCGGCGACCCAAGGCAAGACAAGTTCTTGCTGGCCTTCAGGTAGTTCCAATCCATAAGTGTACATGGCAATACCGATGGTCACTGGGATCAGGCCGATGACGAGGTAGAGCACGCCGCTAATCAGGAAACTGTACTTGGCGGTAAATTCGTCTTTGGCCGCCAGCACCCTTTGCAGCAGGACCTGGCTGGAAAGGTCGCCCAGCCCCAGGGCGGTCCAGGCCGAAATCCAAAAGGCGATACCCAGGATGCCGACATAGCCGAGGAAGCCGCCATCCTCTTCAGAAGCCGGGAAGATGGTGAAAGGTGGCACTTCATAGTACACTTCCGCGTTTTCGAGCAGGTTGCCAAGTCCACCAACTTCTCCCATGACAATAGGCAACATGACGCCCAAACCGGCAACGATGAGAACAAAAACAATCGCGTCGATGCGAGAGAGCGCCCACAAGCCGCCCATGTAAGTCACCAAAATCATGACCAGCGCGCCGACGATGAGGGAAATCATCATGCTGAACCCAGTGGTCAGGTAAATGATTGTGCCTAAGGCCACCAATTGACCGCCCAGCCAGCCAACTGCCGAGAGAATCTGGATAATCATGTACATTGTGCCCATTTTATTGCCAAAGCGCGAGTTCATGAAGTCTACCACGGTGGTAAAACCGCCCCTGCGCAAGCGGGTGGCAAAGAACAGCCCCACCAGGATGAACATCATGACCGGGCCGAATGGGTCCCACAGAACGCCCTGGAAACCGCCCAGGTAAGCCTCCCCAGCGGCCCCCATAATTGCACCGGCGCAAATCCAGGTGGATAGAATGGATGGAATCAAAAAGGGCATGGTCAAACCACGCCCTGCCAGTACCAGGTCATCCCCTTCTTCGATTTTGCTCGAATAGCGGACACCGATGTACAGGATAACCAGCACGAAAACTGCCAGGATTCCAAGAATCCAGTTTGCTGATTGGAAAACAGTGATAACGTCCTCTCCCATAACGCTCCTCCATGAAGATATAGTATTGAATTTGGTAACACAGATTGGATTACCAAACCATGCTACAATAATATCACCAAATGACAAGCGATGTCAATTATCGATTTCCGGTACACACGGTAATATGTTTTTTTTTGTAGAAAAAAATCATGTTTTCTTGAAAATATGTCGTTTTCGGAAAAAATAAGTTGCTTGGTGAGTGTCTCAACCGTATAATAGGGATACAAGCCAAACCAGCGTCTGAATCCAAACCCAAGAAGGAGAAATCCGATGCCACATGGTTACAATGGAAAGATATTGCATGTTGATTTGACCGCCGGTACGCTGACGGTGGAAACGCCCCCTGAATCGTTCTACCGCACCTATATGGGCGGCTCGGCGATGGGGTTGTACTACCTCCTGAAAGAAATGCCCGCCGGGGTTGACCCGCTCGCCCCGGAAAATGTGTTGACGATTTTCACCGGCGTGACCACCGGGGCGAGCGTCAGCGGGCAGAGCCGCGTCAACATCAACGCCAAATCGCCCATCAGCGGCGCGATTGGCGATTCGCAGGGCGGCGGCTTTTTCCCTGCTGAGATGAAGTTTGCCGGGTTCGACGGCATCGTCGTAAAGGGAAAGTCCCCGAAGCCGGTTTACCTGTGGATTAAGGACGGCGTGGCAGCCTTGAAAGATGCCGCTCATCTTTCCGGCAAAGTGACCGGCGAGGCAGAATCCGCGCTGAAACAGGAATTGGGCGACGAAAAAATCGAAGTCCTGCAACACGGTCCGGCGGCTGAAAAAGGCGTCCTTTTCTCCAGCGCGGTCAGCATGTCGAACCGCAACAACGGACGCACCGGCATGGGCCTGGTGATGGCGTCCAAGAACCTGCGGGCGGTGGTCGTGCGCGGCGCGCAAAAACCAGCCGTCGCCGACCAGAAGGCGCTGGCGGCAATCAACCGCCTGGGGCCAAAGTGGATGCCCGAAAATGCCGATATGGCCGGGCTGGGCAAATACGGCACGGCCAGCGTGGTCATGCCGCAGCATTCGATGGGCACGCTCCCAACCCGCAACTATAACGAAGGCGCGTTCGAACTGGCCGAGGAAATCAGCGGCGAGCGTCTGTATGATGTCTACCTGAAAGGCGCAGCGGAGGGCAAACAGGACAAGCAAGGGCGCGACACCTGCTACGCCTGCGTGGTGCGCTGCAAGCGCGTGGTTGAGCTGGAAGGACAATACCCGGTCGATGAGAAGTACGGCGGCCCGGAATACGAAACCATTGGCACCTTTGGCTCGTACTGCGGCGTGAAAGACCTGGCCGTAATCTCGCGCGCCAACCAGGTTTGTAACGAGTACGGCGTAGATACAATTGCCTGCGGCGCGACGATTGCCTGGGCGATGGAATGTTACGAAAAAGGCATTCTCGCCAAAGACGACACTGGCGGAATCGAACTGAAATTCGGCGACGCCGACGCGATGCTCGAAACCCTGGAGCAAATCGTCACCGGAAGCAGTGACTTTGGCCGCCTGCTGGGCCAGGGGTCGGAACGCGCCGCCAAGTCGATTGGCAAGGGCGCGGACGAGTGCCTGATTACCGTCAAGGGCGCGGAGGCCCCGGCCCACATGCCGCAGGCCAAGCGCTCGCTGGCCCTGATTTACGCCGTCAACCCCTTTGGCGCCGACCACCAATCGAGCGAACATGATTGGATGTACGAAACCGGTATTGCTTCTGACCTGTACCTGAGCCGCCTGGCCCTTCTCGGCCTGACCGAGCCACAGGAGCCGCTCAGCCTGGGCGCGGAAAAGGTCAAGTTTGCCTACCTGGGCGAAGCCTTCTACTCGATGCTGGACTCGGTCGAACTCTGCCAATTCGTCTGGGGGCCGGGCTGGACGCTCTACGGCCCGAAAGAAACCGCCGAGATGGTCAACGCCGTTACCGGCTGGGATGTGACCGTCGATGAACTGGTGCGGGTTGGCGAGCGCCGCCTGAACCTGATGCGCGTTTTCAACGCCCGCGAAGGCTTCGACCGGAAACAGGACAAACTGCCCAAGAAGTTCTTCAAGGCCCTGCAAGGCGAAGGCCCCACCGCTGGAATCGCCATCACCCACGAGGAAGTCGAGTTTGCGCTGGATGAGTATTATAAACTGGCCGGGTGGACGAACGATGGCAAGCCGACCAGGGAGCAGTTGGAAAAACTCGATTTGGCCTGGGCCAGTGCTTTGCTCTAAAAACCTTTGGACGCGGATTGCACGGAACACACAGATTTACACGGATAAACAAAAAGAAAAATCCGTGTAAATCTGTGACTCTACTGCAAAAACCACTTAACGCAGAGAGTGCGGAGCGCGCATAGTTCAAAACATGCAAAATCAACAAAAAATTACGCTTTTAGCAGAAAAGGCAAAAAATCTCTGCGGTCTTTGCGCGCTCTGCGTGAAACGTCTTTGAGATAACCTTTTTCAGTGGACTTCCGTGACTCCGCTGCAAAAACCTTTTTCTAAACACGAAGGACACAAAGGTCACAAAGTTTTTTAAGGCATTGCGCAAATTTCGTCATCTTTCTTGCGAGAAATTTGAAGATTTCAAATTAGGTTCTCAAGAATCCTTCGTGTACTTTGTGTCCTTTGTGTTTAATTGCCTTTTTGCAGTAGAGTCTTCCGTGTAATCCGTGTACGTTTTTTTGAATAGGATTTCCTATGTCTGAACTTTATAACCAAAATTTCCCCCACATGTCCCCCGTCTGGTCGCGGATTTTCCCGATTGAAGCGGAGCGCGCCGAGGGGAGTTACATCTACGCCACCGATGGCCGCAAATATCTCGATTTCACCTGCGGAATCGGCGTCACCAATACCGGCCACTGCCACCCGAAGGTGGTCGAGGCCATCCGCGAGCAGGCCGGGCTGTTCCTGCACGCCCAGGCCAATATCGTCGTCCACCAACCGATGCTGCGATTAATCGAGGAACTGCGCACGATTGTCCCCCCTTCGATTGATGGATTCTTTTTCAGCAACTCCGGCGCCGAGGCGGTCGAGGGCGCAGTCAAACTGGCGCGCGCGGCCACCGGGCGGCAGGCGGTTATCGTCTTTACGGGCAGTTTTCATGGCCGCACCGGGCAGACGATGATTTTGACGACATCCAAGACCGGGTACAAAGGCAATTCGCAGTTGCTGCCCTCGGGAGTGTATGTCGCCCCGTATCCGTATGCTTATAAATTGGGCATGACCGAAGCCGAAGCCAGCGATTACGCCCTCGAATCGCTCGAGGAATTGCTCGTCAGCCAGGTCGCCCCGCACGATGTGGCCGCGATTTTGATTGAACCCGTCCTCGGCGAGGGCGGTTACGTCCCGCCGCCGGCTTCCTTCCTGAAAGGGCTGCGCGAAATCTGCGACCGAACCGGCATCCTGCTCATTTTTGACGAAGTCCAGAGCGGCTTTGGCCGCACCGGCAAATGGTTTGCGCAAGACCATTACGGCATCGTGCCCGACATTATGATCGCTGCCAAAGGAATCGCCAGCGGAATGCCGCTTTCAGGCGTGTTCAGCCGCCTCGACCTGATGAAAAAATGGCCGACCGGCTCGCATGGCGGCACCTACGGCGGCAACGCGGTTGCGATGGCAGCAGGTGTGGCAACCATTCGCGCGATGAAGGAAGAAAAAATGCTCGAAAACGCCACACAGCGTGGAATCCAACTCCAGACTGGGCTGCGCAAACTCCAGGAGGAGTACCCGCAGATTGGCGATGTGCGCGGCCTGGGGCTGATGATTGGCTCGGAGTTCGAGGTGGATGGCAAATACAAAAAGGCCAAAGACCTGGTGAAAAAGGTCATCAAGGCTGCCGAAGATAAGAATCTTCTGCTGCTCTCGTGCGGCACTTACGACAGCACCATCCGCTGGATTCCGCCGTTGAATGTGACGGAGGGACAGGCGAGTGAGGCGCTGCAAATTTTTGAGGCAGCGCTGAGAGAGTCGGCGGGCTGAAGCCCTGCCTCATGGCACGGAAGTCCGCTTAAGCGGACTTCTTTGCGCTGATGAAGGGATTTATCCCGCGCCGAGGTGATTATTCACCGCCGGGAATGTCGAAGACCATGCCCACATTGTCTTATCCATCCCACCCAAACTTTCTGTGGCAGATTGGGTCCGCCACATCAAAGGCGCAAACGCTCACGCCATCAACGAAAACTGTATTCTGACAGTGTATGAACGCGACGATGAAAAATGACCCGGTCGGGCTTTAGCCCGCGCCGGCTGACCAGGAGAATAGAATGATTAATCGCTCCCATCTCGAATCCCTCCTCCGTTCCGAAGAGCAACTCTTCCACCAGAACCACCCAAAATCCTACGAACTCTACCAGCGCGCGCGCAAATCGCTGCAAGGCGGCGTGCCGATGTTGTGGATGATTCGTTGGGCTGGCTCCTTCCCGGTTTTTGTCAAGGAAGCCCACGGCGCGCATTTCACCGATGTTGATGGCCGTGATTACATCGATTTCTGTCTGGGCGATACTGGCGCGATGACCGGCCACGCCCCCGCAGCCACGCTCAAAGCGATTGCCGAGCAGGCCGCCAAAGGCATTACGCTGATGCTGCCCTACGAAGATGTCATCAGCGTTGGCGAGGAACTCCAGCGCCGCTTCGGCCTGCCGCTTTGGCAATTTGCGCTCACCGCCACCGATGCCAACCGGCACGTCCTGCGCATGGCGCGCATGATTACCGGCCGCCCCAAAGTGCTGGTCTTCAACTACTGCTATCACGGCACGGTGGATGAAACCTTCATCGTCCTTGACGAGGAAGGCACGCCCATTTCGCGCCCTAACAACATGGGGCCGCAAATTGACCCGCGTGAAACCACCAAAGTCATCGAATTCAACGATGTCGCTGCGCTCGAAACCGCCCTATCCGCCGGGGATGTGGCCGCCGTGTTGGCCGAGCCGGTAATGACCAACATTGGCATCATCCACCCTGACCCTGGGTATCACGATGAATTACGCAAGTTAACGCGTAAGTATGGAACCTATCTCATCATTGACGAGACCCACACCATCTGCGCTGGCCCAGGCGGATACACTGCCGCGCACGGGCTGGAGCCCGATTTCCTGACCATCGGCAAACCATTGGCTGGAGGCGTCCCCGCCGCTGTGTATGGGTTCACCCAACAGGTAGCCGACGAATTCGTCGCCCGGCTGGATGTGGACGATTCAGATGTCGGCGGCATTGGCGGAACCCTGGCCGGGAACGCGCTCTCCATTGCGGCCATGAAAGCCACGCTGGAGAACGTGCTCACGCCGGAGTTTTACGAAAAAGCCTTCGCTTTGCAGGAAAAATTCACAGCCGGGGTCGAATCCGTTATCGCGGAATTTAATCTCCCTTGGATAGTTAAACGCCTCGGCAACCGCTCTGAATACTGGTTCCGCCCCCAACCGCCCAAAAATGGCGGCGAGGCGGCTGCCGCCATTGACCATGAACTCGACCGCTACATGCACCTCTACATGCTCAATCGCGGCATTTTGATGACCCCCTTTCACAACATGGCGCTGATTTCACCCGACACAACCGAAGCCGATGTGGATTATCACACGCAGACGTTCAGGGAAGCGGTGAAGACGCTGTTGGGTTGAGCCAGTTCCAACCTGGAATATTAAAATAAAGAGCCAGTGGTTCTCCGCTGGCTCTTTTGTCTTATTCTTAATCCAACCATAACATTCCCGCTTTGATTTCTGTCCCTATTTTGCTATACTTACTCCAATGGCATCATCGGAGATCGCCGTTGATATCGTCCCAAAGGTTTTTTTATGCGTAAATTATGTCCATCCTGACAGCCTGCGGGACGTCGCCACACTACCAAATTCAGAGAGGAGAGTGTTTTATGATAGGTTTTAGTTTAGGCTTGCTGATTGGATTTGCGGCCTGGTTTTTCCTGCGCTACGTCCTGACATCTTTGTATACGGTTGACCAGAACGAACGCGCAGTCAAGACCATCTTTGGGCGCGCAGAGCGGGTGGGAAAGGCAACCACCGCCAACTCGCCGCTGGGTGAAATGTTGAGCGAAGAACACAAACAGCGCTACAACTACCCCCAGGTGCGCGTCATCCCGCCTGGCGGCCCATACTTCAAGTGGCCCTGGGAGAAAATCCACAAGGTCTCCATCGCCACCCAAACCATGAACATGGCGCAGGACCTCGAAGACCCGCGCGCCAACGCCAGCGGCACGCTGCTGGAGGCAGTGACGAAGGACCAGTTGAATACCGGCCTGACCGGTCAGATTCGCTATCGGGTGGCGGAGAGCAACCTGTACGCTTACCTGTTCGGCGTCAAGCGTCCCATCCTGCATGTTATGGGATACTTCGTCTCGGTGCTGCGCGAACGGATTGCCGGTTTTTCTGCCCCCAACGCCAACGAAGAAGGGATTGGCGGCTTGAGCGGCGTTTCCGGTGTCTCTATCAACGACTTACGCAAGAACCTGCGCGACTTGAACGAACACATGGAGCGGGAATGCGCCTCGTCGTCGGCGCGTTATGGCATCGTGCTTGACGCCTCGTTGATTACCGGCATCGACCCGCCCGCCGAGGTCGAATCGGCGCTGGCGGCCATCAATACCGCCCACAACCAGGTCTCGTCCGATATCAGCCTAGCCCATGCTTCAGCTGACCAGAAAATCGTC
>Ga0116204_1000647_pt1 | contig 19907 bp, 22 predicted proteins | sample LakKivwa52mmetaG_FD_94481 | JGI IMG/M metagenome (GOLD analysis project Ga0116204, IMG submission 94481) | Anoxic lake water microbial communities from Lake Kivu, Rwanda to study Microbial Dark Matter (Phase II) - Lake Kivu water 52m metaG | ecosystem: Environmental > Aquatic > Freshwater > Lake...
GACAATACTCCAGGGACAAGTGGGAGAAATACTGGAAAGAAAAACTCGGCATCAAGGGCTATTTCAACATTGAGATTTTAGCGGTTTCGTAACGATGCCGGAACTTTTGAACGTTACCAAAAAATTGAATGTGTATGGCGCACTGCCGGTTGCGGATCACCTTCAGCGCACGCTGTAACCTCTCCCTTCCATGCAGGCGGACATCGCCCGTCGGAAGCCGTGGGCCTTTGCTTCAAGCTGGGTGTCGCGACCCCTGTTCCGCGCGGCATAGGCCTCTTCCTGTTGCCGGGCGTATTCCATCCTTGCCGAATCCGATGCGGCGCCGGCGATTGCCCCACCGGTTGCACCGATCAAGGCGCCCCCCGCGGCATGCCTTGGTCCGCCGATCAGCGCGCCCAGGACAGCGCCGGCGATCGCCAGGGTCGCGGTGTCGTGCCCGGGCGGAGGCATCGGCACCACCCTCACGCGCTGATCCGTCGGGATTGCCGACTGACCCGGATCGAAACCGGTCTGACTCACCGCCCAGTTGTAGCACTCGTAATGGTCGCGTGATTGCTGCTCGTTGGTCTGACCCGCCTTCGGGTAAAAATAGAGCTGGGTGAGAAGAACTTTTGGGCTCTCGGGGGGAACGTCGCGTTCGTACCGTGAAACCGTGCGGTAAGGGGCGGGATAACATGCCGACAACACCAGGACTGCCGACAAAAGCAGAAACCAAACGCCTGTTCTTGACACCTGCCGTTCCTGTCCATGTTCAACTGTCGTTTCATTGCAGCATGTGATCGCCATAGTGCTTCTCCTTTGTTTACTTTATGTATTGCAAGGAATGTGCCGATTTTGCCTTGTAAATGCGTAAGTAATGGATATCAAGGCGATACGGAATATTTTCGAGAGCCAGGGAAAAACGGTCACGGGGAGAATGTGGCTAAAAAGTATCCGCTTGTGCGATCTGCCTGGGAACAAAATACCCAGCTTGCGGTTTTACCTTACCGGGAGCGCAACCCGCATACCTTGCCCTGCGGGCGGGCAGCTTCACTTTCTTCTTCGATTTTTCATAGATGATAATATCCCGGGCGGCGGATGTCAATCGAGAATATACGAATGTCTGGACACGGGGAGGCGGCTGCAAATTTTTCTCTTGCATATTATGGCGACTGAAGCGAAGATGCACGCAATGCGCGGCGAGGGGGCGGGTGTCCGCGTCAACAGGAAGAGAGCCCATGAAACGCGTTGAATCGTTGCTCGGCAGGAAAGAAGAAACAGTCCTCAATGTCTTCAAGCTCAAGTCGATGCTCCGCGATCACGACACCCTCGCGATCCTCATGAACGGATCACCCGATCCGGATGCCGTCGCCTCGGCGATGGCCCTGCGCGAGATCCTCAACCAGACGAAACCTCTGGCGAAGTGTGTCTTTGTCGCCACCGAGCCCGTGATCAGACATCAGAACGCCGAATTCATCAAGGAAATGAAGGTCGAGATCCAGATGCTGGACAGGGTCGACCTCGGGGAATTCCGGCTGATAGCCCTTGTGGACGGCCAGCCCACCTTTTTCGGCGATAGACTCGGGGAAGTGAAACCTCAGATCGTCATAGACCATCACCCCTGCAAGACGGTATGGCACGCCTCGCTTGCCGACGTTCGGCAGGGGTACGGGGCTCTCTCCACGATCATGACGGAGTATCTCCTCGCCGCGCGGGTGAGGATTTCCAAACGGCTCTACACGGCCCTTCTTTATGGAATCAAGAGCGACACAATCAACTTCGAACGGGATGTCAGTCTCGAGGACATCAGCGCCTATCATCTCACCTTCTCGCGGGCCAACAGAGAGCTCATCCGACGCATCGAGCTCAACCAGATCCCAGAGAAGTTTATCAAGCACTTCGATTACGCCTGCCAGCATAAACGCCGATACCGTGACAGGTTGATCATCTTTCTCGGGACGGTGGAGAGCCCGGACGCCTGCGTCCAGGTCGCCGATTTCTTCCTCCGCGTGATCAACGTTTTCTACGTGATCATCGCCGGTATCGTGAAAGATCGGATGGTCATTATCTTCCGGGGGGACGGCTACCGCCGGGACTGCGGCGCCATCGCCAGGAAATCTTTCGGCATGCTCGGCGCCGCCGGCGGCCACCGGAGTGCGGCACGTGTGGAGATACCTCTCGAGACGCTCAAAACGGTTTTGGATGATGATCTTTCCCCGGAGGCGGTGGACCGGTTCCTCGTTCAGAGGTTAAGGAGGAAGGATCAACCGGCGGTGAAGGCAAACGGAAAAGGGTGAAAACGGGAAGGTCTTCAAGGGCAGCCCGGAGCGCCATAAAGCAAATATGACGCAACGTCCAGGAGGTATCCTTAACCGCTTCGTAAAAAAGGCCGCAGGCAAGGCGCGCGACTCCCGAGGAGTGAGGCGTACTTTGGCGTACACCGCAATGACGAGGGATGAAGCGTAACGCAGCATCCGGGCTTTTTACGTAGCCGTCATTCTTCGGTTTTGGCTGTTGAGGGAGGTGGGCTCTTCTCCGTTGTTTCGGGGCTTTTGCTCTCTTCCGTTTTCTTCTCTCCGACCGGCGCCTTTTTCCCGCCGTAATCCGTGGTGTACCAGCCGCTCCCTTTCAGGTGGAACGTTGAGAGGGACATCAGTTTGTGTACCTGGCCCTTGCAGAATTTGCAGGACTTCGCTGCAGGGTCCGCTATCCCCTGGAACATTTCGAACTCCTTACCGCATTTCTTGCACTTATACTCGTATATCGGCATTGAAAAACCTCCAACAGCTTCATTTCAGTGGATCAGATCGCCGATCTGGTAGCGATCGCTGAAACAATCCAGGACCAGATTCAGGTCGGTATCGGTGACCGGTTTGAGCAGGTTCCGGGTGATCCGGTGGACCTTCTCTTCCTCCCCCGACTTCTCGTCCTCAGGCGCATCGAAATTCCCCTCGCCCCGGTCGAAGCGGATCACATGGACGAGCTCATGCGCCGCAATGTAGAGGAGCAGAGGCGAAATCCGGATGAAGGAGTGGGCCCGGTCCACGGCGTCCAGGATCCGATCGTCCTGGAGACAGATCCGATAAAAGTGAAGCCCGTCGCCCTTCGGCTCGGGGTCTCTTCCGTATTCGTACTTGCAGAGGTGGGCAAACGCTCCTTCTTGAACCTCGTGCTTCTCCAGGAAGGCAAGGGTCTTGACGTCGTACCGTCGTTTTTCCCACTCCCCACGACTGAACCTGAAGTACTGTCCCGCCAGCTTCTCGGCCTCTACGAAGGTCCGGCCGGCAAGGGATATCTGCGCTGCATTAAAATAACGACCCATCGACTCACCATCCGATCATCCGTTACGACCGCAGTTAATATAGGCACAATTCGGCGTCTGTCAATCTCTTTTTTTGATGAATCTGACGGCATGCGTCGTCATTACTTGGGGATGGGCGTCGAGGTCAGCAGGTACTTGAGGTCGTCGTCCTCGAAGCGGATGGAGAATCCGCCGTAGATGGACCGGTTGTCCTGATCGCTGATGAAGTCGTCCCAACCGGCGGAAAGATAAAGATGTTTGAAGAGCCGGTATTCCACGCCGGCCTTCAGGTGGGTGCGGCGATCCTTGCTGAAATCGAACGCCTCGAAAGAGAATTTCAGTTTGTCCTTCAGGGTGTAGTAGTCGATTCCGAAGCCGCCCGTCGATTCCAGGAAGCCGCCCCTGAGAACAATATCCCTGTAACGCTTGCCGATCTGGAGGTTGAACAGGACGCCGCTGCGGTCCCATTCCTCCACCCGTGTGGTCACACCGCTTGTGATATAATCCCTGCTGGTCCGCCTGCCCTTCGGGTCGCTGACGATGCCAAGAATGTAGAATTTGTCCGTGGTGGGCTGGATCCGCACATCGAGGTAGCTCTTCGCGCTGCTCTTCTCGAAGAGGTATTCGCCGCGGTAACTCAGGAAGGTCCGGAACTGTTCCGCTTTGGTGACATACCGGTTGATGCCGGCCAGTCCTTCGTTGAGATTCTTCACCGTTTCGTCGTCGTTGATCAGTTTGCCGATGGTCCCCCGCCCCTCGTTGATTTTTTCCGATACCTCCTGGAGCGAGGCGAGGGTTTTGTTCAGCCTGTCCGAGGTGGTTTTGTCCTTGATAAGCTGCCCAAGGGTCCCTTCACCCCGGTTGAGGGTGTCGGTGATCTGGCTGAGCGCGGCGAAGGTCTTCTCCATTTCCACCGAGGCGGTCTTTAAATTGTCCATGACCTGCGTGACCTTCTCGTCGTTCCGGGTGACGATCTGGTTGAGATTTCCCGTGAGCTGCCGGGTGTTCTCCAGCGCGGCGCGGAGGGAGGCTTCGTTGCTCACGATGACATCGTTGAGGTTTTTCGTGAAATCCCTCGCATTTTTGAGGATGCTTTTGATCGCCTCCTCGCCTGCCTCTCCGGCCAGGACCCTGTTGAGGGAGCTGGTGACCCCGCGGACGTCGTCGGCGATCTTGCCGATCTGGTAGAGGAGTTTGTCGATGTCCGTGGGGCTCTCAGTTTTGGTGATCTGTTCGCCGGGGGCGAGGAGGGCCGCGCCGTGCGTGCCGGGGTGGAGCTCGACGTATTTCTCGCCGAGGATGCCGTGGGTCTTGATGGCGGCGACCGCGTCTGTCTCTAACTTCACGTTGGCGCCCAGGCGGAGCCGGACCAGGGCCTTGCCGTCTTTGAGGCGGATCGACTCGACCCGCCCGACCTCTACCCCGGCGATCTGGACCGAAGCGTCCCGATCGAGACCTGCCGCGCTGTCGAAGACAACGTCCAGAGTATAGCCCTTTTTAAAACCGAAAGTCTGTTTCCCGACCTGAAATGACATATACCCGAGGATAATCAGTCCCACGAGGACGAACAACCCGACCTTTGTCTCCGAACTCACTGAAAGCATTCGACCCTCCCCATCTTTTCCAATATTCTCACATGATCTGGATCGGCCCGTCGATGCTCCCCGCCAGGAACTGAACAATGACGGGGTTCCGCGAGGCCTGCATCTCCTCAGGTGTTCCGTATGCGATGATCTTTCCCTCGTAGAGCATGGCGATCCGGTGCCCGATCGTAAAGATCGACTGGATGTCGTGGCTGATCACGACACAGGTGAGATTGAAGCGCTTTTGCGTCTCTATGATCAGCCGGTTGATTGCCTCCGTCATGACGGGGTCGAGGCCCGTTGTCGGTTCGTCGAACAGGACGATCTGGGGCTGCATGGCGATCGCCCGCGCGAGCCCCACCCGTTTACGCATTCCGCCGCTGAGCTCGGACGGCATCTTCTCCTCCACCCCCGTCAGTCCGACGGCGTGGAGTCGGTCGGCAACGGTCCGGCGGATCTCCTCCTCCTTCATCCGGGTGTGCTCGCGAAGCGGGAAAGCCACATTCTCGCCCACCGTCATCGAGTCGAACAGGGCCGCCTCCTGAAAGAGCATTCCGAACTTCTTGCGGATCTCGTTCAGGTCCCGATCGCCCAGCCGCGTGATATCCGTGCCGGCGATCAAGACTTCGCCGCTGTCCGGCCTGAGGAGGCCGATGATATGTTTCAGCAGCACGCTCTTGCCGCCGCCGCTTCGTCCGATGATCACGGTGGTCTTTCCCGCCTCGATCTCGAGGTCGAGACCGTCCAGGACTTTCTGTTTTCCGAATGATTTGTGGAGATCCATCAGTTTAATCATTGATCATCATAACATGACTTCAAAATGTTCGGTATTCCCTTTCTGTCCTAAAATCCTTTTTTCGGGGCGGCTTCGTAAAAAGCTCCGCAGGCAAGGCGCGCGAATCCTGAGGAGTGATGAGTACTTTGTCGTACGCTGCAACGACGAAGGATGATGCGTAACGCAGCATCCGGACTTTTTACGAAGCCGTCAAAACATGATCGCCGTCAAGAAGTAGTCGCTGATCAGGATCGAGATCGACGCCAGGACCACCGCCTCTGTGGTCGCCCGGCCTACCCCTTCTGCGCCTCCTCTGGCGTTGAAGCCTTTGTAACAGCCGACGAGCGACAGGATCAGGCCGAAGCAGGCGGCCTTGACGAGCCCGCTGTAGATGTCGTTGAGATCCACCAGCCGGATGATGTTCTTGATGAAGATCCCCGGGTTGATGTTCAGGATGTGGACCCCGACGAAGTAGCCGCCTACGATGCCCGTGAAATCGGAAACCACCGTGAGCAAAGGCACCATCAGGAAGCCCGCGATCACCCGGGGGACGATCAGGTGCTTGACGGGGTTTGCCGCCATGACATAAAGGGCGTCGATCTGCTCGGTTACCCGCATTGTTCCCAATTCCGCCGCCATCGCGGAGCCCGCCCGGGCCGTGACCATCAGCGACGTGAGGACCGGTCCCAGCTCTCGCGTCATACTGAGGGCCACTGTGGAGCCGACGAGGCTCTCCGCGCTGAACATCTTGAAACCGTGGTAGCTCTGCAGGGCCATCACCATCCCGGTGAATGTGCCGGTAAGGACGACGACGAAGATCGATTTGACCCCGACAAACTCCATCTGCTTGAAGATGTTCCGGAGCTTGAGAGGGGGTCTGAACATCCAGGCCAGGACCGAGATGAACAGGAGGACGATCTTCCCCAACTCCTCGATATTTTCCAGAACGACTCTACCGAGACGGTCCAGGGCGGCAACGACACGGTTCATTTATAATGGTCCTCGTTTACGGGCGTGAACCTCCAGGGCTAACCGGATAATCCGGTCGATCAGACCCGCCTGGGTGATCCCGGAGGCCGCCGCCTGGTGGAAAAGGACGGTGGAGGGGGTCATTCCGGGGAGCGTGTTCGATTCCAGGACGGCAATCCTTCCGTTTCCTCTTACAAACATGTCGATCCGGGCATATCCTTTCAGGCCGAGGGCGCTAAACGTTTCCGCTGCCGTCTGGCGGATACTCTCGAGCTGGTCGGCGGAAAGCCGGGCCGGCGTCTTGTTTTCCCCCTGGCCGTAAAGGAATTTATCCTTGAGGGAGAGGACCTCTTCGGTGGGGATCGTCTCCGACGGCGTCAGGGGCTCGGGGTTGTCCCCGCCGAGGACGCCGCAGGTCACCTCCATCCCTGAGAGAAACTCCTCCACAAGGACCAGGTTGTCCCACCCGAAGGCATTGTCCAGGGCGCCGGGGAGCCCCTCCGCCGCGACGACCTTTCTTACGGCGGTGCTGCACCCCTCCCGGCAAGGTTTGACAACGCAAGGGAAGCCGATCCCGCTTTCGATCTGATCGACGATCGCCTCTCGCTCCGCTTCCCACTGTCGCCGGGGGACGGGAATCGTCTGCGGGACATCGATCCCGCTGATCTTGAGGATCTGCCGGGAGACGTACTTGTCCATCCCGATCGCGGAGGCGAGGACACCGGAGCCTGTATAGGGGATCTCCAGAAGTTCGAGGAGCCCTTGCATGCAGCCGTCTTCCCCGTATTTGCCGTGGAGACCGAGGCAAACCACATCCACCCTGGTCTTCAGGGATTCATAGAGGATCGGTTTGGCCTCCTCCACGAGGTCCTCCGCGATGTCGCTGGTGCTGTTTCGCATGAGCAGCTTGAGCGGAATTTCCCAGAGGGCCGCCCGGCCGTCCATGAAAATGGCAATGGGGTCGTACTGACGTCGGTCTATCTTGCCGAATATATTGCGCCCGCTCTCCAGGGAGACCTCCTTCTCCGAGGAGAGGCCTCCCATGATGATCCCGACCCTGATTCTTTGCGTGGCGCTTTCTCCCTTTTCGGCCATTTCAGAAACTCACCGTCAGACCGACATAAGGTCCTGAGAATTCAGTATTCAGAAAGACATCGCCTTGATCGATCTTCAGTCGGATCATTTTGTAGCCGATGTGGATGTCCAGAAACGGGAAAGGGGTCAGGGAGAGATCGGCCAGCGCCTCGTAGAGGTGGCTGTTGGAATAGGCCATGCCGGTCGCCTTCACCCTCGCCTCGAGGAGGTTGCGCAGGAGGCCGACATGGGCGCCGAGCCCCACCATCAGCATGGGGGAGTAGAACTTGTAAGCCGCCCCGATGTTGGCGGCAGGTGCGTTGATCCTTGCCTCGGCGTCGATGTACTTGACCTGTCCGATGGCGTCAAAGGAGAAACCGACCGCGAGATTTTCAAAATCCAGCAAGGTATATCGGTAGTCCAGATCGAACATCCGGAGCTTCAGGTCGGTATCGACTTTGCTGTTGACGGCAAAGGTGCGGCCGTGGAAGGTGATATCCCGGGTGAGTGATGTCGAACCCGAATAGGCCATCGGCGTATAGGCGACGTTCAGGTGATGCCGTCCGTGACCCACGAAGACCTCGAATGACGGAAAAGACTCGTCTTTCACGCCAAGGGTATCCTTGAGGTTGAGGGTGTTGCCGACCAGGCCGGCGCCGTCCACTTTGATGTCGGCACTGAAAGACGGGAGCCAGTATAGACCCCTGGCGCCGATTTCAAACGCGCCGATCGGCATCGCAATACAGAGGAGCAAGGTCAGTGTGAAAAAAACGATCATCCATTGGGGTTTCTTCATAAAAAATCTCCTTATAAAATCTCCAATGCGTGCCTCCAGGATATGATTTCCAATTTTGTGCAAAGGTCTCTATTCCCTCTCACTTTACGTTCGCCGGCGATGCCGGTTTGGAATACGTTATCACATACCACCAATAATCATTATTTTCCAGCGGGTCGTAGACTTTTATTTGTCCGCCTGTCAGAATCAGGGGAGAGGTTCTGGCCTCGTCTGCCTCATGCTGAAATCTGTCGAAGGCCATCATCGATCCGACCAGGACGCCGTGCTTCCGGATCGCCAGCAGTGCGTAGTTCGAGCAGGAGGGATAATAGGCGCAGCTCTGTCCCCATTGATGGCTGAGGAAGTGCTGATAAAAGAGGACGGGCGCCGAGACAATTTCCTCCAGAATGTCCACTTTTCCGATCGCCGGTTCCTTCGCCTGAATGCTTGTCCGGATTTTTTTTCCGGGTCCCCGAAGGAGGGTCTCGTCGGCGGGTGCAGCCTGGGTCCAGAAGAACGCGGCTGCCGAAATGACAACGGTGGCAAGAAAACGGTGCGACGAGTAGTTTCTTCCCCTTCCGGGCATGCGGACAAAAGGAAGAAGGCCCCGAACATCGCGATGTGCGGGATTCTTCTGAAAGAGGCGACGGATGTGACGGATGAAAAGCAAGAAGTCCATGCAGCGTCAACCTCAGAAGGGATAGGTGAACATGACCGAGACGCCCCCGAGCCGGCCGATCTCGCTGTCCCGGAGATTCAGCCTGTGCATGCCAATCCGGAAGTGGTCCTCGTCGAGATTTCTGTTGTACTTGTGTGCGCCGCCCACTGCCCCATAAATGCCGCCCGTATACCAGCCGATCTCAAAAAGTGTCAGGATGGCGCCGAGTCCATGATTGTCCGACTCGTAGGCCTTATAGGCGGCGAGGATGAACAGGGTGTTCAGAAGGAAGGAATAGACGCCGTCCCGGTAGCGCTCGTTGTAAAACTGGCCGGTCCCGGGGAGGAGCGCCGAGAGAACTCCGGCGGTTTCCGGCGACTTGTAGCGGGCGCCTTTCTTCTCCTTGAGGAGCTCTTCGACGCGGCCGGTCTCCTTTTCAATCTCCGGCCGGAGCATCCGGTCCTTGAGGAGCTTTTCCGCCTCGTCGAACCGGTTCTGGCGGATGAGGAGGAGGATCTCCCAGCGGGCGGCCTCGCTCTTCTTTTCATGGCCGGCGCCGCTTCGGATGAGTTGGAAGAGGCGCTCGGCTTCTGCCGTGCCGCCCAGCTTCAGCAGCGCAATCGCTTTGTGGAAGATCGCCGTTCCGGCAAGGGGCGACGCTGGGAAGTGCATGAGAAATTCGTCGTAAGCGGCGATGGCCTCTGCCCATTCATGGGACATCAGGTACGCATCGCCGATCGATTTGGCCATCTCTTCACTCCTTTCTCCCCTTGGGAATAGAGAGAGATAGCGTCTGACCTCGGTGATCGCCCGGTAGTACTCGCCGGCGGCAAAAAGTTCGGCGCTGAACTTACGTATCTCCTTCTCCCGGAGGCCGTAGTACTGCGAGGCGAAGTCATCGGCGCACAGCCCTCCCGGCAGCAAGAGAATGACGATCAGGGCGGTGATCAGAATTTTTTTCATGTCGGGTTCGATTCGAAATATTTCATAGCGATACATATAACCTGAAGAGGTGAAAAAAATCAATGTCCTTAATTCGGCATGGCGCTTTTGCTGCTTTTGGTATATGAAATAACCGATCTCGCCGGTTCGCATGATGCCCCGTTTTTCTTCCGCTGGGCAACGCGGAAGGCAATCGAAAAAATGGGGAGTAGCTCCGCTGATGAGCCGCCGATCCGCCAGTAAAGAAGCATTCTCGCCTGCCCACGGAGTGGGGTTGGCGACATTTCTCCTTTCCGGAGGCCTTCTGTTCTTCCGGACCGAAATGGCCGCCTTGCCGCTTGGTGTGTTCGTCGTTTTCTGTCTGCTTGCCCCCTTCTTTTCCCGGGCGGGTTTTTTCCTGCCGGTGATCAGCCGGGGCAGGGCGGCCGGTAAGGCGATGGCCTTGACCTTTGATGACGGACCCGACCCGGATGTGATCTTCCTTTTGTTGGATCTTCTCCAGCGGCATGAAGCGCCGGCGACTTTTTTTGTGGTAGGCGAGAAGGCGGAGGGCAATCCGGAGCTGGTCCGGGAGATCCTCTTGCGGGGCCATACCATAGGCAATCATTCTTACCGCCATGATCCTTTTCTGATGCTTCGTTCCAGCGCGAGGCTCGCAGAGGAAATTGCCCGCACCCAGCGACTGCTGGCCAATTTCGGCATCCGGCCCCTCGCTTTCCGACCGCCCGTAGGCATCACCAATCCGAGATTGCCAATAGCTTTAAGGGAATTGCGCCTCGACTGCGTCACCTTCAGTTGCCGGGCATGCGACTTCGGAAACCGTCGGATCGCAGGGCTGGCAAAGGGTGTCCTGAAAAAGATCCATCCAGGCGACATCCTTCTTCTCCATGACGTTTCGCCGCCGGGAAAGGGGATGATACAAGTCTGGCTCCAACAGGTAGAACGGATCATCCTGGGGCTGAAGTCCCTGGGATATGAAATAGTGCCCCTGTCGGAGCTGATCGGCAGGCCGGTCATGGAAAAGCTGTCGGCATCCGCCCCGGTCATGATTTATCGTGACACCTGCGCCCGCTGAATTGAGAGGATGTCCCGGATGACCGACGGGTCTTCGATGCTGATGATCCGCATAGCGCCCTTGCACTTCGGACAGACCAGGGGATCTACCTCGTAGATTTTTTCAATAAGACGCACCCAGTTCCGCCGGAAGGTCTTTTCATCCCCCTGCGATTCGAGAATGCAGGGGAGGTGGTTACATTATGGACTGTCCCCGGAACTGTTGGGCCAGCTTCCGGGTCGGCCCGGGAAAATCCTTTGCCATCCGATCCAGCTTCTTTCTGTCCAAGAGAGCGAGCTCCAGTTCGTCCCGAAAGGGAATCGCCTTGCGCAGGTAGATCGTGTCGAGCAGGGCCTTCTCCGGAAGGGCCAGGTTGAAGCCTTCCCGGGTCTCGAAACCGGTGAAGAGGCGGGGGGCGAGATGGGAAAATTCGATCGTCACCCCGCCGTATTGGACGTTCCGGGCCGCACCGACCACCGTGCTGAGCGTCAGCACGGTGCAGACCACCGGGGATTGCAGCAGAATGCCGTGACGATTCAGGGCCCATTCACAGGAGATGTAGGATGGGGTGCGCAGAAAGCACGCGACCTCCTCGATCCCCGGGCGATTCTTCAGGAAGGCGTTGACATATACCCCTCTGACGATGCGCTCTACCAACCCGTTTTGCAGCGCCCGCGTCAGAAAGACATTCGCGTTGCCGGTGAATTTCTCCACATCGGCATAGCGGAAGAGCTGCGGCAACTGTTGGAGAGTCTTCACTGCTGTCACGGCAGGGCCACCTCCGCCTTCCGCAATTCCGCAAACAACGACTGAAGCGCAGCGAGGAAAGAGGCGTATTCTTCCGCCTGATGAACCGCGAAGAGCTCCGGCGGCAGAAAACGGGTAAGATCCTCCCGGATCGCCGTTTTCAGCTCCTCCCGCACCGCTGACGAAGGGTCCGCAAAGAAATCCAGATTCCGTGCGGCCTGAAACGGCCAGGCATACATCCGGAATTTTCTTTCGATCATCTCCTTGTCGGCAACCGCATTCAACACCGTCCGCAGATACCAGAGATCGAAGATATCGCGTCCCTTGAGGTAACGGCGTTCCAAAAGCGCGCGGATCTTGTCGGAGAGGATCTCCGAAATGGTTTCCACCACCAGCACGGCATTGGGGCGCGGCACACGGAAATCGCCGGAGGCGATCAGATAGGAAACGGCTGGAAGCGCCGAGAGAATATGGTTTTTCGCTTCCGGAAGACTCTCTTTCCGGATACCCTCGAATTCGAGTTTGACGGAAATCTTCTCCCGGGAGGCCGCCGGCCGGTAGTCCGCGAGGAGCTTCAGGGTATCGGGCCGGGTCGATTTGTCGGAGAGGGTCAAGGCGCCTGGTCCGAAATGGGGGACCATCTCTCTTTCCCCCGCCTTCAGCGTTCGATTCAGCTTCGCACGAACGGCATCGGCGCCGAGGGGCGTCACAAAATCCAGATCCTCGGAAAACCGGCTCCCGCCGTAGCACCACCGGAGCGCCGTCCCCCCCTGAAATATCAACTCCCGGCTTCCCGACAGGGAGTAGAGCTGATGCAAAAGGATTAACTGGGCGATCTCGGCTTTCCGGACGTATGTCTCACGGTAGTTCTTCATGATGGTTTACATTATAATACATTTCAGTATTATTTTGTAAACATATTTTTTCGCCAATTGATAATTATTGAAAGGCGTTATTCATCGCCTGTTCAAATCCATAAATGGCCCCCTCCGGGTTACGGGTAAAACGCCGGTTGGTGAGGGGCGTGGCGGATTCTGTCACCTCGATCATGGAGGAGAGTCCTGGAATGATTGATTGAAATTGATTGATTGATTGATCGGAAGCCGGAATCCAGTGATTTCAAGATGTTCTGGACCCCGGCTTTCGCCGGGGTGACGGTAATTGGCACTTTTTACGAAGTCGTCAATAGTGACTGTCCCCAATTATTCCCCAAGGTAAGCTTTGCGGACCATCTCGTTTGTCCTGAGGTTTTCGGCGTTGTCGCTGAGGAGGATATTACCGGTTTGCAGCACGTACCCGCGGCTGGCCACCTGAAGCGCAATCCGGGCGTTCTGCTCCACAAGGAGAATGGTTGTGCCATCAGCATGGAGCTGGCGGATGGTATCAAAAATGATGTCGACGAGAACCGGGGCCAAACCCATGGAAGGCTCATCCAGCAGGAGAACCCCGGGGTTCGCCATCAAGGCCCGGCCCATGGCCAGCATCTGCTGTTCGCCGCCGCTGAGAGTGCCCCCTACCTGCTTATTGCGCTCCTTGAGCCGGGGAAAGAGGGTGAAGACGCGCTCCAGGCTGGATTCAACGAGGTGCTGGTCGGTGACGGTGAAGGCGCCCATTTCGAGGTTTTCTTTCACGGTAAGGCGACCAAAGATCCGTCGCCCCTCGGGCACCTGCACCAGTCCCCTGGCCACTATTTCATGGGGTTTACAATGGCTGAGGTCCTCTCCTGCCAGGCGGATCGAGCCCTCACGGGGTCGGAGTAATCCGCTCGTCGTATTGAGCGTGGTGCTCTTGCCCGCGCCATTGGCCCCGATCAGGGTGACGATCTCTCCCTTATTCACCACCAGGGAGATTCCCTTAAGCGCATGGATATGGCCATAATAAGTATGGATATTTTCAATTTCCAGTAACGACATAATTTAGTCTCTTGGTCGGATAGTCTTATAGTCGCATAGTCATGTAGTCTCACAGTCTGATGGTCGAATAGTCCCGTGTTCTGACTAAACGACTATCCGGCTATGAGGCTATTCGACTTTCTTCTCCCGCGCTTCCGCGACCCAAATAAGCCTCGATCACTTGCAGGTTTTTCTGGATTTCGGCCGGGGTGCCCTCGGCAATCTTCTCTCCGTAGTCAAGAACGGTCACGGTCTCGGAGATGCCCATCACCAGCTTCATCTGATGTTCGATGAGCAGGATGGTGATCCCGAGCTCATCGCGGAGCTGGCGGATAAAATCCATCATCTCCTGGGTTTCCCTGGGATTCATCCCTGCGGTAGGTTCATCGAGCAGCAGAAGTTTCGGCTGCGTCGCCAGGGCCCTGCCGATTTCCAGCCGGCGCTGGTCCCCATAGGGAAGATTCTTGGCGACGAAATCGCCCTTGCCGCCCAGATTGACAAATTTGAGGAGCCTGCTGGCCTCTTCAGCCGCCTTCTTCTCTTCCCTGGAAGTGGCGGGAGTTCCCAGAATAATGCCAAATAACCCCGCTTTGAGATGGCTATGGAGCCCGACCAGGACATTCTCCATGGCGGTAAGATTGGGAAAAAGGCGAATGTTCTGATAAGTGCGGGAAATACCGAGACGAACGATCCGGTCGGGAGAGAGGCCCACCAGCGAGTGGCCATTGAAAAGAATTTCTCCCTCTTCAGGGCGATAGAAGCCCGTGATGCAGTTAAAGAAAGTCGTCTTGCCCGCACCGTTGGGTCCGATGACGCTGTGAATGCTTTTCTCCCGGACGAAAAGGTCGAGGTTACCCACCGCCATCAGGCCGCCAAAGCGCTTCGTTACTTTATTTGTGGAAAGAAGGGTCATAATAACTTCTGATTAACCTGAACTTACTCTCAAAGATGAGCCCGGTTTGGCCTCTTTTTCCTCTTCTTCGTGGAACTCGCGGCGGTGCAGCGCCTCGGGCCAGAGACCCTCGGGCCGCAGGAGCATCATCGCCACCAGAGCGGCGCCATAGACAAAGAGCCGATATTCCGCAAATTCCCGGAGAAGTTCCGGCAGACCAACCAGGGCCGCAGCGCCCACAATAACCCCGGGAATCGAACCCATCCCGCCTACAATGATGACACAGACGATATTGATGGAGATCATCACATTGAAACTGTGGGGATAGACCGAGCCGAGTTTGGTGGCAAAGATGGCGCCGCTCAGGGCGGAGAAAGCAGCGCCGGTGGCAAAGGCCATAAGTTTGGTACTCACGAGATTGATGCCCATGGCTTGAGCCACATCCTCATCTTCGCGGATTGCCATCCAGGCCCGGCCCAGGCGGGAATCCTTCAGTTTGAGGGAGATAACAATCACCAGGATGCAGCCGGCAAGAATGAGATAGTAAATCTGCTGCGGCCCGCCGAACTCAAAGCTTCCGAGGGCAACCTTGGGAATCTTGCCGATGCCTTGAGCGCCTCCCAGCCAGGGTCGGAGAAAGTCTGACAGGACCAGAATCCGGATGATCTCTCCAAATCCAAGGGTGGCGATGGCAAGATAGTCGCCCCGCATCTTCAGCACCGGGGTGCCCAACAGGACACCCGCAAAGACCCCGAAGATGATCACGAAGGGCAGGGCCTGCCAGAAGGTGAGGCTGAAGAAACCAAGCTCGGGAGAGGTCAGCACGGCGACGGTATAAGAACCGATCGCGAAGAAGGCCACATAACCCAGGTCTAGCAGACCGGCATAACCCACGACGATATTCAGCCCCAGCCCCAGGAGAACATAGAGACCCACAATCGTCAGCACCTCGCTCAGGAAGAGACCAAGAACCTGGGGAAGAATGAGGAGAACAAAGACCAGGATAAGGATGCTGGCCATCTTTATGACGCGCCGGGAAGCGTGAGGAAGTTGTTGATAACCGGCTTGAACGGCATTCCCCTTGCTTGACCAGAAAAGGTAAGAAACGGCAGTCAGGCTGAATAACCCGAGGGCGCCCGGGGTCGTCAGGCCATTGCCGGTAAAAAGCCACTCATTGATGATTGACAGCGGTCCCCAGAGGGAGAAGGTGGGACGAAGCAGGTCCTGCAGGACACCTGCACCCACAACGCTTCCCAGCGAAAGGAGCAATACCCGGCGGAGGATTTCGGGGGAGAGATAAAAGATGCCGGCGAGCAGGCCGAAAACCCCGCCAAGGGCGAAAAGAAGCTTTGAGCCCGGAGCCTTGCCCAGGCCGAAGGTGAGCAGGCTGTAGAGCTGGGGGGAGGCATTGATAAAGATCTTTCGCAGATTGACGAAGTCTCCCGTCAGCACCAGCAGGGCCAGCATGCCTGCCAGAAGAAGCCCGGTGATGGTGCTGCTGGTAAGAACCTGAGGCCATCCGCCACGGGTCTTCCTGGCCGCGAGATATCCCATACAGAGGACAACAACAACCAGGAGGGTATGACCCATGGAAATAACATCAGCGATGATGTCGCGCTGGCTGAAGGCCTCGACCATCCCGATGAGGGAGAGAAGGATTCCGACCACCCCGCCTATCAATCCTGTTTTTAGCGCCTGCTTCATTTTACCTATCCGACCATTATGCCTTCTTCACTGCCAATCGTTCCCCGAGAATACCCGTAGGCCGGAAGATCAGAATCAGGACGAGCATGGTGAAGGCAATGGCGTCTTTTAACTGGTAAGGAGCCACAATGCCCAGACCGTCGAGGAAAAGGCTCGGTCCCACCGATTCCATAAGACCGAGAAATATGCCGCCCAGCATGGCCCCGGGAATGTTTCCGATCCCGCCCAATACGGCTGCCGTAAAGGCTTTAAGCCCGGGGATGAATCCCATGAAGAAATGAACCTGCTTGAACATCAACGCATAAAGAACGCCGGCGGCCCCGGCAGACATGCCGCCGATGACGAAGGTTGTGACGATCATTTTATCTATGTCGATTCCCATCAGGGCAGAGGCATCTTTGTCCTCGGACACGGCGCGAATCGCTTTGCCCAGACGGGTTCGTTGGACAAAAGAATAGAGAGCGGCCATCAGCATGGCGGCCGACAAAATGACTACGGCCTGAAACTTCAAGATGCGGAATCCGCCAAAAATCCATTCTCCCTCCAGGATACTTACGGAGGGATAGGCCTGGAAACCGGACCCATAGAGACCCCGGACGGTGTATTGGATGAAAAAAGAGGCCCCGATGGCGGTGATCAGGGGGATGAGACGGGGCGCTGTCCGGAGAGGACGATAGGCAATTCGTTCCAGCAGGAGCGCCACCCCGGTGGAAGTAGCCATGGAAACGAAAAAAATCATGAGGAGGCTGACGATGGGATATTGATCGAGGAAACCGGTGGAATAAAAGGCGGCCGCTACGAAATAGGCCGTATAAGGACCGCACATGAAAACTTCGCTGTGGGCGAAGTTGATCATCCTTAAAATTCCGTAAACCATGGTGTAGCCCATGGCGATTAAGGCATAAATGCTCCCCTGGGCCAGGCCGAAGATGGTGAAGTCGAACCAGTGGTGAACAGTATAGATTCCCGCTCTAAGGGTGGCGACGGATCCCCAGATGATCCCCAGTAAAATTGCCCCTCCGATCAACCACATGATCACGTCGGTGTGAGTAATTCTCTGCATCCAGCGTTTAAACATAGAAATTCTCACCCTTTCCTCCTCCGTCATCCTCCCCGGCAAAGAGGGGAGGATGTAAGGGAGGAGGGTATTTTAAACAAGCTTCTTTTTGATCACTTATTTCTTCTTGGCCGGAGCCGGCGCGGCGGCTGGCGCGGCGGCGACTGCGGGCGACCAGACAGGTTTCTGCGGTATCGCCAACTTTTTCACGTTCTCACTGGTAATCTGGTAAACGGCGATCATCGGATCCGCACAGTCTCCCGTTGCACCACAGGAGAGATTTCCCGTCAACCCCTTGTGGCTTTTGGTTTTGTAGAGGGCATCCCGAAGTTGCTGACGGCCGATATAGAGGGTGCCGGCCGCATCCTTCTTGGCCACCTTCTCGATGGCGGCGATGACGATCATGGCCGCATCATAGCCGTGGGCATGGAAAGGGGCAATCGGCTTTTCCCCGTACTTCTTCAGATGCTTCTCCAGAAAGGTCTTGTAACCGGCCCCAAAGGCGGAGAAGTCGGGGCTGGAGTGGTACATCCCGATGGCCGTATCCCCTGCGGCTTTAATGAAGTCGGACGAGAACGTTCCATCGGCGCTCATCAGAAAGGTCTTTTCCAGGCCTCTGACCTCTTTTGCCTGACGGGTGACATGCCCGCCCGCGGCAATGAAGATGGGGTAGTAGATTAATTCCGGGGCGCCCGTGGCGATCTTGGTCAAGACCGGTCGCATGTCGGTATCGGTCGGCGCTACGGCTTCCTGGGAAGTGATCGTGCCGCCCAGCTTCTTGAAGTTGTCGGCAAAGACGGCCTGAAGCTGTTCGGCATAGGGGCTTCCATCATGGATGGTGGCCGCCTTCTTGATCTTTAATTGCTTGATGGCATATTCCGCGGCAACGGCGCCCTGAACTTTATCGTTATGTGCGGTGCGAAGATAGCCATCATATTCGGGCCCGCGTTTCGGATCCGTCAGGAAGGGCGCGGTATTTGAAGGTGATACCGTGGCAATGCCGGCCTTCCAGAGGATGGGAGCGCCGGGTCTCGCCTCGCTGGAACAGTTTGAACCGATCGCGGCCACAATGGTCGGGTCTGCGGCCAGTTTGGTTGCCGCAGCCTGCCCGCCCTCCGCGTTACAACCCGTGTCCTGGACGGAGAGTTTAACGGGGAAGCCGGCAATTTTTCCGCCTTTGTCTTCAATGGCAAGTTCGGCACCCCGTTTGGTATCGGTTCCCAGTGAAGCATCCGGGCCGGCGACCACCATCCAGGCGGCGATATGGACTGACTCGCCTTTCTTGATCTTCACCACGCCGATCTTGTCTTCATACTTGAACGCTTCTTTCTTCGTCTGCGCCGACACGGAGACCGCGACCAGGCAGAACGCCACCGCACACATCATGGACAGAATAAATACTCTCTTCATAGAACCCTCCTTTTTAAAAGTTTTTAAAAGATTCCTGAACCCGGGAGCACAATACTGGTGAATTGATTGATAAGGCATTGCTTTTTCTTGGTGGGAGTATATGAAGAAGGATATTGTATGTCAAGAGGATTTTGACCACAAAATATGGAGTGCGTTGCCGATCATTATACGAATGATGTATCGCGTGGGCTGTCTTTTTGATAAATCGGCTCATCTTTGTGCTGATTTACCTGCCACGAAGGCCATTTTGAACGGAATTCAGGCAGACCTATCCTTTACGCCTCAAATCAGCTTCGCTGATTCCTTGAATTCTCAAAGCGTTATGCCTGGATGTATTCGTCGCAGGAGTATTCAGGGTCCCGATAGAGGTGATCGTCATTGATGGGAAAATTTTGGACAGCTCCCTATTTTCCCATGAGCGAAACGAGGAGGTGCAGGGTCGAAAAATGTCCAGCGTGCGTAAGGAGCATGATTTCCAACGCTCTCTTCACGCATATCCGCTCAAGTCACAATTTTTCTTGACACATGCACCAGTACACGCTACTGAAATGGTAGAGTAAAAGCTTTTATTCGGTTAACAGTGTGAGGGTAGGATAACGTCGATGATGAAACCATTCATGCAACAGCTCTCACAACTGTCGGGTTCGGCGGACCGCCTGACGACTTCGGCCAGCGTTCCCGCCGATTCGGTCTGGTATGCCGGTCATTTTCCGGGCACTCCGCTCCTTCCTGGTATAGCGATCCTTGCACTGGTGGAGGAAGCGATAAGCGAAGCGGAGTTCAGGGAGGGGAGAGCGGTGATGATGACGGGCGTCAGCAGGGTCCGTTTTCGCCTGCCCGTCAGACCCGACGACCGGATGGTCATACAAATATCCAGGGAGAAAAGAAACGGTGGATTCACTTATGGTTTTTCCGTCTTCCTTTCCGAGGAATTGGCTTGCGCGGGTTTTTTTACTGCGCGGGTCGTTGCACAATAATTGATCCTGGGTAAACCCCCGGCTCTGCCGGGGGACTCCCGGAGTTTGACAATTCCGGGAATATGTCTTTAAAACTTGCTTCGGCCGTTCAGATGGGATGCCCTTGTCATGACGAACA
>Ga0116204_1000649_pt1 | contig 19894 bp, 36 predicted proteins | sample LakKivwa52mmetaG_FD_94481 | JGI IMG/M metagenome (GOLD analysis project Ga0116204, IMG submission 94481) | Anoxic lake water microbial communities from Lake Kivu, Rwanda to study Microbial Dark Matter (Phase II) - Lake Kivu water 52m metaG | ecosystem: Environmental > Aquatic > Freshwater > Lake...
TACTTAGTTAGAGAGAGGTGAATAATGACTCACGATGAAAAAATTAAAATCTATAATAGGCGCGAAAAGTTCTATAAAATCTTTGTTTGTGTGTTTTGGCCTTTGTGGGTAATTTGGCATGTCGCAGTTTTCTTTATTGAGTGGCAGACCTTGTTGCTACCTTCATTGGTCTATATTTTAAGCACTGTTTTTGCAGTAGTTTTCACTATCGTCGCGCCCATGGAATTCATGCCAGACGACGAATTTGAAGGGAATGGTTAAAATGGCGAATAAGCGCGGTTCATGGAAAATTAGTTTTTCAGTAAAACCTGACCAAGAAGACCTTGACCATATTGCAGAAATGGTTAGGGAAGGTTTTCGAGAGGGTGAGATAGTTTTGAATGACTCTCAGGACAATTATCAAACACAAGCAGAACTTGAGCACAGCAGAGACGGTTTCACCCATGTCAACTTTGGTAATGGAATCCCTGATGTTATTAGAAAAGGTATTATGGACTTATTCAACGGAGAAGAGCCCTCAGACGAGTTTATGCAGGGTGTTGAAGAGGGGCGCAAACTAACTGAAAAAATGCGCGTTCCGTCTATTTGCATGACCACAGGTAGAGAATGTGCTTATGGGCACAGTTACGACCCTTGCAGTGATTTTTGTGACGATTGCTCTATTTCTAATAATATTGGGTTTGGTGGATTAGGCGCTTAATTGCTTATTGCATTATTTTGTAGTACGTGATATTATAATAACTAACGAGAGGATAATTATGCAAAAAACAGAAATTGATAACTCAGGTAAGACCCCCGAAAAAGTGTTTGAAGAAAATTTTAAAAAAGCCAACGAAATGAGCGCCAAAAACTACGTATTTTGTATTTCAACTGATTTTGATATTCGTGATTGGAAGAAAAACAACTTATTGGGAGACGGCGCAAAGACTCCTGATTACGTGAGGCTTAAAATTATGTCTGCGATTTGGTCTGGAGAGAGCGCCAACGTCTTGATGGGAGACGGAGGCGTTGATAGCTCTGTTTACGGAAAAATATCACCGTGTATTGGCGACAAATTGTACTGCATGTTTGTAAACATTCAAGGCGAAACAGGATATTTGATGTATGGCGGCCCCGGCGGCATTAGGGTTGATTTGTTCCCTGTGGATAAAACCAAAGAGTCTTTTGAAACAAAGCCCATAATGTTATTTAAAAACGCCTTTGACCTGCCAGACGAAATTCAGGCTTTCTTTAAGCGCGGTTACAGAACAAAAGCTATCTCTTTAATGATAAACCTTGCAAAAACTAACGCTCCGCTTGATGAGATGTGTTTTGAAGAGAATTGCTCTGAAAAGATTTTTAACCTCTTAGGTTTGGAAGAGTCCATTGAGACATCCATGATAAAAGAAGAGTTTTTCAAAATCAATAAAGAAAACGTAAGACGAGTCAAAGAAGAAGTCGCAAAAGAAGGTGTATCTGACAACTCGGAAAAGCAGGTATAATTAACTCACCAGTGGTTTGTGATGCAGTCACATCTACACACCCCCAAAATGGTATCTGAGAACTAGCACTCTTCATAGGCCACTGGTAAATAGAGAATATATATGGATTTGGGAAAAGAGCCCTGACGAGGGCTCTTTTGCTGTGATATTATTATCGTGACAGTCAACCTTGACTCAAAAGGAGGAAGAAATGCCAATAATTCTGGAAAGTTTCGCAATAAATGGTATAGATGTTTCCAGTTACCAAGGAAAAATGGATTGGACTAAAGTAAAGTGTGACTTTGGTGCGATTCGGGTGGGATACGGAAACACGATTGACTATCAGTTCAAAAACAACTGGACAAACTCGAAAGGAAAAATAAACAGAATCCCTTATTGGTACATGGACTACTACTCAAACTGGTGGAATAAGTTATCACCCGCCTATGGAATGAATGACGTAGCTTGGGGGCGTAAACAGGCTGAGAACTGTTGGGGAGCTCTTAAACAAGACCCGACTTGCGCGGTGTTTCTTGATATTGAAAATGGGGGAAGCGACTACTCAACGCCGCTAACCGACCCTGAGACCAAGAAACACGCCTTGGCTATTGCTAAGGCTTTTCTTGAACGCATGGACGAGCTTAATGGGCTCCTGAATGGTATTTATACATCTATGGGCTGGCTCAGTTGGTTTACTGATTGGTTTAAGAATCGTCCTTTGTGGGTCGCTTGGTACAACGAGACCATAAGTGCCGAGACCGTCCTGTACAGCGCAAACACAGGCTATAAATGGCGTGGAACCGTCCTTATGTGGCAGTATGCCTCCCATGGCGACGTGAATGGGGATGGCGTAAAAGACGGTAAGGCTTGGGGCGCTAACACCGCAGAACTTGATTTGAACGGTTGGATTGCTTCACCTGCTCTTTATGCTCTGTGGTTTGGTCTTAAGGAAGGGGAAGACGACGTTGTTGTAATTCCAGAGCCAGCGAAGAAAGAAAGACTTATCCCCGTAAAGAGAGTTAAAGCTAACACTTATCTCAGACTAAGGACTTCGCCCAATGCGCGAATATTCACAAATATAATTCGCAACCTAAACCCCGGCACAGAGATAGACTGCCTTGAGAAGTTTACTGAGGGAAGTAATATCTGGTGGCGCGTCGGTATCGAAAAGCAGTTCGTAGCAGAGACCTACGGTGGAACTACGTTTTTAGAGTAAAACTTATAGGGAGCCTAAAAACTCCCTATAATGTTGCCTATTGACATTGTTGTTATAATTTCGTATGATATAGTATACAAATCATAAAAACGAGAGGTGAATTATGCAATGGATTGAGAGAGGTTTAGTAAGTTCGTTGACCCTGCTTATGTGTAAACTAGCAGGAATTGAAATTTCTTGGGTTATCGTGGCGCTTCCTTTTGGGCTCGTAATCTCAGTAATGCTTGTTTTGGGGTTGGTCGCGTTATTAATGGCCTCTGCTAACAAGAGCTTCGCAAAGAACGTCATAGAATCTCAAAAAATGGATGAAGCAATTGTTAACCTTATGAAAAATCAGGTAAAGAAATGATTACTTTACTTCCTTTGCCAATCAGGTCTAAGTATCCTGCAAGATACGAAACTGAGCCATGTCCTAAGTGTGGGGGTGGAGCAGAGTTTGATTATTCCCCCCATGGTGGTTGGTCTCTTGTGTGCAGAAAAGATATATTTCACTTGAGCGCAAAATTCGGTAAAACTCCTCAGGATGCAGTTGACAACTGGAACCAGAAAGCAGGTGTGAAGTGAGCGATATAAATTATCACTTTCAACTAAAAGGCGACAAAATTGTGTGTTGGAACGGGAACGACGGTTGGACTGAAATAGCCACCGTTATTCTTGAGAGACCATGTAGACACCTTTTGCGCAACGCTCAATTCGTTGAAGACGTCGAAAAAAGCGTTGACACGATGTTGGGAGCAGTTTCTACTAATTTACGCGCTCTGTGGAAAGACACGGATGGACGAAGTGCGGAAGCTCATTGCCCTGAGGTTAGTGAGGTTGAGAATGAGTGAGTTAGCGAAATGTCCGTTTTGTGGAAGCGATAAAGAACCTTGCTTAGAACATTTTGATGCAGGGGATTACGAATCAAGAAGTGTTAGATATAGATGTTCAGAGTGTTTATCTAGCGAAGATTATTGGTCAGATAACGAAGAGGAAGCAAAAAATCGTTGGAACACCCGCCCGCTTGAATCCGCTCTCCGCGCCGAAGTGGATGCGCTGAGAGAGGCGCTGACGCGAATTCGTACACAATTTTTTGCAGACGGTGATGATGAAATTATTGCGTTGCAGATGCAAGAAATCGCCCGCGCCGCATTGAAGGTGGAGGACGAATGAGGCCAGAAGACCGCAAGAGGTTAAAACAGCATATTGATTTGATTGTGGAGCATAAGTTACCGGCGGAACTTTCAAGTATTGGAAAAATTATGCAAGCGCTTCGATTAGCAAAAAAAGCGCAGGTTGGCGTAACCCTTGATTACTTCAGTGTAATTGAATTACTCGGACACATCAATGCGCTGGAAGAAAATGACGCGTTAGCAACGCGCGAGTTAGCCGCCTACCAGTCTCGGATTAGAGAAATGGAAAAACAGCCTTCAAAGAGCACAGATTATGAAGATAGATAATAGATATTTAGGTTTATTTTTTTATGTGCTGTGTGTTTCTGTTGGGCTTTTGGTTATATATTTCGCTATCAAGCCTCAAGAACACGTCACGCAAAAAACAGGAGCGACTCGCTACAAGTTAATACATACGTTAACTCCTGAGCCAACTGTTACTAAAACCCTATTTTATACAGAAACGCCCACTCTTACGCAAACTCCCACAAAGGTCGTCTGGACGTTAACGCCTACCCCTTATCCCTCTCCTACTGGTATGCAGTGCGAAGTCGAACAGCAGTGGGGAAGGGGGCCGGGTCACGATTTTGAGTACGGTTGCTTTGCTCTATCCTGTGGGTTTGCAGATGGAACGTCTTACGGAAATAATTTAGTGTGTTTGGTTGATAAATCTATTGGAACACCTTGGCCTTATGAGTGGAATTTCTACCACCCGTTGATTGGTCAATTAAAAAAAGGAGACTAGGAATGAAAAGGTTTATTTGTGAAATAAAAGTAAAAATGGTCGAAATGGATATGCGTACTCTAGAGGAACAGTCACATGACACCACAGTAGCAAAGTTCTTTTCAGTTGGAGAGAGAGTTATGAACTCTTTGACCAAGCAAATCGAAGAACAGCACGATATTACGCTTTGTGAGTTGTCTGCTAAGAGCGTAGGTAACGAAACAGTTTTAAAGGTTAAAAGTCAGGGTATTTCCATTCTACGCGAGGGAGATAAGTACAATCAACACATTGGTTGTCAAATTGCCCTTGGTCGAGCCATGGAACCTGTTTTTAACCGAGACGACTACGAGTGGCGCGGTTTGCACGACAACCTGAAAGCGAAGTTTGATAAAAAAGGTAACTTGCTTCCTAAGGTCGAAGACAACGCGCTAAAGGCGATTTCTAAAGGGCAACAAGCCTTGGCTCAATTGGTAAGTAAAATTAAAGAGAAAGGTGAATAACATGAAGCAAAACGCTTTTGAACTTGCAAAGGCTTTTGGGTATTTGAGTCACTCTGAGGTCGTTGGTATCAAGGCAATTGCGACGATTCTCCCTGAGGGAGCTGTTTGCGTAAACTTGGGCGCTGGTTCTGGAACGTCGTCTCTTGCGGTATGCGAAGACAGACCAGACTTACTTGCGACTTTTCACACAATTGATATTTCTCCGAGCGGGCCGCTCGGTGGACTCGAAAACGAAAGAATTGCTTTTAAGTTAGGTTATATTGACGGACATCCAATCCAGCTTTTAGGTGATACTATTGGATTCGGGAAATCTTGGCCTAAAGATAAGAAAATCGACTATTTGTTCATTGACGACGACCACAGTGCAGAGCACTTGCAGGAAGAGATTGATGTTTGGTTGCCTCTATTGGCAGATAATGCCATTGTAGCGTTTCACGACTATGGTAGCGTTAACTGGAGTGGTGTAAAAGGGGTGGTTGATAAAATGATGGTTGAACACCCTGAGTTGAAGCCATGGTATCTAGTCAGGACGTTATTTGTCTTCAAAAAAGGCGAGATATACACAAAGGAGCCCCATGCCCCTACCAGCTAAAAGCAACTTCTCTCCAAGTAAGCAACAAATGCGAAGAGTCAAGATAATGGTGAATGAAGACCTCAAGGAGCTTGTAAGGCTCCTTGAGGCAGGTAATCAGGTTATTCAACCAAAAGGCTCCACAATGACCTGTGCCTATATCGCAGACGAAGAGGGTACTGTGCTAGAGAACCTCACGCGCCAGCGATTCAAGATACTTGTAGAGTCTGGTGTTATCGAAAAGTCTGGAGCAGACGATAACGTTATTTATTACAAATTAACCTATGACCCTTACCAGACCAGCATTGACGGAATTATTGGATGATACCTGAATATCTTATTAAAGAGCGAGGCGTGATGTGTGAAAAATGGTATAATAAGCATATCGACGTAGTAATAGGTTTTTTGTTTCCATAATAATAGCCCCATATTCTGTAAAACCTACTACTGCGTCGATAACAGTATGGAAAACAGGATGTGGGGCTTTTATTAGGAATAATATGACATCAAAAGTAACTTTAGAAGATATTATTGAAAGAGTTGTTATTGACAAAAACGATTGTTGGAATTGGCAGGGAGCAAAAATAAAAGGATATGGAAGTATAAGAGTTAATATGAAGCATTTTTATGTTCATCGTTTGACTTGGATTCTTACTAATGGAGAAATTTCAGACGGTTTATACGCCTGTCATAAATGCGATAATCCTGCTTGTTGCAACCCAAGACACATATTTTTAGGAACACAAAGAGAAAATATGATAGATAGTTCTAAAAAAGGAAGACACTGGAAAGCTAATAGAAAATTTTGTGATAAAGGACATGAATTTAACGAAGAGAATACATATTTATTTCGTGGAAACAAGCAGTGTAAGGTGTGCAATAATATTGCTAGCAGGAAGTATAGAAAGACTGAAAAATATATAAAAAGTAGGGACGATAGAAAGATAAAAAATAAATGATTACTAAGCAAGAACTTATTATTGAGCGCGGAGAGTTTTGCGAATGTGGGTGTGGTAGAAAATCGGAAGATTTGCACCATTGCTTAATTCACACAATGAAAAAATACAGGGACGAGCTAACGTGTCGTGAAAACTGCATGTTGCTGTCAAGAAACTGTCATGCAGACGGTTTTTGGAAGAGCTACGCAGGAGCAGTGGCGTTTTGGGCTATCCAGTGTGCTAGATATGGAGAGCAACACATGCGAGCTTGGCTCGCAGGTCTTCCAATGAAAATAAAACCTAAGTTTTAGGGTATTGTAATTGTTTTATAGCGTGTTATAATGACTGACAGAGAGAGGTACTTGTGTATAAACCAATGAAGCGTTTTGTAATTCGATGCGAATTTTGCGGTAAAAAGACTGACTGCCTTGCCTTTGACCTTGAGGACTCTATTGAGAGATTTAAGCAACGAGGTTGGCAGGTGTTTATGTTCGCGGTTCCTAAAAAAGATGGCGAAGAGAAGCCTGACATCAAAAAGATAGCCTGTAAGAGTTGCTCGTTTAAACTTAATAAACTCCCAAAGGAGCAAAATGATGGATGAAACGTATTTTATTCTTTACTGTCTTACCCCTTATACTTTACTTAATGGCAAAAACAACCTAAATTCAAAAGGCAATTGCATAGCATGTGGAGCTCAACGTGAAGAATAGATTGGTTTTATTTTTCATGTTCTTTGTGGGCGTTTTGGTGTACTGGTTGCTAACCAAGCCTATCACTATCATCGAATGGAGAAACAAATAATGGAGGTGTACTATCACAAAAACGACAGCTCGGATAACAGAGTTATTAACCAAAAAGTCTCAGACATATTCGGCGACTCAGAAATTCAAGATTACTGCAAAAACAGGAATTTAATGGTCAGGATGTTAAGACGTATGCCAAACCCTATCTTTTACAGAGAACCGCGTCGTTCTGGCTTTGTTTGGGTATGCAAACCAGACGGAATTAACGCTCAGATAGCGAATAAGCTTCCAAAGGCAATAGCCAAGGCTTTATTAATGCAAGAGGAGGTTAGTAAAGAGCTGTCCATTGTTGAAACGCCTTGGCGCGATTTTCTATCTTTGAGTTTAGCGGACGCAAGCAATTTTATCCTTGAGTTTGAAAACCAAACATTTAAAGATGCGTGCAATACTATATTTGGAGCTAAATATGATAGACCTTGGGAAAATCGAACAAGTACACGTAAAACGCTACGAGCACCTGATAAAGGAGAAAGTTGCGATTATTCACAAAAATGATGTTTATAACCCCCTAAAGCACAGAGAGGCGATTCTGGCTTTGTGCAACGAAATTCGAGATTTGAGGGCTCAGGTTGCAAAAGGAAGAAGAGCTAAGATTATCAATAAAAACGTAGTGGCTCCAGTAGCAGTCAGAGGTAAGGTTGTTATGGCAGAGCTAATTTACCCCATGAAAGGAGTGTAATGAAAACAGTTTGTGTAGACTTTAACGGTGTTTTAGATACATACGACGGTTGGCATGGAGACCCATATTCTACGAGCATGGCTCCCGGAGCAGACCTCTTCTTGAAGAGGCTTAATGACCTTGGATACCAAGTTTTTATCCACACATCAGCAGATATTCCGGGAGTAGTGGCTTGGCTGGAAGAGTGGAATTTGATGCAGTATGTACAAAGTGTGACCAATCAAAAAGTACCTGCGTTTGCTTACATTGACGACAGGGCGATATGCCACAGGGGTGATTTTGTGAAGACCCTGAAAGAGTTACAGGAATTTGAAACCCATTGGGAAAAAGGATTACATAGATTAGGAGGCTAAAATGACAGGCGAAATGAAAACCGTAAAACCTGCTCCAAAAATGATTCGAGACATGACCAACGAAGAGTTTATGAGACTCGAGAACAATTTCAGGTATCACGCTCCATTTGGCACTCAGGCAGACAGATATGAGTTTATCCGTCATGCCACCAAGGAAATTGCTCAGATTATGATGGAAAGATGCCCTGAGAGTAGAGAGCTATCGCTGGCTCTTACGAAGCTCGAAGAAGCAGTTATGTGGGCGAACGCGGCTATTGCACGAAACGAGAAAGTGGAGCAAGAATAGCCTATTGACAATCACAATATAAAATGCGATAATATAACAAGTAGTCGGTGTCCTGCTCACTCCACACTGGAATCGGAAATGGAGACTAAATAAACTCCGAGCCGACTTTTGGTCAGTTACAGTTAATTGGTAAACGACTGGTCTCCAAAACTAGCATTAGAAGGTTCGAGTCCTCTACTGACCGCCTGAGAGAGGTGAATATGATAATCAGTTTCCAAGGATTAAAAAACAAATACGAAAAGCAGGTGGTTTGGCTTGATGGGAATAAATCACACCCCCTTGAGACCTATTACCCTGAGTGCGGTCATAGCCCTGACGGTTTCGAGTGGGGATATTACGGTTCCGGGCCGTCTCAACTGGCTTACGCTATGCTAAAGAAGTGGCTTATTGAAAATAAAGGCTACTCAGATGAAGACGCTTCTTTATTGTCGTTTAACAACTACCAGAACTTCAAGTTTGACTTTACGTCAAGGTTTTCGCCTGAATGGGCGCTAAGTGCAGACAAAATAAATGATTGGTGGGAGGCCGCACATGTTGGATGAAACTAGACTACAAGAGGCAAAAGATTTATTGCGAAATTACGCGGAATTGTATTTTGACGTATCCACAAGGCAAGACGAGTGGGATTGCGCTAGGCAAACAGAAGTTGATTTGGTTATTACTCGTGACATTAAAGACAGGATAGACGAGATTGATAAAAAATACGATTTGGCTTATAAAATAATAGGTGGATACCAACAACATCTAAAAGACCTTGAGAATCAAATAAAAGAACTGACCATTGAGCACGGTGAAACTATTTCAGGGGAGCAGTTTGATTGCAGGTTCAGAAAAGGCGCAGAAACTTGGGATACTGTTTCTTTAGCTAATTATGCTCAGATTCGTCCAGAGGTTGCTTGTCTGAAAAACATAGGCAAACCGAGTGCTTCAATTCACCAGAAGAGGTAGCCATGGGAGTTATATTTTTTGCAGGTTTTTTAATCGCAGGGGTGCTTTTAATATATATTATTATCGCCATTGTATTAAAACTCTCTAAACTAGAAGTGATTATCAATAGGCGCATTAAAAAGCGCAGAGCAGAAAAACGAGCAGAACGCAAAAGACGCGAAGAGAACGAGGGTTATTACTAATGGTTGGAAGAGCTCACCAAAGTATCATAAGAGAGCAAAGAGCAGTAACGGATGCCCAAGAGAGCTTATTTGGGGCGTATTGGGAAAACTTAGACCTTTCTTTTGATAAAGCAGAAATCAGGGAAATTAGCTTTAATACTGCCAAAAACGTGATTGAAAAATATGAGTGGCTTGGTTGTATGCCAGCGGTGTCACTGTATTATTATGGTCTCTATTTCGAGGACGTTTTGGGGGGCGTTGTCGTTTATAGCCCTGACTATATTGAAAACCTTGGAGAGTGGGATAAATATGGATACACAGACAAAATAATCCTTTTATCTAGGGGCGTTTGTTTGCACTGGACACCTAAAAACTCTGCCAGTTTTCTTATCATGGGCTCTATGAAGATGCTCCCTGACAAGTATAAAGTTGTAACGGCAACAATAGACAGAGCGGCGGGCGAAATTGGAACTATCTACCAATCGTGTAATTTTCACTACGCTGGAACCATGAGCACCAAGCAAGGTGCAATGCGAGTTGGATACAAAATAAATGGAAAAATTCTAGGCTCCAGAAGCTTAAGGGCGAAGATAGGCACAGACGCAGAAGCAGATGTTATGAAAGCGTTTCCTCAGGCGATTAAATGCCCTCAATATTACAAAGAAAGATACTTTTACTTCTTGGGAACTAAAAAAGAAAAGAAAGAAATGTTTGAAGCTATAAAACATCACGTCAAGCCATACCCAAAGAGGGAAATATGTTAGGATTAATCAATGGAACGCTCCCTGAGACCTGTGAGCACACAGAGCACTACTTCATATAGAGGCACTGCTACGTAGATTGTAGAAAAGGGTGCGGTGAAATCGTAATATCAGAGGAAGCAAAAATTGGTATCGGCGTAAAAATCATTACAACCAGCCACGACATACGAGACGGAAAGTTTGGAGCCATGATACCCAAGAACGTTAGAATAGAAAAAGGTGCTTGGGTGGGAAGTTTCGCAATTTTATACAACTGCACTATAAGCGAGGGTTGTGTTGTGAGTGTCGGAAGTGTAGTGGCTAATCAATGTCTGGAGCCATGGACAATGGTTGAAGGTAATCCAGCGAGAGTGATAGCTAGATTTATTGACGGAAAGTGGAGAGGTGAAAGATGAAAATAATCTTTTTAGACATAGATGGTGTGTTGATTGCTTTCAAATGGTTCAAAGAGAGAAAGAAGTTCCAAAACTTTAACCCTGAGTGCGTAAACGCTTTAAAGCATATCGTTGAGCAGACAGGCGCTAAAATCGTCATATCGAGCACTTGGCGTATTTATCCTTATGATTGGAAATATTTATTTAAAGCGCATGGACTTGACCCCAATTTAATGGTTGGGCACACTCCTATTCTCTCAGACATTCGAGGCGAAGAGATTTTGGCTTGGCTAAGAGACCTTGATTGGGGAGAGGTTGAAAGTTTTGTAATCCTTGACGACTACGACGAAATGGGCGACCTGAAAGACCACTTGGTTTTGACTGACGGAAAAATAGGCTTGACAATGCAGGACGCTCAGAGAGCGATTGAGATATTAAATAGTTGACTTTTCTACTGTTGTGTTACAATGAATTATAAGAGAGGTAAAGATGCCATATAAAGAATTTATTCTAACTTGCCCAAAATGCCACAAAGTCCAGCATAATCCTCACTGTGGAAATAAGGATTGTCGAATATGCGACGAACATAAGCCTCCAGAGGGAGAACTTTATCAAGTTTGGACTAAGGACGGCAACGGACTCAAGTGCCCTTACTGTGGGTTCACAAAGGAAGCTAGTTGGTGGGAAGACGCTTATGTCGAGGGGTTCCTTAAAGCTAATAACGTGAGTTCTTTTACTGAGTTGTATGAAAAGAGCGAAAAAAATGAGCAGAAAAGAGGAATAAGTGAGGTCTAAACAAAAAATAATAGAGTTTTGCAGAATAATTGATAAGCATTTTCAACCTGTGTTTATTGACACTGAGACCACTGGTTTAGGCAGGAGCGCAGAGTTTATCACGTTCTCCGCAGTGGATGATTTAGGTAACATTTTACTGGATGTTATAGGAAAGCCAAGGCTCCCCTCTAACCCCGATGCGACTGCAATCCATGGGTACACCGAGGATATACTAGCCACTAAAGAGGCTACTGTCACATATAAGAGCAGAATTACCAATTTGGTAACTGGACGTTGCTTGGTTGCTTATAACGCTCCATTTGATTATAGAATCCTGAGCCAGAGCTTCCAGAGCGAACTGTCAGACGAAAAGCACGAGTATTTTAACGCTCCGTTTTTGATGGTCATAGACTGTATGCGATTATTCGCAGAATTTGTTGGCTCAAACAAAAACATCAAACTCAAAACTGCCTGTGAAATGTGTGGAATAGACACCGAGGGCGTAAAATTCCATGGGTCTCTCGCAGATGCAGAAATGACCCGAAAAGTTTTTCAATACATGGCAAATTACGTGGTTTAATCCTGCGAAACGTCACATTATTAATAAATCTCTAACATTATCCTATTGTAAATCACGATAGGATATGTTATTATATATGTACAGAGAGAGAGGTTTATATGAGAGATATTTTAGTGGCAATTACAATCGCTTTCGGAAAAAAGAGTTGCGACCACGACTGTGATGGAACCGTTTATTACTACGAGATTGGTGACGCTCTTCGGTTCGTAGCTTACCCCTACGAGGGAACTTACTTCAAATGCTTCGGAACTTACACCACTTACCCTTACGCGCGTGGTTGCTTGTCAAAACCTGCCACCGCCCTGCTCTCAATCGTTTACGATGTTCGCACCTTCACCAAGAGAGCCAAAGTTTTCGTCAATTTCTTCTCAAAGTTCTTGAGAGCCGATGGTGTCAAATTGCTTGTCAAGAGCCCCAAGATGGTATTAGGGACTGCTATGAGAATCGCAAAATTCAGTCGCGTGGAGGTGTACTAATGTTCAACCCAAAATTTACCCCTGATATGGAAACTGCTTACTTGGTTCTGAATAACCTTTACTTGGACGTGCAACGAGGCTCTCAGAAAATGAGCCTGAGAATCAGACTTGAGCTTGAAAACCTACTCAACCATGCTTACCCTGCTAGTGAGGAAGGTATGAGAGATTGGTGGATGCGCGAGTTCGCAAGATTGCCAGATTACTACAATTTCTAGTTACACGAATAAATTGCCTATTGCATTTTACTAAGTGTTATGTTACACTGTTTTATGAGAGGTGATAATGAAAACTAAAATCATCAACTTAAGCGACATTGCGAAATGCAAGACCCACAACACGTCTCCGTCTCACTGGATTCCAGAGCATAAACTTCAAGAATGTGACCCTAAGGCTTTTGAGTTGGCAGTCAAAGAGGTTGAATTGAACGACGCTCCTGTAGAATTGCTTGACCGAATAATTTTATCCTACAAGAAAGGAGGTAAATAAAATGGAGTGCGCTAGAATCTCTTATGAAAACAGTTGCTTTTGTAACACTAAAAACTTGAGAACACAAATAACAGAGGAAGTACTAAAATCCCCTTTTGCTAGTAGAATGACTTTCAAGTTTACTGTTTCACCTAAAGAGGCGGAAATGTTAAAAAGCAAGAACCTTTTTAGAAACATTCTTGTAAGAGCGTATAGAAAGCGTTTTGGAATACAACCAAGCAGAGACATGTTGTTGACTCAACGCACTGGTGACGCTACTTTTGAAGCTCTTTTAAGAGAGCCAGAAAAAAATGGACAACTGTTTTAAATAAACATGGGGAGTGTAGTAAAATACACTCCCCAAGAGGTTTTATATGATTGACACCAAAACACTACTGCAAAGCTCTAATATCCTCAAGTTAATAGAGACTGACTTAGGGAGACCCCTTAAGAAATCAGGCAGATATGTATTTTATAAGTGCCCATTTCACTCAGGCGACAACTCCCCTAGCTTTGGGGTAACTGAGGGTAATGGGCGCTACTTCTGCTTTGGGTGTGGCGCTAACGGAGATTCTATTTCTTGGCTTATGAATTATCATAAATTATCGTTTAAAGAGGCTTGCGAGAACTTATCTGGAGGGAAGCCCCTCGTTGATAAATGGGTTATAGGCGCTCCCCCTGAGATTGGAAATAAAGAGGTATTAAAGCCTCTTCCTGACAGTTTTCAAGAGGATTGGCATAGAATCGTTGAAGACGCGCACAAAACCCTGTACTCAGACAAAGGCAGGAGAGCCCTAGAGTACCTGTACCAACGTGGTTTGAATGATAAAACCATTAAATCCCCCTACAATAAGCTAGGATACTTCGATGGTATGGATTTTGGAGAGACTCACATAGGCAGAGGTATTATCATTCCTTGTATAGGCGAGAACAATTACCTACACTACGTCAAAGTGAGGCTACCAGAGGGTAAGCCTAAGTATTTGAACCTACCTGCACCAGAGTATGACCTATGCGGTGTATATGGCGCTCCCATGGCTTATTCTGACGTTCTTTTTATAACAGAGGGTGAATTTGACTGCTTATTACTTAAACAAGAGGCAGGAGACCTTGTAGGTGTTTGTACGTTAGGGAGCACTACCCAACGCTTCTACTCAGAAAGATATGGTGACTTATTCGCCAAGGCAGAAAAAATCATCATTTGTCTGGATAACGACGAAGCGGGTGATAAGGGCGAAGAGAAGTGGCGAGAACGAGAAAATCTTGAGTGTTTTCGCAACAAAACTTACTATGCAAGGGTTCCTCAGGAACATAAAGACATCACTGACTTTTATTTAGCAGGAGGCGATTTACCTGCTTGGGTTATGGATACATTGAAATCATTTGATATTGAGTAATTGTGCGATAATTCACACATTATAAGCATGTTATAATTTAGGCTAGTGATTCCTTTAGTTCAGGAGCTAGCCTAAAATGCCAGATATTGATAATTACAAAATTCTCTCAAGAAGTGTTACAAAGGGTGATTACCCAACTACCCCCTACGAGGGCGGTGTTTTAACTCTCAGAATTCCACTTAATTCAGGGTCAAAACTTCCACTTCCTCCCCAAATTCTTCCTTACTGGTCGTTTCAAAGAGACGCTATATTAAGGCAGACTGTACACACAGAGCCCATGTGGGCAGGTGCGATTGGGATTGCCATTACTAAAATGGCGGCTATGGGGTGGCAGGTTGAAAGCAAGGTTGGATTGCGCCAACGAAGGGCACACGAGCTCTTGTTGAACGCTGGCGGTGTCAATATCGGTTGGGTTCAGTTCTTGTCGAGACACTTGAGAGACTTTTTGACAACGGACAACGGCGCTTTTGTTGAGATTATTAGGGCTACGCGAGCAGAGGGAAGCAGGATTATAGGAATAAAACACTTAGATTCGAGCAGATGCTTGAGAACTGGCGACCCAAAGGTTCCTGTGTTGTACTATGACAGAAAAGGAAAAGTTCACGAACTAAAAGATTATCAAATTGTTGCTATTTCAGATATGCCAGACCCCTCAGATACTTATTATGGGGTTGGGTTATGCGCCGCCTCCAGAGCTTACTCTGAGATTTTCAAACTTTGCGCAATGGAGTGGTATATCAGAGAGAAAGTTACTGGCTTGACCCCCCTTGCAATTCACATCGTTAATGGTGTTTTGGATAAACAAATTCGAGGAGCAGTAGACCTCACGAAGTCTGAAAAAGAAGCTCAAGGCGTGGTCTCTTTCATGGGTGCTACGATTATTGGTACTCCATCAGACTCGGCTCCTAACTTGGTAACAATCCCACTAGCAGAACTTCCAGACCGATTCGACCGAAAAGAAGAGTTTGATATGGCTTTGTTAGCCTATGCAAACGCATTAGGTGTTGATGTTCAAGACCTGCAACCTCTTTCAGGTGGTAGTTTGGGTACAGGCACTCAATCTCAAGTTTTACACGAAAAAGGATTAGGAAAAGGGCTCAGTGCTTGGAGACAGGCTTTTGGACACCAAATCAACATGTACTTACTTGACGAGTCTACAACCTTTACTTTCATCGAAAACGACACGAGAGACAAACAAGCCGCCGCTGGTGTTTCAAACTCACTCGCCACTGTTTCTAGTACCAGAATTGGTGCAAAAATCACTACCCCTGCCCAAGAGCTCAGATGGCTTATTGAAAAAGACGAGCTCCCAAGAGAGTTCCTGCCCCTTACTGATAAGATACAACCAGAGGGAAGTATTGACGACAATGAAAAACCGGAGTGGGCAGAAGAAGGCTTGTTGGCAGTGGACGTTCCTAACACTATCCAAGACATGACAGGTACTGGAGCTCCTCTTGATTTAGGCAATCCTAGCACATTACCAATACCAGAGAAGACTGACGCTCAAATTCAGTCAGAGCAGAACGAAATGCGCAGAGGAACATTACAAGCAACCATGGGCGCTATCAACGAAAACAGACAACGCTCTTTCCAAGAGAATGATAAAAAGTCTGAGAGAGAGCAGAAACTTGAAGACGCTGATTCTGAGCAGAAGCGCAAGATAGAACTGATGAAGACTCAGGCTCAACTTCAAGCAGAACAAAAGAAAGCGGAGCTTAAAAAGGTTGGTATAAAAAAGAAAGAACTTCGTGAAGAAATTTATGAGTCATTTGTTTTGAAAGGCGTCGCTCCTACCCAAGAACAACTTGATTTAGCAGAAGCATTAGTAAGAGCGAGTTACGAAAAACAGACTGTGAAAGTTCGCAAGTTTAATCAAGAATTGTCTCCAGAAATAAAAGAAATCAACGACAAAGTAAAAGTTGGGATTATTGAGAGCTTAAAGGGTGGGCCGGGTTCTGGTAATTTCGGACACGCAGGACGTCCGGGAAAAGTTGGTGGAAGTTCTCCTGCCTCTAGTAAACTTCAAATAGACGGAAAACTACCTGTCGATACATCTAAAAGAAGAGACACGTACTCAACGTATAGAAATCAAGATGGCTCTTGGACTCCAGAGAGAAAAGCTCTTCACGACAAAATAATAAACTCATTCTTTGAGGGCAAGACCCCTGTTGAAAATCCTGTTTCATTTGTTATGGGGGGCGGCCCTGCCTCTGGAAAAAGCAGTTTAGCTGAGCTTGGATTATTAAATATAGACCCTAACCACGTTACTGCAAATGCAGATTCAATAAAAGAAATGCTTCCAGAATATAAAGCTTGGTTGAATAATGGCGACCTATCTGCGGCAGCTTTTGTACATGAAGAAAGTTCTTATTTATCTAAAGAGATTGTAAACAAAGCTATTGCTGAGGGTTATAACGTTATGCTTGACGGAACTGGAAACAACTCTTTAGAATCAATGTTAAAAAAAATAGAGAAGTTGAAACGAAACGGAAGAACTGTAAACGCTATTTATGCAACTGTCTCAATAAAAGTTGCTCTTGATAGGAACATAGATAGAGCTAAAAAAACTGGTAGATTTGTGCCAGAAAGTTTTATTAAGCAGTCGCATAAATCAGTGTCAAGTATTTTTCCTGCGCTTGCTAAGGCGGGAGTTGTGAATTCATTAAAGCTATACGACACTGAAAATGGCGTGAAGTTGATTGCTTCTCAAGAGAAAAACGGGACAATCAATGTTTTAGATAAAACTTTATATTCTCAGTTCTTAGATAAGGCGAGGGAATAATGGACTACGATAAAATGAAAAAAATTGCTATTAGTAGGTTATCTGGAGCCCCTAAGCCAGAAGACCAAGAGTCTATTGATTTTTTGTCAGAGTTTGAAAAGGATATTGAACTCGCGGAAGAAAATGGATGGAGCATAGAACTCCCCTTTGAGATTATGGAAGAGGATTAAATGGACACGCCTCTTGAAGCTCTTTTAAAAAAAATAGCACGAGATATTGCACATAATTTCAGGGATTTAAAAATGACTCTTGACCTTGAGACCTTTAAGCTCAGGATGCAGAAGGCGCTCTCTAAAAACATGACTGCGGCTTACCTTGCTGGCAAAGGTGGGGTTAAGGTCTCTGCTAAAGACCTTAAGGGGCTATACAACCTTGTTGCAGTCCAGTTCGCATATCTTGATAATTTCGTGAATGTGATGCAGGATGCAAAATCTGCACTTGGGGAGGTTTCATCGTATCAAGTTATCAAAGATGATAAGTTTTGGAAACCGTTTGAGAAACGCGCTCAGATGTATGCTGATAGTGTAGTTCAACCCTACTGGAAGGGTGTTGTTGAACCGTTGCCTCTTCCTGCTTTGCCCGGAGATTCTTCGACTTTGTGTGGTCAAAGATGCCGATGTAAGTGGGATATAAAAGTCTTAGATGCTCAAAAAGGCGATTATGACTGCTATTGGGTTGTAGACCCCCAAGCAGAACATTGTCAAGGTTGCAAAATACGAGGTGTTGATTGGAACCCTCTGAGAATCAGAGACTTTGCGATTGACTCTAATTTCACTGTCACTTTTACTGAGCGTAAAAAACTGAAAGAAGAAATACTTGCGAAACTTCACAGTGAGTTTAAAGGCGGAAAAGGTTCTGGAAACTTTGGTCACGCAGGTCGTCCGGGAAAAGTTGGGGGTAGCGCTCCTAAGACAGGTACTTTACACTCTGGACTAACTAACGGATTCCACGGAGAAGTCATGTTAGAAGATGTAAAAGCTAAAAAATTATGGATGTTGTACAAAGGAAAAGTATCGTCGGGATACGGAACAACCCACGAAGAGCTTGCGAGAGGCCAATTCGAGGTGTCTGAGGACGCTCTTGACGCTAGAGGAATCCTTGGGTTTATAAACAACAAGCCAATAATCGCCATATATGATACTTTTTCTCCGTACTCAAGGGAAAAAGAAAAGGATATGAAATATTTAATTAAACAAGTTGAGAAAAATATAAGTAAAATCTCAAAACAATTCGAGGGTAATGTAGACCCTAACGAAATATCTTTTTGGATAAGCAATACAGCAGGATGGACTTTTCACCCTCTTCAAGGAGCCGATTTTGAACATAAAGAAAAGAAAACAACAAAAGGCGGGGCAGGGTCTGGACACCATGGACACCAAGGACGACCCGGAAAAGTAGGCGGCTCAACTGCGAGATATGCTTCTCTTGGAACTGGAGACATAGAAATTGATGCTCAAAGAGGGCTTAAAAACGCCTTTAACAACAAAGCTCTCCAAGAGGCAGACGTAGCCACTGGAACCGTTAAAAACGCAGAGACGTTAGGATTGACCGCTTACGTAATCGCGCCTGATGGAAAAATATTGTATGGAGCAGAAGATAATTGGGGAGGCCACCCCTCACATACTCAGATATACGCATATCTGGCAATGAAAAAGAAGCCAGATTTCGTAACTGATGGTGATGTTTTGAGAGCAAAAATAACCATGGCGGATAACAATGTTGAAGATGAAGAAATGGAAAAGCCGTTTCTAAACAACGGCTACACCTCAATTCGATACAATGGCGTGTACTCTTCAAGCGAAGACCCTAGAGGTGGCGATAGCTACTCAATAAAAACAACGCACCCAATTAATAAAAGTTTTATTCGCAAAGTTATAAAATGGTATGAAAATGGAAAGTTCCCTGACGGAATAAAGTATCTTAGTTTTAATAATTTAGACGACGGGACGTATGCTATGCTCCCTGTTGATAAACTTGATTTAGTTAGCGGTTTTTCTCCTATAAGAGATAAATGGGGAGTTACCGAGTTGCACCCTATTTTAAAAGAAAAACACCCTCTATTTGAGAACATTATCTCTAAACTCAAGGGTGGTGCTGGAAGTGGAAACTTTGGTCACGCAGGTCGTCCCGGAAAAGTTGGTGGAAGTAGCAAAACACTGACTGTTGGTGGAAGTAGCAAAACACTGACTGTTGGTGAGTTAAAGATGCCGAAAAATATAAAGATAGTTCCTTATGCTAAGTTTATGAATAGAGGAAATTTATGGGACTCTTTTCTTATTTTGGGCGATAAAGTTATTGATTGCGGAGAGGGTGGTCATAGGGGTGTAGCTGACGACATTATTAAAGCAAATAACTTAGAAAATGATTCAAAAGATTACCCCTACCAAGACGTTTACTTGATAAAAAAGTTTGGCGCTGTAAAAATGTCTTTTGCTAAAACTTCTAATACGATTCAAACTAAAGAGATTAATACTCGCGAGTTAAGAAGACTTCAA